>MDTD01000789.1_pt1 | contig 148967 bp, 134 predicted proteins | sample 811221 | NCBI WGS metagenome assembly MDTD01 (sample SAMN05326646, study PRJNA326480) | marine metagenome | isolation source: seawater | place: Pacific Ocean: South West | collected 2011
ACAAGATCTTACAAAGATGTGGCTTCCTCAACTCCACCTATATCAACACCAATTTTATGATGTGGCACGCTCCTACCCCACAATAAAAACCGGAGAGGCGGCGAGATCTATGGGCGGAAATTGTCGCCGGGAAAAACTTTAGACACCCCCAAACCCACACAAGTGGGTGCCGGCGTGGCACAGAACTTGTTTCTGATAGATCTCAAAGAAGGAGATCCGCTTTTGAAAACTTCTATTTTAAACCCTCGAAAATCCTATAAATTCTTCCTCCAAGCCTTTGCTTGCGGAAGCCTTTTGTTCTCTAGCGCATCTCTGTGGGCACTGAAAAACGGAACCGAATCCATCGTTCTCAAAGCCGACAAACTGATCCCCTCTTGCGAACGTCAGGGCATTGCTTTTCCAGATCTTGAAAATCAAGACCTTCAAGACAATCTTGTGTGCAATCTGGTTTCCCCCGAGGGAAAAATATTTTCTGAAGGAGACGATCACTACAAGCTGGTTGTGGATTACGTGAATTCAAAGTCCGAAGACACCTGGGATGACTTGTACATTGCCTACAATCAAAGCCGCATGGACTTTGTCACTAAAGGTGAACCGGGACAGTCAGTGGACGTACTTTTGATTTTACAAGATGCCAAAACCCACAAGCCTTACGCCCTGATCGCTCAAAGAAGTTTTGGAGTGGATCAAAAGTGGCATTATGTCAGACCTCATTACTTCGTTTTTCAATTGAACAAAGAGCAGAGCACTCTGATTCAAGCAAAGGGAAAAGATGCATTTCCAAACTCTGTGGCGTTTAAAGATTACCGCCGCGCTTTGCAAAGAGCCGAAAATTTACCTCGTCCATAAACACAAAGAGAGCGACAAAATCTACTCGCTCTCTTTTGGAGGCTCTTTAACGCCTTCCTGAGGTACAACAAAAGATGCTTTTTTTCCAATCCCAATCAAAAAGGTTTCAAAACTTCCTTTTCGAACCGCTTCAGGCTTTAGGCGCTTAAAGTTTTTAAAATTTTTTTTGATCTCTTTGACAACTTCTTCCGCCTCTCCGCCCTCGAAAAGCTTCATCACGATGTGACCGCCCACCTTTAAGTGTTTTTGAGCCACCGTTAGAACTTCCAAACACAACGCCTCCGAGCGCGCCTGATCCACAGAGCGAACTCCGGTGGTGTTCGGGGCCATGTCGCTGATCAATACATCCACTTCACGACCTTCAAAAATCGCCGGGTCCAGGTTGAACACATCCATTTGATAAAACTGTGCATTGGGCGCCTTTACTGTGATTGGCTTTAAATCCAATCCAACCACTCGTCCCTTTTCTCCCACCACGCGAATGGCATACTGAGACCAAGAGCCCGGGGACGCCCCTAAATCCACAACAAAATCGCCGCGAGAAATGATTTTGTATTTCTTCTTAATTTCTTCCAACTTGTAAGCCGAGCGAGCTTTGTATCCATCCGCCTTGGCCTTGTGGAAAAATCGATCTTTTCGGTTGAACGCCAATGTATCAGTCCTCTTCGTAAGTCCTCTTTAAAATTCCTCTTGAGTATATCCGCCAAAAGGTACCTGCTTCCTTTTCCGATATGCGGTGCATATCGGAAAAGGAAGCAGGTACCTTTTGGCGGAGCCTCTTTTTGGCGAGATCCTAACTGCGGTGGAACTTGGTGGCAACCAATGCTTCAAAAGCTCGGGGAAAATGGCGATTCAATATCAATCCAAAACCGGTTGCGCCCGTGGGCTTCACTTCCTCATGGTCTTTCTCGATAGCTTGAACCACCTTTTTGGCCCAATCTTCCGCAGGAATGGAGGAGAGAAAATCCAGGTCTATATGTTTTTCATACTTATTGTGAATGTCGTCGAACATGTCGGTTTTCACGCCGGGAGTGTACATCAGCAAAGTGTTTACATTGGTCTCCCGAAGTTCCTTCTTTAAAGATTCGGTAAGCCCTATCACATAAGCTTTCGAAGCCGCATAGGTGCTGGAGGCGGGAAAGCGCATTTCTCCCATGACGCTGGCGTTGTTCACGATCTTTCCTTCCCCCTGCTCTAAGAATTTTCGAAGAAAGTATTGAGACAACAAACTGACCGCCACCACATTCACTTGAATCATTTTTTGAATCTCTTTGGCGTCTTGCTCTTCCAGAAGTCCTCCGGTTAAAAGACCCGCGTTATTAATCAACACGTGAGGGGTGCAACTTTTAAAAATCTCTTCCACCAGGCCTTCCAAACTCTCCGCATGACTCAAATCCTGCTCGAACACATAAACTTCTGGGGCGCCCTTTTCCTTCAGCTCCTGGATCATTTCTGGTGTCACAGACTCTTTTTTCCGAACAATCATGGCAATGGAGGATTTTCGCTTTGAAATTTCCTGAACCAAAGCCCAGCCGATTCCGCGATTGGCTCCCGTGATGGCCACGGTCTTTCCCTGTAAGTTCATAGAGTTCCTTCCTTGTGTTGAGCTTTGCTCGATATACGTCCAGCATCTATAGATTTCAAAATCCTACTTCAGCCCTTCTAAAGCTTCAAAAAAATTATGAAAATTCCGACAAGTAGGAGGATTCTACCGACGTCAAGGGAGTTTTATGATTAGCCTTTGGAGCCTTTACAACACTGTTGAGAAGATTCAAATCGATGATTTGAAGACGGAACAGGTGAAAATTGTTCTGCTTTCCATTCCCACTTCGCGAATGAAAGATTGGGTGGTCCTCAAAAAAGGCACTGTCAATTGGCAGCCCTTAGCGGTTCATCCCGAGTTTTATGACGATGTGAATGACCTTCGTGGACAGGTGGAATTGAACGTGCCTGCAGACCCCACAAAAATCTCTCAAGAGAACAAAAAGCCCGCTCCTCCCGATCGACGTCCGTTGTTTGAGGATGTGGATTTGGATGCAGAGCAAACGCTTTCAATAATGGACGCGGGAAACTATTCCGTGAAAGAGCGCCGCTCGGCCCGCAGACAAAATCGATCTTTAAAGTTTGAAGTCATTCACGGCGGAAAGCATTTCGAAACGGAAACCAAAGACATCTCCATGTCTGGAATGAGTTTGAAAGACCCTCTTCCTGAATGGCTGACCAAAGAATTTCCAGCAAAACTTCATCTTGGAAATCAAGTGATCGACATTCGAGCCATTCGCGCCCGCAAGGGAAAGTCAGACACCGCATTGGTTATTGTGGAAGCGAACCCCTGGGCACTCCTTAGAACCTGGGTCGTGGGTTGGTAGGCGATGGCAGAAAAACAGCCTAAGGCTTCACCCCCTCACCTCTATGAAATGGCTCGAAATTTAAACTTGGAGAAAAGACTTTTTCCAAGAGCAAAATTCCCTTCCATCGCTCATTTTTCGGGTCCTTTTGTCGAGTGGGAAGGCATGAACTTTTCAATTCGAGATTTAAGTGAGGGGGGACTTTGCCTTTTAGATCCGAATGGGAAGTTTTCAATTCCTATTGGTAAAGAAAGTCACGCCCGAATTGTTGGGGATGAGTGCTATGAAGTTTCTCTTCGCGTGGTGGGTAGCAATATAGAAAAGCGCCATATTCAATTTCACGAAGCCTCTGACGAACTGAGACAAGAAGTTCGAAACTGGGTGACCGCAGGACTTCGTGGCCAATGGTTTCGCCCCTTGGAGCACTCGTCCGATGGAAACACTTTCAACCCCATCCTTTGGACTTCCATGTACGACGACGCCCTTTTCAAAAGTGATGATCCACGCTGGTCCTATGTCCTCTCTTTAGGTGGAGATTTCTATTGCTTAGACAGTCGCTATTGGCCCGTGGATCAGAAAACATTTCAGCCCATTTCAGAACGGGAGTTTGATCGGGTTTTAGTGGCTTTCGAGAACATCTCTTTTCAAAGCAATTTGGTTGATGAAATCATGAGCTTTCTAAAGGAACTGCGGCGGTTTCCACATGATTGAATGGTCTATTGAAGATTTTCAGCCAAAAATAAAAAAAGGAGTTATTACTCCCGCCGGGCGCAATTTTGTATATGCCTCGGGAGATTTAAAATCCAAGGAACTCCCTTTGGCCGTTGTCGATTTGGTTTTGCTTTGCGACGGAAAGAATACTGTTTTTCAAATTTTAGCCAAAATCTACGAAAAGCAAGGCGTGGTTCAATTTCAAAAGGTGGTGGAAACTTTCGATAGCCTTTTGGAAGATCAACTCTTTGAGTCCTCTCCAGAGCTAGAGTCTTTTGAAAAAGGTCTTCATAAAATTTTGAAGAAAAATTCCTCCCATTCAAAAACATTCAGTGAATATCTAAAGATCCTTCCTTTCTTTGGATCTGGCAAAGAGCTTTTTACCAGAGATTCTATCCGCCAAAAGCTTGAAAACCTCTCTTTTTTCTCCGAGTTTTCCGACGAAGGCATGGAAGAAATCCTAGACGCTTGTGAGGTGATCGTATTTGCCAGGAATCAAGTGATCATCAATAAAGATGAGAATCCAAAGGATCTATTTTTGCTTTTAGAAGGACAATGCGAGGCCCTCGGCGAAGGTTTTCGCGGCGGAATACAGAGAGGATCTTTCTTTGGAGAGGCTGCTCTTTTGTCTTCAGGATCCCGTTCGGCAACCGTAAAAACTTTAAGTCCTTGCAAAGTCCTTCGTATTCCCACGGATCGCGTTCGAAAGAATGTTGTTTCCGAAAAGCAATTGGATGTCTTGAGACAGCAAATCATTGTCAGTCAGTACTTTGGCTCCTCCCCTCACTTCGAAGGAGTTAAAGAAAATACCATCGAACGTCTTCAGCGCACCGGACAATTGGAGCTAAAAGGATCAGGGGCGGTGATTTTTGACGATGGTGATCCCACAAGTGGTTTGTATTTTTTAGTTCGAGGTTCTGTTCGTGTGGACATTGCTGGCGAGAAAGTGGTGGACCTTCATCAAGGAGATGTCTTTGGTGAGATCTCCGTGCTGGCCAAACTTCCACGGACTGCCAGAGTGAGTACTACGGAACCTTCGTTTTTGTTTAAAGTGTCACTTGAGTCTTTTTGGGAAGTTTTGTTGACCGACTTGGAATTCGCCTATCGCATTGAAAGATTGTGTGAAGTGCGTTTGGCCGATGATTTCGAAATCCTATCCAAGAAAAGTCAGGAATCTGCTTAAAAGCTGTCTCCATATGAGACACCTAAAAAATAGTCACTTTGAGACACTTTGGGATGTGGTAGACTTTTTGAGAGCGGAAAAATCGTAAGGGGTCAAAAGCATGAAGAAGATTCTACCGGTATTTATTATAGGCCTGGTCACTGTGCCCTTTTTTTTCAACTCCTGCCAGAGTGGTTTTGAATCTCAAAAAAGCCTAGCGTCCAATGTCAGTGCCACATCTTGCAAAGTCACCCTTGAAGATGGGCAGGTTAAAAAGCTCAACCACTCTTTTAAAGTTCAGCCACAAACTTTCTCAAGTTCAAAACTTCAATTGACTGATCCAAAAGACGCCTCTTCGACCTTTCAAAAAACAGCGTCTGCCGCAGTGGTTCCCTCCGGCTCCAAGTTGAGCGCAGTGTATGACAACGCCTGTTTGAAAGAGACTCAGTTCAACACTTCAAAGACAGCCATCCTCTGGGATTTGATCGATCCAGCAAGACAAATTGAACCTGTCGCAGAGCTGATTCGTCAGGCCTACAGTTTTGAATTGAATCAGGACTACTTAGAGTCGGATTTGAACGAACTGGTCAACAGTGATCCTTGTGTGGTGGGTGTTTCTTGGAACAACCACTATGAAGCTCAATCGGTCAGTTTTTCAGATTCCAGTTCGGCGATGCAGACGCATTTGGACTCCATCAATGCCATGGATGCTTACAGCTCCGTTTACGGATCGGACCTTTCCAATGCGGGAACTCGCACATCCAGTGTGAGAGTGGCGGTGATTGATTCCGGAGTGGATTGGCAGCATCCAGACCTTCAGTCGAACTTTTGGAACCATTCTCAGGGGTGGGGTGTGGACGCCACCACCATTGATTCGGGAACAGTAAACTTCAATCCCTTTGACGTCTCGACGAATGGTCATGGAACGCACATCGCGGGCCTCATTGGAGCGGTTTCAAACAATGTGATTGGAATTGTGGGAACCATGCCCTTTAACGCAAAAATCATGGCCATTAAGATTTTCAAGTTGGATTCAAGCAACCAGCTCTATACAAACTCCACTCACCTTTACAACGGAATGCAGTTTGCCATTTTGAACAAAGCAGATGTGATCAATATGAGTTTGATGGCCACGGGAACAGGATATGACAGTGTGATTTCTTCGGCCTTGGATGATGCACTGGGATCGGGAATCACAGTGATCACCGCAATGGGGAATGGGAATCCGGGAGCTCAGGTGGACGGCTCCAGTCTTCGCGTGGTGCCTGCGGTGTATTCCACTTTGTCGGGAGTGATGGCCGTTGGGTCCTATGATTTGAACTCCAATCAAAGAAGTGATTTTAGTCACTACAGCACCACTTATGCCGAAATTTCTGCGCCCGGTTCAGAAAGTGGCGCGGGCTTATACTCCACTCTTCCCACCAGCATGGGAAGTTATGGAAAGCTTGCGGGAACTTCGCAGTCCACAGGGATTGTTTCCGGAGCGGCCGCATTGGCGGTGGGCATGATCAAAAAGGCTTACGGAATGGCACCGTCTCCCACAGAGGTCGAGCGTTTGATCACGGGTTCGGCTTATAAAAATTCAAATTTGTCCGCTTACTTTAAAGACGGAAACCAATTGGATCTGTTGGCTCTGGTGAACAAGGTTCATGCGGATTATCCGCTGACGAAGCAAAACAGTGTGGTGCCTGAAGTCACTTGCGGCCAATAGAGAAGTTCAGTAAATTTAAATCCATTCATACCCTCTTTAAAATCTTCAACCAGTCCTCGCCTGCGGCTGCGGAGCTTGCTTTTAAAGAGGATACGGAAGTCTTTAAATTTACTGAACTTCTAAATTCTTAAGCGGTAAGAGGTTTTGGCATCCACATCCAAACGAATTTCCGAAACACCCGCCCCATCCTTGCCCATTGCGTTTTGAATCCAAGGCAAAAGTTCCCGGTAGTTTCGCAAGCCAAATTTAGGATTGGAACTTAGGTGAGTGTGATCTATCTGAGCAACAATTTTGCTCAGATTTGCTTCTTCCTGTCGGGTTGGGGGCATTCGGAAACAAAAGATCAGAGTCAGGTTTTTCCCGGCTTCCCTCCCCTGATCTGGGCTTTTATCCGAAGCCTTAAGACTGACGCTGACTGTATAGACCCGCTCCATTTGCATACGCAAAACCAGTTACCACAAACATTGACCTTTGAGTAAAAAAAACGGCAGAATAGAGAAATGTTTCTTTCTTCCCTATGGGTGATCCTTTCACTTTCCTCCTCTCCCTCGATGGCCAACCAAATTCAAGAAAAGAGTTTGGCGGATCTCTGTCAGGAGGAGCTTAAAAAATTTCCAGGTCCTATCGATAAAAAAGCACTTTCTTCGGCTTGCGAAAAAGTCAAAGTCCTTAAAGGCTGTCAAAGTGTGGAAGGTCGAAAGATCTTTCATTACGACAAGATTGGAACCTCCAGCAGACCTCAAAGAATTTTGGCCAAGTCTTTGATTCACGGAGACGAAACTCCAGCAGGAGCTGTGGGTCGTGCATGGATGGCTCGTCTTGAAAACATCAGCCCTCGAAATTCCTGGCGCGTGATTCCCATCGCAAATCCGGATGGAGAATTAAGGAAGACCCGCTACAATTCCCGCGGTGTGGATTTGAATCGAAACTTTCCCACCGATGATTGGGGAGATGCCGCTTTAAATTACTGGAAGAAACGCCAGAAGTCGGATCCCAGACGCTATCCGGGGAACGGCCCTGCCAGTGAACCTGAAACACAGTGCCTTGTGAATCACTTTAAAGATTTTAAACCGGATTTTATCATTTCCATTCACACTCCTCTTGGAGTTTTGGATTTTGATGGTCCTAAATTAAAGAATCTGCCGCACTTTTCTCCTCTGCCTTGGATCTCTTTGGGAAATTTCCCGGGAAGTCTCGGAAGGTACATGTGGCGAGATCGTCAAGTTCCCGTTCTGACCATCGAACTCAAAGGTGAGAAAGATTTAAAAACTTTGGAAGAGTTTGATCGCCTTCAAGACATTTCCGGCACGGTGGCTCTTCAATGGAACCGCCTCAAAGAAAAGAACAACTGATCCGCCAAAAGGTACCTGCTTCCTTTTCCGATACGCGGTGCATATCGGAAAAGGAAGCAGGTACCTTTTGGCGGAGTTAAGACTGGATGTAGCTTTTGTAGGGATAGTCTTTGAGCTTGGATTTTCCGTTGAGGAATTCCAACTCAATCAGGAATTGAAGTCCAATGACCTTCGCCCCCGCCTGTTCACACAGCTTACAGGCCGCCTGAGCCGTCCCTCCTGTGGCCAACACATCATCCACGATCAACACTCTGTCTTCAGAGGTTAATGAGGTTGTATGGATCTCAAGCGAGTCCTGGCCGTATTCCAATTGATAGGTTGCGGAGTAAGTGTCTCGGGGCAATTTTCCAGGCTTTCGACTAAGAACCAAGCCTTTGTTGCAGCGGTAAGCCAAAGCCGAACCTAAAATAAACCCACGAGATTCAATGCTTACAATCTTTGTCACCTCTTCGGTCACATGAGAGGCCATTTCTTCAATGAGTTTGTGAAAGGCTTCGGGATTCTCTAAAAGAGGAGTGATATCTTTAAATACGATGCCTTCCCGGGGGAAGTTCACCACATCTTTAACGAATTCGCGAAACTCTAAACCACTCATTTCTTCTTTGAACCTTTCCAAAGGGTGAAGCCCACTTGCGTGGCTTTTTTCAGATCTGACTTTGAAATTTCATAAACGTTGTGCATCCCAGTGGGGGCCCCGCAAACTTGAATGCGCATCAAATCATCTTGAGCTTTGAACTGATCATAAACTTTGATTTCGCCTAAGTCTTTGACCATCACATCCAAGCTGGTTCCTGATTTCTTATCGCACTGTTTGCTGCCATCATGTTTGGCCACCAAAACTTTTTCCATATTTTCCTGAGTGCCGGTCACAGATCCCATTTCCGCTCCTCCCTTTTTCAATCGGCAGGGGTGATTGGCGCAACCCAAGGCGACTCCTTGAAAGTTCAAAGCCAGAATTAAAATCACTTTCCATTTCATAGGCTTGTCTCCTGCCAGGGCCAAAGGTCGCTGCGTTTTTTCCAATCGTACTGAATGCCGTAAAGGTTTGCTCCACCGGACATAAAAAACACTTCGTGCTTGTCCAAGTCCAAAGTGGCTTTGGACTGCACTCCAAGACCTGGAGTGTAGCGCTCAATCACTTTGCCGGTGATGGGGTCCATAAAAACCAAACCGCCAGAAAACTCCCCTACGATTAAAAAACCACGTGTGTATGTAGGAGCTGTGACCAGATTTCCCTCAAGCTGAGTGCTCCAGTGAATCTTTCCAGAACGCTTATCTACGGCCAAAACTTTTCCGTCCGTGGTGGAGAGGAAAACCACCTTCCCGACAACGGCCACTTCTTCATAACCACCCTCTTTTAAAGACCAGATGGTTTCTCCGGTTTCTTTTTTCAGGCAGTAAAAGTTGCCATCATAGCTGCTGACGTAAATCACATCTTCGTCGATGACTGGAGAGGCATCCACATCTTTAAATCTGCGCGCCTGAGGATTTAAATTGGACTCCCACTTGACCTGACCGGATCCCTTGGAAAGGGCGACCAAATAGCCATCGGAAAATCCGACGTAAACCAAGCTCCCATCCACGGCCGGTTGACTGCCCCCACGGATGGAAAAGTTCGAACGGTCTTGGCGGTCATAAAGCCAAATCAATTGCCCGGTATTTTTATTTAAAGCACGGGCCACATTGTTTCCCGAAAGCAGATAGACCACATCGCCGTCTATGGTGGGCTTCGAAAGCCCTTCAGACTTGATGGAAGCACTCCATAGAGTTTGCCCCGTTTGAACATCAAGAGCGTAGAACTGACCATCTCCCGCGCCAAAATAAAGTCGACTGCCATCAAGAGTGGCCCCACCTTCAACGCCGTTTTGAATGTTCTTTCGCCACACCAAACCCCCAGAAGATTTGTTGTAGGCCACCATTCCATCAATGCTGTTTGCAGTGATGACCATATCTTCAAAAAAGAGGGGTTGAAAGCGATGAATCCTTCGCCCCGCCAGGTAAGGAGTCGCTGTTGTATCGCGAACAAAGGGTTTCGAAAGGACAAAATGCTTTGGAGACGTTTCCTGTTTTAAGGCGCAACCAAAACTCAATAAGCTAATGAGTAAAAGGGTGGTTTTCATGATCCCGATGAAGGCTCTCCTAGAAGATCAATGTGAATTAAAAGTTTATCTGCCATTTTACGAGCTTCACTGTCGGGAAACTCTCGAACCACTCGAGAGTAAAAATCTCGGGCGCCCTCGAGGTCGCCTTCTTTTTCAGAAAGTGCGCCCAGCTCCAACAAAGCCTTTGGATGAAATTCCTTAAGCTTAGAATTTTGAATGACATCTTTGTAAGCTTGTTTTGCAGAGGCCAATTCGCCATTGCGAGCCAGCACCTGCCCCTCCGTCAATTTCCAAAAACCTGTGGTCAAAGTGTTTTGAGAAAAACCCAAAGACACGGACGTGAGGATTTCTTTTTGAAGACTTTCGGTGTTTTCACGAGTGGCCAAAGCTCCAATCACCTGCACCGCAGACAGAGCCGCTGCATTTTGGTGACTGTGATCCTTCAAAACGTCCACATAATCTTTAATTTGAATGGGCGCGTCTTTGTTGGTGAGAATGGTTTTGATCAATTGATCTTGAGCGGGAAAGAGAGCGGCTTCGGCCTTTCCCTCTTGATATTTGGTGTAATAACCATAGCCAATCCAAGCCATGCTGATGAAAATAATGGCAATTGCCAATCCCACCAGCACCGTAATGTTGGCTTCCGTCCATTTGGCCATCCGTCCCGCGATCTCTTGAAAGCTGTCCGGTGCCCGCAATTCTTTTTTAGTCAGCGTTTTAGACACTCATTCCTCCCCGAAATGTAAATAAGATCTTATTTCTGACGTGTTGTCATCTCCTTCAACGTGGTGAATGGTCTTGCCGTTCTGCCATGGTGATGGGTGCGAAGTTGTCCAATGGATTTGATGCGTCTTTCCGCCAATCGGTCTGCGGCCTTTTGGTTGGAAATGTTCTCTGCATCTGCAATTTTAAAGACTTCAATTAAGCTGTTATAAACCTGCTGAGTCTTTTCGTAAGCCCGCTCTGAAGAGTAGCCTTCAAGCTCCACAAACACGTTCATCAATCCGCCAGAGTTGATCACATAGTCAGGGGCGTAAAGAATGCCAAGCTCTCTTAAGGCGTCGCCGTGACGATCTTCAGCCAGCTGGTTGTTTGCTCCGCCCGCAATCACCTTGCACTTTAAATTTGGAAGGCTTTGATCGTTGATCACAGCTCCCAGTGCGCAAGGAGCAAAAACATCGCACTCCACTGCAGCGATTTTGTCTGGGTCGACCACTTCCAAATTGTACTTGGCGGCCAAAGCCTTGGCCTTGTCTTGATCAATGTCTGCGATCACAACTTTTGCGCCCTCTTTCACCAGATATTCCACCAAGTGAGAGCCCACGTTTCCAAGGCCTTGTACGGCCACACGAACGTCTTTCAGGCTGTCTGTCTTAAGTTTGTAATGAACCGCCGCTTTCACGCCCATAAGCACGCCATGGGCCGTGTAGGGGCTAGGATCGCCACTGCCACCAAAAGACACAGGAATTCCTGTCACATAAGGCGTTTCCATAAAGACATAGGTCATGTCCTGAACCGTGGTGCCCACGTCTTCTGCAGTGATGTATTTTCCATTCAGTGAATTTACGAAAGCTCCAAAGTTTCGAAACAGAGCTTCTGATTTTTGAGTTTTCGGGTCGCCGATGATGACTGCTTTTCCGCCACCCAGGTTAAGACCTGCCGCCGCTGCCTTATAGGTCATCCCTTTAGAAAGTCTTAACACATCCACAAGAGCTTCTTCTTCGTTCTTGTAGTTCCACATGCGAGTTCCGCCCAAAGCCGGTCCTAGAGTGGTGTTGTGGATGGCAATGATGGCTTTCAAGCCAGAATCCTTGTCGTGACAAAAAACAACTTGCTCGTGATCCCCGTGTTTTGAAATCAATTCAAATGGTAACAAAAGGCCCTCCTCCGAATAGTCATTGCGAGATAAGGGCCGAAGAATAGAGGGGAATTTGGCTGGAGCCAAGAGAAATTAGGAGTCCATTCCTGATGCTGAAGGAATCGGCATTATTTCGCCGGGAGTCAAAGACTCATCTAGAAGCACCGATCGAAGAGGTTTTTGTCTATTTTTACGAACCCATTCGAATCCTGAGCAGCTCTGGTAATCGCTTTCCAGGGCGTTCTCGAGTAACGAAGCGGCTTTTGGAAGTTCCCTGTATGGAAGATTCGGAAAAAGGTGATGCTCCACGTGAAAATTGAAATTGAGCAAAACAAAATGAGTGAACCATTTTGGATAATGGCAAGTGCGCGCTGTCCTATACTGCTCGGGCAAAGGAAAGGATTGGTCCCCCCAAGCCTTTTCCATGGAGAGGTGGTGGGGGAAATTAATGGCCTCGACCAGCATAAGATAAATGACCAAGGCTGGGGCAAACACAAAAGCTGTAAAATGAAGTGGGGCCAGTGTTAGGAGCGCGCACCAGAACAAAACTGGCAAAAGTGCCAGCCCATTTTTTAGGCGGTCCTCTTTTTTAAAAAGTCGAAATGATTCCTTCCAAAAAGCAATCATCTGAAGAGTGGCAAGAACCGGAACCCACGCCCTCCATAAGAAGGATAAAACGGATTCCGTAAACCCTAACGACGGATTGTCATGATACCTTCGAACCACCCCCATTACGGGATCCTTATCGAAATTCCCACTCCAACGATGATGGTCCAGATGAAGTTTTTGCCAGAGTTGGAAAGGCAAAAAACACAATGTACCGTATATGTACCCCAAAACCTCATTGACACCCCTCCGTGAATGAAGCGCTCCGTGAACTGCCTCATGCATCATTCCAAAGGATCGGAAAAACAAAATCGAAAGACATGAAATTGAGAAAACTGAAGCGATCAGGCTCTTTTCGAAAGCAACTGTTGAAAGCGATGATGAGACGGTTAAAAATAGATCTGTAAACAAAGCCGTCCAAGGCATTTTCTTCTTGAAATCTAACTGGGTTCGAATCTTAAAATAAGTCTTACTGTCCATGATACTTACAGTTCGGAAGAATTTTCAAAAATTAAAGCAAATTAAGTTATCAACTTGAAACCCTCAACAACAACTCTTGTGACAAAAGTCCAACTAAGGTAAGTTTTATAGCTGAGATTATTTTGTTCCTTTTTTGAGGAATAAGGAGATGAGAAAATGAACGCTGTTGCGAATCCTGGCGAGACATTGCCTAAAAACATGCCCCGTGGTCGAGAAGTGCTCGTAGATAAAATTTGTCACCTCATTCAGGCAACTGAAAATTTAATGGGCCCATCAAGGGATTTGACAAAAATCACAAATCGTTTCAACGAAAAATTTAAAAATACAGATTTGAAGAAACTGGCGCGGCTCGTTGAGGTTGCGGAAAAAAATCTATTTATCCACCTCTCTCAGACTACGGAAATTTCCCCAGAACCAACCTTGGACGACTCGCCTGCGATATTTAGAATCGCCCTGGATCATTACAAAGTTCGAGTTTCAGATGAGTTTTTTAAGGACCTTGAATTCAATGACTTGATTGAGCTTTACGACATGGAGCATTTCCAAATTTTTCGGACATTTAACTTTTACCAACTCAGCAATTACACGCTCGAAGATATCTTAATGAATGAATGGTACAATCTGTACGAACGCCCGGCCCACATCACAGACAAAATTATGCAACAGGTTGAAGAACATTTTAAAAGTGGGCGGAATTATTCAAAATTTGATGTGGAGTCACACATTATGAAAGAAATTTTCGCAAAACCAAGGGGAGCTTTCGTGACTCGATTTAAGTCTCTTGCAACCACCTACTCGGACAGTGGAGAACCAACCGGTTTTGCTTGCGCCATCTCGGCCAAGGCACTGGAGGCTGATAACGTCGAGCTTCTTAACCTCTCTCAACTATAATTGTCTATAAACTAGATTAATTTTCAGTTAAACTTAATTTATAGACGGCCGATAGCTCACTGTACCTATTTTAACTCCATGGACAGTGAGGTTTATGTGGAACAATTAATTATCCCACCCCAGCTACATATTTTTTTTGGCGATAGCGCCAGCGGTCAACCCGAGTACGAAAGCCTTTATTCCTTTTGGCAAAAAGAATGGACGGAAACCTTCAAAGAACTAAAAGATGATACCTATAAAGGATATTCCGACGAATTTTGCAAAGAGGACATTAAGGTTGCACTGTTTTCGGGAGCCCGGCCCGTAGCATTTTGCGGAATGTCCTATTACGACCTTCAAGCGCCGTCCCAAAGAGATCTTGCTTACTTGAGAAAGTACCCCTCTGAAGTCCTAGATCAATGGGGAAAGAGCAATCTTCGAACAGCCCTTTCGCTAGGACATCTGTGCAAGGACATGAGCTGGGATCATCCCTATAAAAACAGAGTGGCGTATTTGGTTGTTGCCTCTTGCCTGAAAGTTTTCTTGGAATCTTTGGCTGATTTTGCAATTGCCTACACTCGAAATGATAGAGGTGTAAACAAACTTTGCTACAGCTTGGGCGCAAAGTGCGAACAAGACGGATTGGTTGCTCACAATGTTGAAGTTGATATCGTGAGATGGTTCAAAGAGCCCGTGAGTGAGAAGCTTCAGCAGTTTTCACCAAAGATTTTCCCCGCACTTTGGGAAAAAAGAATGCAGCATGGAATTCCATTGGAGCGCAAATTTAACAAGCAGGCTGCGTAATGGAGAAAATTAAGGCGCTCAAGAAAGAGCTCAATCAAGAATTTTCAAGCATGATCCAGCCGAAGCGATTCTCCGCTCCTCACCTATTGGCAATCTCGACAAGCTGGCTGTTTATTGTTGGAGTTTTGAGTTTTGCAACTTGGATGGATTCGGTTTGGGTCTGGGCCTTGAGCTTACCACTCGTTGCAGGGACTCAACATGGGCTCATGATTTTAATGCACGAAGGGGCACATCACCATATCTCTAAGAACAGCAGATTAAATGAATGGATCTCGGACCTCTTTTGCGCATGGCCGGTGCTTTTGGACACGAGACTCTACAGAGCAAACCATTTAAAACATCACCTTTACCTTTCCACAGAGAAGGATCCTGACTGGATTCGAAAAAAGGATCTTAAAGAGTGGAGATTTCCACAAACCCGATCCTTCTTTTTTATGGAACTTGGGAAAATGGCACTTTGGAAGGGGCCCAGAGAATGGATGGTCATTGCTCGCCTCTTCTTTGATAACAAGTCTAAGGTTAAAGCTGCGACAAAAAGTCTCCTATGGCTTACATTCGGAATTCTAGCGGCTGTATTTCCCCTGCTTCGCCCGGCGGTTTTCGCGTACAGCGCCAGCCTCCTCTTTGTATTCCCCATCTTTCAGCGCGTTCGCAGCATTGCGGAACATTTTGGTCTGGAAGATGAGAGCGAAATAAATATGACTCGAGATATTAAGGGAACCTTTGTGGAATCCTTTTTCTTTTATCCTTTTGGTGTTGGCCTTCACCTTTCGCACCACATGTTCCCGCAAGTGCCATTTTATCAACTCAAAAAGGTGCACGCTCGATTAAAAGAGTCTTGTAAGGAAAAAGAGCTCACGCCCCACATGAACAATCACTTCTTTTTTGGATCCAAATCTGTGCTTAAAGACTTGACCAAAGCGTCAACACGAGAGCCAGTCCGGCAAAAGCCAAGCTTAGAAAACCAAGCGTCTTAATCAGCCGCCGTTGGTAACGGATTTCAAGCTCTAGGTCTTTGCTTATCCGGTCTACGCGGTGATTTAGGCTTAATGCCTCAGAAACCCCCTTGGATGAAAGCATCCATAGCATTTTCCAGATGTGTGGGGGGACTTTGGATTCATCCCGACACCATCGGGTCCAAGCAGAGGGGTCGACCATTAACTTCTGGCACATTTTCCGTCGGCTCAGCTGAAGACGGTTTCGAACCTCTTCCAATCCGCCAATTTCCCTGCGGATGATTTCAACTTCGGCCAAATAGCGCATCCGAAGTGAGGATTTAGCCTCGGTTTTAGGGGGTTTTTCGTCGATATTTTCAGGGGATTTAAAACCCCGATTTAAAGCTTCATTTTCTGGGGGGTGATTTGAAACCTCTATTTCCATGAGATTTTTTTCTCCTTTATTTTGATGCGGCGAATTTAACGTTCCAGACCTCTTGCATGAGTTTTATTTCACACTTTAATATTGTGTTACGCAACAAAATACGTTGCAAAACGCAAAACAAGGCCTCATTTTGAGCTGACGCTTCAGATTTAAACCTTTGAAATCATTGGATTTTTCGTCACCCCTACCCCAGATACCCTGAAATCCCAAATTTACTGTAACTTATAGTTATAAGCTATAGTATTAAGTACTTGTTTTTAAACGGTTTTTAAGACATCATTTTTATAGGTCGAGCTGGATTTTTGAAATTATGCATCGCGTTAGGAAAATTGGATTTCCTCGCGAGACCAAAAATTGAAAAAAAACGCCTCTTTTTTTGAAGGATTTTATGGCTCAACGAAAGGCCCCCTACAGCCTCAACAAATCAAAATACTTAACGGACTTTGAATTTGATCGCTTGAGCTCGATTTTGGACAGTTTTGAACACAAGGATTTTCGAAACGTTCTTTTACTCCGGATGGCCCTGGCCACAGGAGCCCGAGCCACAGAGCTTTTAAATCTTCAAAAATCCCATGTGGATCCTCAAGAAAGAACCGTCTTTATTCGAGGTTTAAAAGGCAGTCGAGATCGTGAACTTCCTCTGAAACCCCGGCTTTTTGAGGATTTGATGCGGCAATCGGAATCTGTTGAGGGGGATCAAATATTTCCCATCTCCTACAACAGGTTGCGTCAGATTTGGCAGCTTTATCGGCCCGTCCATAAGAAATTTCACTGCCTTCGCCATACCTTTGCCATTCGTCTTTACAAAAAAACCAAGGACGTGAGGCTCCTTCAAATGGCCTTGGGGCACACGAATATCGTGAATACAATGATCTATGCGGACTACGTGTACTCGAAAGAAGAGCTCAGAAAGTTGATTTTATAGAGGTCTCCATAGGCTTGGATTCAGTGGGGTTTTTCAAAGTTTGCCGCCGCCTGAAGCAGGGGTTTTCAATGTGTCTTTCCGTCCACTTTTCTGGTCGGGATCCAAATTTTCAATCCGCTTTTTCGTGAGCCAAAGCCACAAACCCCTCCATAAAAATCCCTTATATTTGGAAAATTTATTCTTTCATGAAAACTTTATAGACCACTTTGAAAAAGTACCAGATCTCACTTTTCCTGAGTTTTGCTATGGATATCGGCTTCTTAGACACGATGAGGGGGAGCTGTGATCGGGGTTTTGAAAATATTTAAAAATATGAAGAGTATGGTGGTTCTACTGACGGTAATTCTTTTCACTGTCAGTTCCTTTGCGGAACCAGTGGATTACACCTCCCTGCGCAGAACGGAATTGGAGCAAATCGGTGAAGAGCTGGCTCCTGAGTTCAACTTCATCCAAGAAGTGGTGAGCAACAATTTCCGAGGATACGATCAAGAGCGCATGCTGACCGCCGTCAGCGCCCTTGGAAGCTATCCTTTCAGTGAATGCGCATTGGCGCTATGGGCTCTTTACAAATACCAAACCCTTGAGCTTCGCGTGAAGAATCAAGATGTCGAAGTAAAAAAGGCTGTCATCGAAGCCTTAAAATCCATGGCCAATGCCTCAGACAAAACTCTTTTGAATCAAATGATGGATTTGACCACAAAGATTTCAAAAAGAAAGGACATCTACCCCGAAGATTATCCTGAAGCCGTCAAAGCCAAGCATCTAAACATGAATTTGGTCGCCAATGGAATGTCTGTCATTCGAAGCAAGAAAAAGGGCAGCCTTTGACCTACGAACAGTCCCTAGAGAAATGGAGACGGGTCCATAGCAACAAGAGCGCTTTAAAGGCCGAGATTCTTAGCACCAACGGCTCTAAGGTGGGCGAAGTGGGCCGAAAGGAAGGAACCTCAGAGGAATTCTTGAGCCGAATCCCCGACCGATTCTTGGCCCTTATGAGGCCTTTGTCTCCGGAAGATTTAAGACTTATTGCAGAAATCGAACTTAAAAAAATCAAAGCGGACTTTAAAAAGCGAACCGCCTTGAATCCTGGAATCATTCTTTCTTGGGATGAAGAGATTTTAAAAACCATTCAAGAATATGATTACATCGCTGAAGACAATGCCCGTCCCGTCCAAGGGCGAGTGCGCTCTTTTGTGAAAGAGCCCCTGGTTGCATTTCTTCGTGCAGAAAAAACCAAACTTCACTCGGGATCTCAAATTCGTCTTTCTATCAAAACCAATGAGGATGGAACAAAATCACTGAAAATCGAGATTTTAGATCCTTCAAGCAAAGTCATTGGCACTTACGATCAGCCCATCAGCTACACTTTGAAAGACCGCATTGCAGATCCCATCTCCGATGAGGAAATTGATGCGTTCTTAAACGTGGAAAATCAGATCAATGAAAGCGTTTTTAACGTCAATGATGTGACTCAAAGAATTGCGGATCGCATGCTCGCGATCGCCAACAACCGCGCTTTGAATGACCAACAGCCGAAACCTGCGTCCACCATTGTGTTGATGGGCCTAAGCTCCACGGGAAAAACGGAACTTTCAAAAGCGGTCTCTAAAGTCTTCATGAAAAACGAGGGCGAAGCCCTGGTTGTGGACTTCAGTCAGGTTCAAACGCTTCACGACTTTAAAGCCCGAATTTTGGGTCTTCGCGCAGGGGATGGAACTTCCCTGGCTTCGGATTTTATCAAGCACTATGACCGCAATGGCGGCGATATGGTGGTGGTCTTTGATGAGTTGGCAAACGTTAAAGACATGGACCTTTTAAAAGCCCTTTATGACTTTTTTAGAGAGCCCGTAGTCCGCACTTTTGCGGACGGCGTGGAGAGATCCATGACCAAGGTTAAGGTGATTGTCACCGGGAACTCTGGTATTGAACAGTACGCCAATGTTCCAAGGAATATCCCTATGGAGCAACAGATGGCCGCCTGGCACTCCATTCACGTGCAAATGGTGAAAGATCCTGAAGCAAGAAGAGCCATCCTTGAGCGCCAGTTTCCAGAGCCTTTGATCAACCGCTGGGGTCTAAATAACGTCTTTTTCGTAGCTCCCCACACCTACAAGTCTTTGAAGCAATTGGCCCAATTGAAATTTTCCAAACTGGTTCGAGAACTAAAGCCCAGCGCGGGAAGGCGCGGATGGAATTTGGGATTTTCTTCCAAAGAGAAATACTCTGAGCTGATGGAAGCCATTGTGGACCGTGGATTCAATTTGAGAGAGCAAGGTTCTTCTATCGATCTTTACATTCGCGATGATCTTCGAGCTCCTTTGGAAGCTTTGCTGTTGAAGAACAAAGTTCCATCGGGAACTCGTGTGCTTTTGGAAATTCAAAATGGAACATTGTTTGTGGCCTCCGAAGCCTTAAATCAGCACTGGGCCATGGGACTTCCGCGCTCCCGCGGAAAGGCCGACAAAGAGCAGGCTCTTCAGCGCAGCAAAACGGATCAGCTTCTGACGGCCTACCATGAAATTGGCCATGCTCTTGCGAGCCGCATTCTTTTAAAGGGCATTCGTCGTCCATCTTTGATTTCGATCATTCCTGGTGTTGCACGCATCGGAGAGGAATGGGTCGTTTACGCCGGAGTTGCAATGGACCGTTTCACCAGCAACTCCAAAGGCACTCGAGAAGAAGTTGTGCGCGTCATTGCTCAATTGGCCGCTGGGGAAACCGCTCAGCGCTTGGTGACCAAGGGAGAAGTTCACGATTTTGGTAAGGGCAATGATATGAAAAGGGCCACCGCTTTGGCGGAGAAAGCCATCTTGATCGGGGGACTTTCCGAAAAATGGGGAACCGAAGCAGTTCCTTCCACAACCAACATCGAAGGCTACATTGCTCGCATGTCGGAAAAGAAAAAAGCTCTCTTTGAACAGGAGGTTCGAAAGCTGTTGGCGGAGGGCCGCGCACTGGCTCGAGACATTTTGGAAGCCAACATGATCTCAATCGTAATCCCAATGGCGAAAGAATTGGCTGCTAAAGGGGTTTTGAAAGAGGCAGAAATCAACCGCTATTTCGACTCTCCTGACGTGGTGGAGGCCGAAGAGAGCCATCACAGCGCCAAAGTTTTTGAATGGAAAAACTGGGTGAGACACCGGTTGAGCTTTTTCACTCGCAGAAGTGAAAAGCGAGATGGCGCTTTCAAAGACCCCATGTTTGCTTCTTCGGACGTCGTAGATGTTCAAAAGAAAAGCGAAACGGAAAAGAAGGCTCAATACGACTTGGTGGAAGCGCCCGATGCCGTGGAAATTTTTGAAGATTTCGAGTTGAACATCGCTCTGCCTGGGCCCGTTGAAGAGGACCCCGAGATCAGTTGCGAAGAACTCTTGATGTAAAGCTTTAGGAAAATTTCGCACACAAAAAAAGCCCGCTTTGAAAGAGCAGGCTTTTTTTTAAACAATCATTGAAAGAAATTTTAGTTGAATCTGCGATCCACAACCTGAGGAGCTTCTCCCCAGCCCAATTCCGCGTCGATCAAGTCATAGACTTTCTTTTTTGAATTTGAAATTTCCTTGGGGCGGACGCCAAAACCCTCTTGAGCCAATTCTTCTTTGAGCTCACTGGCTTTCTCTTGATTGGCTTCAATCATCTGGTTAAAATTGATGATGGTGTTGGGTTTGTGAGTGTTCAAATCTGCAAAGCAGGTTGAGCTCAAAGTTCCCAAAGCCAATGAGAATAAAATTTTAGAGATGTTCATAAAGGTTCTCCCTTGTTTTCGCTGTTCCCTCAATCAAGTTTGCAAGGGCTGTGCACACAAAACAGGGCTCCACCTCCAACAAGATCGATTTGAATTTCCCATCCCGTTCACCAGATGAGCGGCGCGCGACACGTTCTTCAGCTGTCAAAACTTTAAACAGCCCAAGAAAGGGAGGATTTTTGAGAGCCTCAAGTTGACCTAGAGCATCATTTCCTCCATACTCCCCCACCTATGACATCTAAAAAATCGAATTTTTTCCCTCTGAAGCTGAATCTCAATGAGGTCACCACGGACCCCCTGGAGTATTCCAGCAACTCCCAAAGCGGTGAGCTTAAAGCGGCTTTGCAGGATCTGATTGGCTCCGAACCCTATGAGGTGCACTTGAGCTGCGAAAAGGTGGGGAACGCCTACCTTCTTAAAGGGGACATTCAAACAGGCCTTCCGTTGGAGTGCTCGGATTGTGGCGCCCCCTTCGTTCACCCGGTCAAACACCATTTTGAAGACATTCTCGTTGTAAATGAGGCCTACAAACGGGGGGACCACGCCTCTAAGAACAATCACGCCCACGAATGGGAAGAGGGTCAGCCGGAATGCACCTACTTGGAAAGCCCCTTTTTGGATTTGGGTGAACTTCTTCATGAAGAGTTGGCTTTGCAAGAGCCCATTCGGCCCGAAGGATCCACCGATCCAAAACACACCTGCGAAGATTTGAGTCAAATCAAACGAAAATGGCTGTCCTTAGGAAAGGACGGTGGCTCATTTGATGAGCAGATTCGAAAAAGTCCATTTGAAGCCTTGAAAGACATAAAATTAAAAAGTTGATTTCAAAAGAAAAATAGATAAACTACCGGCCTTTTAGAGGAAAGACTTATGCCAACACCAAAGAAAAAGACCACACGGTCCAAAAGAGATATGAGACGGGCTCACGACTTCTTGACAGCCCCTGGAGTTCACAACTGTCCAAACTGTGGCGCTTTGGCTCGTCCGCACCACGTTTGCGGAAGCTGTGGCTACTACAAAAATAAAGAAGTGGTTGCTGCTCAAGCTTAAGGCTTGAGCCCACCCTTGATCCAATGATGGACAAGAGCTCCTCCACCCAAAGATATCACACGAGAATCGCAGGAACGGGCTCTTACCTTCCCGAGAAACTCCTTACAAACAAAGACTTAGAAAAGCTTGTGGACACCGATGACCAATGGATTCGGGAGCGCACAGGAATTTCTTCCCGTCATATGGCTTCGGATGAAGAGGCCACCAGCGACTTGGCTTTGAGGGCTTCGCAAATCGCTTTGAGAGAGGCCGGCCTGGACGCCAAAGATTTGGATATGATTTTGGTGGCCACAGTGTCTCCGGACATGGTGATGCCCAACACCGCCTGTTTGCTTCAACAAAAGCTCGGCGCTCCAGATTGCATGGCCTTGGACATTTCTGCCGCCTGCACAGGCTTCGTTTACGGAATTTCCATTGCAGACCAGTTCATTCAAACCGGTCACAGTAAAAACATTCTGTTGGTGGGCGCGGAAGTGCTTCACCGTTTTGTGGATTATACCGATCGCAACACCTGCATTCTTTTTGGAGATGGCGCGGGAGCTTGTGTTTTACAGCGCACTCAAGAAGGCCAAGATTCCACCGTCTACTCCACTCACCTGCATGCGGATGGGGGGATCTCTCACCTTTTCACATTGCCTGGGGGCGGAACCGCTCTTCCCTTTTCTCAAAAAGTTCTGGACGAAAGACTTCACTATGTTCGCATGAATGGTCGTGAAATTTTTAAACATGCCGTTCGAACCATGAGCAAAGCTTGTGATGAGGCGCTGACTGCGAACAACATGTCTCCAGAGGAAGTGAATTGGATCATTCCTCACCAAGCCAATGTTCGTATCATGGAAGCCGTTGCCAAGCATTTTGGCGTGTCCATGGATAAAGTTCTGAACGAGATTGAAGACATGGCAAACATCTCTGCGGCCACGGTCATTGTGGCTATGGACCGCGCCATTCGAGATGGCCGCATCCAACGGGGTCACAATCTATTACTGACGGCATTTGGGGCCGGCATCACCAGCGGGTCTGCACTGCTGAAATATTGATTTTTAAGGAGGGGGCATGAGTTCATCACTTGCAGCCATTTTTCCAGGTCAGGGAAGTCAACACCCCGGCATGGGTCGGTATTTGTATGACGAATTTTCTTTGGTTCGCGAGCTCTTTGAGGAGGCCTCGGACGCCATCTCTGTGGACTTCAAAAAACTTTGCTTTGAAGGAAGTGATGCGGACCTGGCTTTGACTGAAAACACACAACCCTGTTTGCTTTTGGTGTCCACCTCTTCGTATCAGGTGCTTAAGAGTGAATTTGGATTCTTGCCAAAGGCGGCTGCCGGCCACTCCATTGGAGAATATGCGGCCGTGGTGGCTGCAGAGGCGATGGGCTTTGCCGACGGCATTCGTGCCGTGCGAAAGCGGGGGCAGGCCATGCAAAGCGCAGTTCCCGTGGGACAAGGGGGAATGGCCGCAGTGATGGGGCTGACTCCGAATCAGGTGGAAAAGGTGTGCAAATGGACCGAAGAGGAAACGGGCGCAAAACCTCTTGAGCCAGCCAATTTCAATGCTCCTGGGCAGATTGTGATTTCAGGAAAAATGGAGCTGATCCAATGGGTTAGTGAAAACTTCAAACCTCAGATTTTGGGCGAAGAGAAAATGCGGGTGAAGTTCATCCCTCTTAAAGTTTCGGCACCCTTTCACTGCTCTATGATGATGCCCGCCCAAGAGGAAATGAAACAGGTTCTGAGCGAGATCACCTTTCAAGATGGGAAATTTCCAGTGGTTCAAAATGTCCATGGAAAACCTGAAACCTCCGGCGCAAAGCTTCGAGAAAACTTGATTTCCCAAGTTTCTCAGTCCGTGAAATGGACCGATTGCATGGAAAGCCTTGTTGAAATGAATCTCACTCAAATGATTGAGTGCGGAGCGGGCCAGGTGCTTTCGGGCTTGAACAAAAAAATCAACGGGGAACGCATTCAAACTTTAACTCTCAATTCCATGGAAGAATTGAAGCTGGCGGGAAAGGTCGTGACACAATGAATTTGAAAGACAAAAGAGTTTTTGTAACTGGGGGCGCAAGAGGCATTGGCCGCGGCATTGTCACTCTCTTGGCCAAAGAAGGGGCCCGTGTGGCCTTTACCTACACTTCCAACCCAGCGCCCTCAGAGGAGCTTTTAAAAGAGCTTCCTGGAGACGGACACCTGTGCGTGAAAATGGATGTGCGAGACGGTGCTTCCATCCAAGAAGGCTTTGCAAAAGCCATGGAGACCTTGGGTGGTCTGGATGGTCTTGTAAACAACGCGGGAATCACAAAAGATCAATTGGCCCTTCGCATGTCTGCGGAAGAGTTTAAAGATGTGGTGGACACCAATTTGCTGGGGACTTTTTTGTGCACCAAAGCGGTTTTAAAATCCATGATGAAACAAAGATCAGGATCCATTGTGAATCTTTCCAGCGTGGTGGCTCAAATGGGAAATCCGGGGCAATGCAATTACGTGGCGAGCAAAGCGGGAATTGAAGGCATGACTCGCTCTATGGCCTTAGAAATGGCTTCACGAAAGATCCGCATCAATGCGGTTGCTCCGGGTTTTATTGCAACAGACATGACGGAGAAGCTATCGGACGACCAAAAGGCAAAAATCTCCGAGAGAATCCCCCTGGGGGAGCTTGGAAGCCCTGAGGACATTGCCCATGCCGTTGCTTTTTTATTGAGCGATCAGTCCACCTACATCACTGGCCAGGTGCTCCAAGTCAATGGAGGCTTGTACTTATAACAATTACGGTTAAATTAGACGAAGGTTTGAACCCAATGGGTTTTGACCTTTGATTTTACAAGGTATTAACAAGGCATAAAAACGGAGGAAATCATGTCTTTACAACCAAAGGTTGCAAAAATTATTGAAGAACAACTCGGAGTGGATCAGGAAAAGATTAAGCCAGAAGCTTCTTTTATTGATGACCTTGGTGCAGACAGCTTGGATATCGTTGAGCTTGTGATGGCCATGGAAGAAGAATTCGACATTGAAATTCCTGACGAAGATGCGGAAAAGCTAAAAACCGTCAACGACGTGACCAGCTACCTGACTTCCAAAGGGAAGGCATAGTTTTACCATGTCCAATGAGGGGCGTCGCCGCGTTGCAGTCACCGGAATGGGAATGATGACTCCCTGTGGTCTCACACTTCAGGAGACTTGGGGCTCCCTCATTGAAGGGAAATCTGGGATCGGACCGATCACCCAGTTTGACACTTCTAATTTTAACACACGCATCGCCGGCGAAGTGAAAGAGTTTGATTTGGATGCTTTTGTTCCCAAAAAAGAGCAAAAGAAAATGGATCGATTCATTCACTTGGCCTTGGCCAGTGCAAAAATGGCCATTGAAAATTCAGGTCTGGAGTTTGGCGAAGAGCTTGGACTTCGCACCGGAACCATCTTTGGCGTCGGCATGGGAGGCCTTCCACTCATCGAGCGTCAACATGACGTTTTAAGAGATCGCGGCCCAGGCAGAATCACGCCTTTTTTTATTCCCGCTGTGATTACCAATTTAGCTCCGGGACACATTGCCATTACTTACGGCCTTAAGGGCCCCAGCTATGCCATTGCGTCGGCCTGCGCTTCGGGCGCCCACGCCATTGGCGACAGCGCGAAATACATCGCGGATGGAACCTGTGATGTGATGATCACTGGGGGAGCTGAGTCTGTGATTTCTGGAATGGCCATCGGTGGTTTTTCTGCGATGAAGGCGTTAAGCACGCGCAACGAAGAGCCTCAAAGAGCTTCCAGACCTTGGGACAAAGACCGAGATGGATTCGTCCTGTCCGAAGGATCTGCCGTTTTGGTGCTGGAAGAATTGGAGCACGCGAAAAAACGTGGCGCTCGCATCTACGGCGAAGTTTCTGGCTTCGGATTGAGCTGCGACGCCTACCATTTGACCTCGCCCTCGCCGGGCGGCGAAGGAGCGGCTCGCTCTATGGAAATGGCCTTGAAGAGCGCTGGTTTGCCCGCAGATTCCGTGAGTTACATCAATGCCCACGGCACATCCACTCCACAGGGAGATGAGATCGAGACCTCTGCAATCAAAAAGGTTTTTGGAGAAAGTGCAAAAAAACTTTGGGTCAGCAGCACGAAAAGCATGACGGGCCACACCCTTGGAGCCGCAGGAGCCATTGAAAGTGTGATTTCATTGATGGCTTTGGACACTCAAGTTGCTCCTCCGACCATCAATTTGGAAAACCCCAGTGAAGATTGTGATTTGGACTACGTTCCTGGATCTGCACGCGAGGGCAAATTGGACGTGGTCTTAAACAACAGCTTTGGTTTTGGCGGAACAAATTGCTCTTTGATCTTTCGGAAGGTGGAGTAAAAGATTGTGAGTTCCCAGGAGAATGAAATTTGTTTTATTGCCAGCGACCATGCAGGTCTAGCTTTGAAACATAAGATTATCGAGACATTGCAATTAAATTTTATCGACCTCGGGCCCAGCACAGAAGAATCTGTGGACTATCCCGATTATGCTCACAAACTCTGTGAGCAATTGATCCACAAACAACAAGGGCTTCCTGAAGGAGCGGAAAACGGTCCTGACTTGAACCTGTCAGGGATTTTGATTTGTGGGTCCGGTCAAGGCATGGCGATCACTGCAAACAAATATCCGACCATTCGAGCCGCGCTTTGCTGGAACGAAGAGATCGCCAAACTTTCTCGGCAGCACAACAACGCAAATGTTTTGTGCCTGTCCGCCAGATACATCGACATGAATTTAAATTTAAAAATCGTAAAAGCATTTATGGAAACTCCCTTTGAAGGGGGCCGTCACCAGCGGCGCGTGGAAAAGATCTAATTGCCGCCAGAATTGAGAAAAGGAATGAGCGAAATGGAAAATTCATTGGTTTCAAAGCAAGACCCCGAACTTTACAAATGGATTGTCGAGGAACAAGAGCGCCAAGAATATGGTTTGGAAATGATTGCTTCGGAAAACTACACTTCTCGTGCTGTGATGGAGGTTCAAGGGAGCCTTTTGACCAACAAATATGCCGAAGGATATCCGGGAAAGCGCTATTACGGTGGCTGTGAATTCGTAGATCAAATCGAACAGCTGGCCATTGATCGAGCGAAAAAACTTTTTGGCAGTGAACATGCCAACGTACAGCCTCACTCTGGGTCTCAAGCAAACATGGCCGTGTATTTGGCCTCGGTAAAGCCCGGCGAAAAAATCATGGGAATGGATCTGAGCCATGGCGGTCATTTGACCCATGGATCTCCGGTGAACTTCAGTGGGCTTTTGTTTGAAGCGACCTCTTATGGATTGGATCCTGAAACAGGACGATTGAACTACAATCAAATTCGCGAAGCTGCAAAAAAAGAACAGCCGAAACTTTTGATTGCAGGATACTCCGCCTACCCGCGCGTTTTAGACTTTGAAGCCTTTAGATCCATTGCCGATGAAGTGGGAGCCACTCTTCTTGTGGATATGGCGCATTTTGCAGGACTGGTTGCCGCCGGCGTACACCCCAATCCTGTTCCCTTCGCAGACTTTGTAACAACCACCACTCATAAAACTTTGCGTGGACCTCGGGGAGGATTGATTCTTTGCTCCGAAGAACGTGCGAAGGCTTTGAATTCCAAAATTTTTCCGGGAATTCAAGGCGGACCTTTGGAACATGTGATTGGCGCTAAAGCGGTGGCTTTTGGAGAGGCCTTAAAATCTGAGTTTAAAACCTACTCTCAGCAGGTTGTGGTCAACGCAAAAGCTTTGGCGGAAACTCTTTTGGAGCAAGGTTTTGAATTGGTCACCGGTGGAACCGACAACCACCTGCTCTTGATTGATTTGTCGAATCAAGACCTTACAGGAAAAGACGCAGAGAAGGCTTTAGATCACGCGGGAATTACTGTGAATAAGAACACCGTTCCCAATGAGAAACGAAGCCCCTTTGTGACCAGCGGAATTCGCATCGGAACCCCGGCGCTCACCACTCGAGGAATGAAAGAGGATGAGATGAAACAAGTGGGTCTATGGATTTCTGAGGTCTTGAGAGATTCTCAAAATGAGCAACTGCTTGGCAAGATCAAGGCCCAGATTAAAGATCTTTGCACCCGTTTTCCGATATACTCATAAGGAATGCAAAAAACTTTTTTAATTCTTTTTATCGGTCTTTTTTCAAGCGTGGGATGCGCTCACTACCAAAGTGGGATTGGATCCTTTCGTGGGCCGGGGGAGATGTCTCGTTCCCCGTCCAGTTCAAATTCTGTTTATTACAGCCCTCGAAACATTGGGGACTTTTCGCTGACTTGGCCCGTGGAGGACGTCAGCATCTCTCAACCTTTTAAGCCTCGAAGAAATCGAAGCCATCAAGGATTGGATTTGCGTGGACCTAAAAACACGCCCATTGTGGCGGCTCACCCAGGGCGCGTGATTTATGTGGGCCGAGGTTTTCGTGGCTATGGAAAAATGGTGATGATTGAATACAACAATCGCTGGGCCAGTTTGTATGCACACTTAAATTCTTTTGAAGTGAAACAAGGTCAATACGTTCGCATGGGGGATGTGATTGGGCGCATGGGCCGCACGGGGCGTGCAACCGGAGTGCATTTGCACTTTGAACTTTTAAAGAACAAACTCCCCGTAAATCCCATGTCCTACCTCCCCGATCTTTCCCGCATGGCCAAACGCTAAAAAGGTGCCACGCACTTTTTGGTAGCGCATCGGCAGCAATTCACACATTCCCACAACTTAACGCACCGATTACAGATTTTGGTGCCTGGCACCTTTTTCATGCCAAGGGATTATGGGGCGGCGCATATCGGAAATAGAAGCAGGTACCTTTTGGCGAGGGCGGTGTAGCCGAGGTTTTGGGCGGTGGTGGAGGCTTTTTGAAGTGCGGTTTCAAAAGTGTCTGAACCGTTCAAAAGGGAGAGGTGTTTCAAGTAAACCTCTAAAACTTTTTTCGATCCGAATTCGTTTTTCAAACCGTACCAACAAGAAGCATAGGCCGTGGCCATTGCAGACACCTTCCCTTTTTCCGAAGAACACAGATTATAGGCTTCATTGAAATCGGGATTTGAAAAATCCTCTGGACGGCGATGTTTTCCGCAAACCGACTGTCCTTTAAGGTCCTGATGGTAAAACTCTCCCACGCCACTCAAGTCTTCAAACAGAAAATTCACCAGAACATCTCCAGACGCCTGGACAAGAGCCTTCGCACAGCCTTTGGAATCCACACAACAATTGTTCTCTTTTCCGCCACAGCTTTTATGAAAATTTTGATCGTAGTTGTAAATGGACCCCTTCGTGGCCACTCCAATTTGCGCCTCTCCATAAAGAAGCAAAACCACATCTGCACTGAGTGCGGACAGCTCCGATCCACTCAAGTGAATGGACTTTTGTTCATAGGACCAGCCGTTAAAGGCATCGTCCACATAAACGGAAATCTTCTCATCTTTCAGCGGAAATTCCTTAAAGTTGTTTTTGAGGTATTCAGACGCACGATTGAGCCAGAAATAGGCATTTGCCGTGAGCCATTCCGATCGCTCCACTCCAACACCTTTTTCGACCAAAATCTTTTCAAAGGAAATGCGCTTGTTTCCAGCGGTTCTCACATCAAAATGAGCATTTTCCATATACCCACTGCGATCCAACCCGTTGAGTTTTACAGAAAAGTTTTGAAGGGCTCTAAGACTCCCCTCATTGGATTTTGAAACCACCGAGCCAGATTGTGCCACGGGATTTTTAAGAAACACACAGAGCTCACCAGAGGCCTTACAATCGGTCACAAGCTTTTCCCCAGCGCGAATAAAATCTGTAGAAGCGGATTCTTGAAAATAGGATCCATCCACCAGAGAAGAAAGATTTTTCGATTCAAATCCAGACCCGCACCCAGAAATCAAAAACGCACTTAACGCAAGAATTATGTTTCCTTTAAAAGAAGGGATGAAATCAGTCATCCAAACCTCCTTCACTGGAAAGTTGAAACTGATGCAAAATCACGTCAGACAGATTTTTTAAATCCAACTCGCGTCCACCGGAAACATAGGAATTTAAATTTACATTTCTTCGGGAGTGGATTTTTAAAAATTCTTCCACTTGGGCCGGAGAGAGCGGCTCTCCAATGGATTTAAAATAAGAGATCACCTGCGCTGCGGCTCCCGCCACATGAGGTGCGGCCATAGAGGTTCCTGCCATAAAACGATAATCTTCATTCTTAGAGGTGGAAAGAATGTGAGTGATTCCGTGACTTCCAGGTGCGGCCATTTCTGCATAAGTGATCGAATGGTTCGAAAAATCCGAGAGAACGCCCGACTGACTGTCTACCGAAGCCACACTGATCAGTCCATTGCGACCATACCCATAACTGGCCGGGGAGTAAAAATTCTCCAAAGTCATCAGTGCCGCATTGTTCCCCGTCGCTGCGACCAAAAAGGATCCTTTTTCGAGGGCGTAATTGATCGCATCTTCAAGCAAAGCATTTTTACTGTTCATCGCAAGTGACAAGTTGATCACATCTGCGCCCTGATCCGCCGCATAGCGAATGGCATCTGCAATGTTCCCAACACTTCCCTGCCCATTGTCATCTTGGGTTTTCAAAACCATAAACCGCACATTCTGTGACAGGCCAATGACGCCCACTCCATTGTCGCCAATGGCTCCAATAATCCCGGCCACATGAGTCCCGTGACCCAGACCATCTTCCAAATCAAAAGGGTCCGAGGTCATAAAATTAAATCCGTGAGAACCATTTGCCCGAGTCCACAAATGATCTTTGAGATCTGGATGATTTAAAGAAATCCCCGAATCCACCACGGCCACAAGTGCTGGCTTTAAATCAAAAAACAAAGGACTTTTAAAAACGTTGCTGTAGTCCTCAAACTTCAAATAGGGGAGCTGAAGTTGCTCGGCCCGGCGAGGGTCTAAAGAAGTCGTTTCAAGAATCCCCTGATCCGCGACCCCAAGAATGCATGGGCTTTCCAAATCTAAATAGAATTGCTTCATGGGAACGTTTTTTAAATCGAAAACAATGGAGCGGGCCGAAAGACCTTCGGGCAAAGCTTTATGGCTTTGGCGAGGCAACCACTTGGGGAGTTTGTTTTCTGTGATACAACGAGACTTCACCAATGCGACGTAGGTCGTGTGCAAGCCACTGGACTGCAGCGCTTCGGCGGACACTTGAACTTTGTGAGCCAAAAACGCAGAACTTTTTGACAGTTGCGCCTGAGCCGAAAAACCCAAGCTAAAAACGATCTTACCGATTAAAAAAAAGGAAAGGCGTCTGGAAATCACGCCTTCTTTTCGGTCTTTCGATGACTTCTCTTAACAAGGCTGCGGCCCTCAATGACCATGTAGGCAGTGATTCCAAACAAAAGCGCAGGAATAAGGCCGTTCAAAAAATAAATTAAGGATCGAGGGGATGAGAAAAGACCTCCCATGCGCAGCCCAATAAAACCTTGAGATTGAAAATCCAAAAATCCCGCCACTAAAAAATGTAACGTAAAAATAGATCCACAAATCCATAAAATTTCGGCGTGATTCCTCCGGCGAAAACTGTAAACCCCAGCAGCCAATGCCACCACCGTGTACCAAGGAGCAAAAAAAGACATCGCCAAAGACAGAAAGGACACACTCACAACCATTGAAATCATAGGGGCTCCATGACGAAACTCTCCAATGAATTTTTTTGAGTTTCCTTTTGAGATTGAAACTGGACTTCTTTGAAACCTCCACGAGTCCACTCTTGAATTTGATCCACATACCAAGGGAGCACCGGATTTCCATTCAATCCCCCGGGGATTTGACTCCAAGCTTTCAGTGGTGTGGAGAAGTTCACCACAAAGCGCCATGCTCCACCATGTGTGCCCTTGTTCGAGTTCAAGCTGTATCGACTTCCTTGAGGCCGAACCGTCGCCGCCTCAAATCCTGGAAATCGTGTCACGTGGGGAAAGTGTGTGGGATGAATCTCTCCCCAGGTCCAATGTTCTTCACTCCCATAGGACTTCTCTAAATTTTTGATTCCCTCTTCGAAATCCTGAGCCAACATTTTATAAGCGGACTCTTTGTCTTCACGAATTTGTTTTTGAATCTCAATCAAAGACCGCGACACTTTTGGATAGTATTTCTTTTTTTGAAATTTAAACGGATCCGCCCACAACCTGTCCGAGACCGACTCGAACCATGCAGAAAACAAACTGGTTTCAAGGGCTTCCGGACGATCTTGAAAGTCCCATCGAAGTAATTTTTCAAATTTTTGCTTTGCAAAAGAATTATGTATCATCCCCAAAACTTGGGAGCGATCGACGATTTTAAAAAAATGAAAGGCCCATTCATTAAAAGCTTCATTCTGCATTTTCAACATGTCGTCCACCTCCACCGAGGAATTTTGACCAAGAAGGTGTTGAATCCGAAGTCCGCGGTAAGGCTGTTCAAAGTCCCATCCCAAATAGGTTTGGAACTCGGACCCTACAGGCCGTTGATTGGCGGAAAAAAGAAACCCATTTGAAGGATTTTCTGAAGTGAGCAAATCATTGATGCGCATCAACCGGGGCCAGTTGTTTTGGCTTTGAGTGCCATCCTCCACCACCCGACCAAATCCGTATTTTTTCTGAGGCACCAAACCTGCAGTTACAATTGCGATGTGATCCCTGTCCACAAGACTGAAATTTTGAACCGGAGTGACGTAGTCCCGCAAGAGGACTTTTGCTTCCGCGACCGATTGGGCCTGATCCAATTTCAAAAAGATTTCCAGTTCATTGGAGGGCTCATGGGCCGTCCACCGAAACGCCAGTCCACGACGGCCCTCTCGATGCACCACGGGACCAAACTGGGTCCATACCACCGAAACTTTTTCCTCTTTGCGTTTTCGAACCTTTAGAGATTCTTCTTCAACCTGTGCCTCAATCCACTTCCCATCCACCAAGTAGCGGTTGGAAGTTTCATTTTCAAATTCCAATTCAAACCAATCCACCACATCCACCGTTCCATTTGTGGAACCCCATGCGAAGTGAGAATTCATTCCCAAAATCACGCCCGGAGACGCCGGAAAGGAGGCGCCATAAACATCCAACTGACCGGGCACGTTCAAACGCATCTCCACCCAAACCGAAGGAGACTGAAGCCCAAGATGTGTGTCATTGGCCAAAATATTAAACCCCGCCCGCGTGCGCTCTTTGGACACCACCCAGGAATTGCTGCCATCTGTTTCAAAAGGTTTTAAAAATTCCGGAAAGTTTTCAAAATGAGTTTTAAAAACTTTGTAATCCTTCGATTTTTGATTGGAGGTTTGACCATTAAGATCATGAAAGAGAACATCGAATCCCGGCTCCTCAATCAAAGGGCCATAGAAATCGGGAAACAATTCTGAAGTTTGTTCCCAGCCCAATTTTTGAAAAATTTCTGTCAATTTGAGATCATAGCTTCGTGCCGCCAAATTGAAACTCATCATTTTCAAAAATTGAGCCACGCGGATTTCAGAAAATGGCGCTGGTCGAAACTGAACCACCTTGTATTCCACCGGCCAATCCTCATAGTTCAAGGACAAAATGTAAGCGTTAATTCCTTGAGTGAAGGAGGTGACCGCCACTCGACTTTTTTCTTGAGAAAGAATCTGATCCAAACTTTCCCGAGAGGCTTTGCGAAGTCCCGCCTGAATAAAAAACCGGTCTACGTTGGCGGTCCGTTTCCCGAGGATTTCAGAAAGCTGACCTCCTCCCACACGGGTTAAAATGTCCATTTGCCAAAGGCGAAACTGGGCCATCAAATACCCTTGAGCAAAATAAAGGTCCTCAAAGTTTTTTGCGAAAACATGTGGGACTTTGTTTTGGTCATAAAAAATTTCAACTTTGTCTTTCAAAAAGGTGGACTTTAATTCTTTTTTGCCAAAAGGGTTTTCTCTGGCGTTGACATAGACGCCTTGAGAAAAGCTCAGCAAAGCTCCCAGTCCTGGAACAGGCCCCACTCCCACCGAAAGGAAGTGGATCAAAATCACAAAGGCCACAGACAAAATAAAAAACTTCGAATACGCGCGCATCAGTTCCCTTACTTGGAAAGATCTAAAATCTTTTTGATCGAAGACTCGGAACCAAAGACCACCAAAATATCGTCTGGTTCAAACACATAGGACCCATCCAAAACCCCGATCACCTTATTTTCCTCCGGTTCTTTTTTCAGAGAAAAAAGCCCCGCCTTTTTCACGCTTTTAATGATCGTAATCAGGTTGATCCCGTAGTTTTTTCTCAAATTCAAATCCCCAAGGGTCTTTTTCACAAAAATCTTAGGCACATGGAGTTCGACAATGCTGTGATCTTTTGAGATTTCCAAATACTCCAAAATTCCTTTACGAATGAGTTTGTGGGCAAACTGCTCTGCAGCTTCCGCTTCTGGCAAAATCAAGTCTTCCACATTCATCAGTTTTAATAGTTTCTCGTGGGTCGGAGAAACCACTCGAGAGGAAATCTTCTTCACTCCGATTTCTTGCAGGTTGGCTGTGGCCAAAATGGAACTTTCAAAGTCTTCGCCGATGGCCACGATCACAGCATCCATATCTTCCAACCCCAAACTGGCCAAGGCGCCTTTGTCTTTGGCATCCGCCACCACTGCATGAGCCACTCGATCCCGAAGCCGTTCAACCTGGCTTTCGCGATTGTCCACGGCCAAGACCTCCGCGCCTTTTTTGGTCAGGGCCAAACTCAAATTAAAACCAAAATGACCTAAACCTAAAACAGCAAACCGACTGCGCATAGAATTCTTCCTTTAACTGACATTGATATTTTCCTTTAAAAGCTTGTAATGGGGCTCTCGGTAGCGGCTGTAAAAACTGTTCAGCACCGTAAGAAACCCAAGTCGCCCCACAAACATCATTGAGATGATCAAAAACTTTCCCCATGATGACAGATCTGCAGTGACTCCCCGTGAAAGCCCCACGGTTCCAAATGCAGAGACCACTTCAAAAATCAAATCCAAGCGGCTTTTCGAGGGCTCCAAAAGAATCAAGGCTCCGGATACCAGAATCAAAATTAAAATAGATCCAAAAATGATCGCAAAGGCTTTGTGAAGACTTGCTCGAGTGATTTCCCTTCCGAACACCACGATCCGCTGGGCGCCTTTCAAGGTGGCCGTCAAATTCAACCACGCCACAGCCACAGTTAGTGTTTTAATTCCACCCGCCGTGGACATGGGAGAGCCCCCAATCCACATCAAAAAGATCACTACAAAACAGGTTTCAAAAGACAGACTTTCGGTGGGCCAAAGATTAAAACCCGCGGTCCGAGACGTAACCGAAATAAAAGCCGACTGCCGTATCTGCTCTAAAACAGACAACCCTTGAAAAGAAGACCGGCTCTCCATCAAAAACACCAAGGAGGTCCCCAGAAACAAAAGCACAAATGTGGTCCAAAGAACCATCTTCGTTTGAATTTTCACCAGGGTTCGAGAGTTTCTGGTTTTTGTGAGCTTATCTTTAAGAACTCCCAGAAGATTGTAAAAAACCGGGTACCCAATCCCCCCGGCCACAATCAATCCCATGATCACAATGGAATACATTTCATTGGCGCGGACGGTTTCTGCATAGAGACTCTGTGAAAATAAAGAAAACCCCGCATTGCAAAAAGCGGAAATGCTGTGAAAAGCCGCACTCAAGAACAAATGAAAATCAAAATGAGTCAAACTTCCGCCACGGGAAATGTACAAAAGTGTGGCGCCAACCCCTTCGGCAATCAAAGTGTAAAAGGTCACCTGAAATAATATGTTACCCACTTTTCCCAAACGCTCTTCAGCCAAAAGTTCCGAAAAAAGAATGCGCTCTTTCATCGCCAAACCGCGAGAAAAGAGAAATCCAAAACTCATGGTGATGGTCATAATCCCCAGGCCACCAATTTGAAAGAGCATGGCAATCAAAGTCTGCCCCATGGGAGTAAAATCTTTTTGAGTGTCCAACACCACAAGCCCCGTCACACACACCGCACTGGTCGATGTGAAGAGGGCATCCAACCACCCGATGCCATTCACCGTCGCATTGGGAAGCTTTAGCAGTGCCGCCCCTAACAAAATGGGCGTGGCAAAACTGACCACCATCAACCGGCTGGGAGTCATTTCATAGTGGGAAAGAACTTCCGATCCTCTCAATGAGCGAACCATTTGCGCAGAAAAAATTAAAGTTTGAGTGAGGGCCAAATAGGCAATGGCAATGTTTCGAACGTCCAACTGCGTGAGCTGGTTTGGAAGAAAGTAGGAAATGATCTCTTCTGAAAACAACGTCATAAAAAGCAGAACAACAAACAGGATTTCCATGCGGCGGGATCGAAAATGCAACTTGATCTGAGGACAAAAAAGAAATCTCAAAAACTCTTGAAGGATAAAAACCAAGGCGATTCCATAAAGGGCATACCCCAGCATTTCATAGATTCTGGGTTCTAGAGGAAATCCATAGTAAAAAATAAAAATTCCCACACAGGAAACCCCCAAGATCATCACCGCTCGGTCCAACAGACCAGAGGCCTTTTCATAGAGGGGCTCAAATCGCGAAAGCATGGCCCGATTAAACTATCAAACGGATGCGGTGTCATGATCAAAAGATTGGTTTTTAGGGCTGGTCTTTAAAATGCAAATAAATCATTCTAGGAACCCAGAAAGGTGAACTTCTATGAAATCCACACTTCTAATGCTGACAGTTTTGATCCTAGGGACATGGGGTTGCCCATCTTTGGCACAACCCCTTGAACAAAATTCTCACTACCGAATCTTGGCGCTCACCACCAATGATGAAGCCGAAATTCACTCTTTGACCCTTTTAGATTTGGAGCGCACTCAAATCGGATTTTGCCAAAACGAAGACAATACGCAAACCTGCCTCAGCACAGATCCCGACCGACTGACACTTCGAGCCCTTCAAGATTCACAAGATAAGGTGGTTTCTGCACTGAACGAAAGACTTCGCCAGTGGACCTTTCTTCGCAAAAGCTGGAGTGCCCGTTTGGGATTTCGGCGAACCCATCCAAAGCAAATGGACATTGTCGCCCTCCAGCAAATGATTGATGAGATCTCCTCTCAAGGCTTGGTTCACTGGGTTCTATTGACCGAGGAAAATCAATCCTCTGTCCCCCCACTCTTTTCCAATCAACATGCTCTCAAAGAAGTTTTTGTCACAATCAAAAGGGCCCTTGGCGGAAAACAAAATCGCCTGCTGATTCCTTCAAGCTAAATTGCAGGCCACTTTAAACTTGAAATATTATGTTGAGCAGACCAACTTCCGCCGCGAAGAAACGATGAAAAAGGGGAAATGTTCTCACTTTGAGACGTCGAACTTTTAGTGAATTCTCAGCCCTTAGTCAGGTGTTGAACTTTTAAATGAATACAAGGCCATCTCCTTTGGCCGTATAATTGCTTTATATCCAGTGAGGGAGATGCCTTTGAGCATCATTGGGGGTTCACGTGTCTAGGAATTTCAAATCCTTTAAAATGGGTTTTGCTTTCGCGTTTGCAGTGACGGGCCTACTGATTGGTTTTCAAAACTGCTCTGGAGTGAATTTTGTGGAAGCTCCTCCCCCTTCCCATTCATTGAGCGCAAATGCCACACCCGAATCCCTTCCCCATCCGATTGCCTGTGTGGCCAATGAGGCGGACAAAGTTCAATTGAAAATCAAGTGGGATTGGTATCCCTTATTGGATCAGACCAAACCTGAAAATTTTCCGGAATTTTCTCAAGTGATGATGACTCCACTGGTTGCAGATCTCAACAATGACACCATTCCTGAAGTGGTGTTCACCACGTTCACAACGGATTATTCGAAATTGGTTAAAGGCAGTAGCCAATCCATCTACAATCAAAACGGTGTTCTTCGCATCGTGGACGGAAGAACAGGTCAAACCATTAAGTCTGTCGGGGAACTTTCCCTCGCGCCTTTTGGAACCGGACAACCTTTGCTGGTGGATTTGGATGGCGATCTCAAAAAAGAAATCCTTTACGCCCATCACACCCTGACAAAAATCATTGCGCTAAACTTTGACGGAAGCTTTCGTTGGGAAATGGACACTCATCGCAGTGTGGGGCGCAACAACTTGGCCTCTTACAAAGACGCCTCAGGCAAAGTCCATATGTCCGTAGATGGAATTTTATTTTCAGAAAATGATTCCAATCATCAGCCTCAAATCCAAAGGGATCTTGGCGGCGGAGCTTTCACTCAGTTCTTCTTCCCATTGAGCCCAGAACAAACAGACAAACCTAAGCTCTTTACTTCGAAGGGCGTGTTTGATCCTGAAACTGGGAACTCAATCTTTCAATATCCCTTTAGCGCCTATGTGGCCGCAGCAGAACTCAATCCCAACTACGCCGGGTACGAAGTTGTGGGTATGAGCAATGGAAACTTTTTTATCACTAGCCCCAGCGAAGGCAAAGTGATCGTCAACAAAGATCTCAGTGGCATCAACGAACTTCTGTGTGGAAGTGGTCGCGTGGGCGGAGGAACACCCACCGTCGGAAACTTTGATGACAATCCAGAAACCGCGGAAATTGCGGTGGCAACGGGCCGGTACCTTTCTATCTTTGACAGCAATGCCGAACTGATTGCCAAATATGAAACTCAAGATTGTTCAAGTCTTGTCACGGGAATCAGCTCCTTCGACTTTAATGGCGATGGAAAAACAGAGATCCTTTATGCGGACGAAAAATATCTGCGCGTGTTTGAACTTCGCGGAAATGAACTTGTCGTCGTAAAATCCGAAGTCAATCCTTCAGGAACTCTGTTTGAATTTCCTGTGGTTGTAGACGTCGACGGAAACAACGATTCTGATTTGATCTTGGCTTCAAACAACTATGCCGTCGGTGGCCTCTACCGAGATGCCGAAGACCAAAACGCCAAAGAGATTGCAAAAAACATCACCGGCGTGCGTGCGTTCTCCTCTGCGACCGATCATGGATGGATGCCCACCAATCCATCTTGGCCACAGTTTTCTTACAATCCATTGATGGCGCTTCGAGACCAGGATCAAAAAGGAAGTAAATCCTATTTCGAGGGCTATTTGGCGCGCACATTCGGCAGAAACTCGCAGCTCTCTATTTTTGAGCCTTCTTGCGTGAATGAGTGATTGAATGAAGAAAGTGAAAACTGGTTGGGATAAGCGGATTCGAACCGCTGACCTCTACCATGTCAAGGTAGCGCTCTAACCAACTGAGCTATATCCCAACAAAGGATAGAGGAATTTGGCCCCAAAACCGGGGCCCTGTCAATGAATCAGAACTCCTTTTCGAAGTCCTCGCACCACTTGTAAAAAAAATCTTCCAAACTCCCCTCACCACCCACAGCGTGAATGATTTGACCAGTCACTCCACAAGGACGAATGCATTCAAAAAGCTGTGGGTCATTTTTCAAGTTGATCGCCAGCCCAAATGTGGACACTCCTCTTTCCAGTCGAATCCCTATGGACGCAACCTTGCCCACCTCGGAATAGACTCCGGCACGTTCCATGGACACTTGGAACTGATGGTTGGGCGAGCACTTCTGCAGAGTTCTTTGAGTGACTTTCAATTGTCGTTCGACCCAGCTTCTCACACCGATTTCAAAAACTTTTATGTTACATATCGGATAAATGACCAATTGCCCCGGAGAGTGAAAGGTCGCCTTTCCACCACGAGGCACTCGATAGGTCGGCCATTTGGCCGCTTGCACGACCTCTTGAGCCTCTTTTGCCGATCTTCCAAGGGTGATGACAGGATCAAACTCAAAACCTAATATTTGAGGGTTCTCATGGCTTAAAAGAACCGCCTCTTCTTGAAGCCCAAGGGAATCTTGGTAGTTGGTCTTTCCATAAAAACGAGCCCTGAATTTCATGAACTGACACAACCGAATCCCATTTCAAATTTCAATTCTCGTTGTGTCATTATACATTCCATCCCAAGTTCCCTTTAAAATCTTCGAACAGTCCTCGCTTCGCTGCGGAACTCGCTTTTAAAGAAAACTTGGGATGGAATGTATAAAAGACATTACAGGTATCATTGAAAACTCAAATGGAATTCGGGCAGGTCAGTAGAGTTGAACCAGGTCGTTTTCTTTAAAGCCATTTCCAGAGTGAATGACCGTCACGGCGCCGTCTTTGCCAAAATAGCTGACCACTTCCAAAAGGCCTTTCATGCGCCCCGGAGCGGTTCCAATAAAACGACCAGTTTCCGGGTCGAAAATTTCGGAGCCTTCCTCGGTGACCTTCAAAAGATCTCCCACTTGAATTCCCGAAAGTCGACCAGCATTCACATAAACCTTTTCACCACTGACCATGGCCACTCGGCCTTCCCAACTGAGCTTGTCCACAGCGGATATCACCTGGGGAAGCAGGCTCATATAAGCTCTGCGCGTGGACTCCATGATCATCTGAGGATCGTCCGCCGAAATCTTTGAACGACCACCCATTTGCGTGGCCGAAGCCTCTTCTTTGGCCGTTGCCACTTGATTGAAGATTTCACGCCCGCTTCGCCCAGCTACGATTCTCAAGCGCACTTTGGCTTCCACCAAGACTTTCTCCTGACGAAAGACCCCAATGCTGTCTCCCATCTTACGCGCATTCAAATCCATCAATTTTCCTTCAATGACCGCTGAAACTCCCAAAGGGGAAACCACTCGAGAGATGCGATTTAAGTCATATTCCTGATCTTCCTTAAGAAATTCTTTAGGATCCCCAGGGAAGTCCGAAAGGGCCACCAAAACGAATTGCCCAGTTCGCCCAAGCTCCTGAAGCAAAGTCTCACGGGCCACTTTTGAGGTTTCCCCCATGCGGTTCAAATCCTCATCCAAGAAAGGCAGCACCAAAATCCGATGGCGCATGCCCGTTTCACCTCGAGCATCCACAGACACATCTCGCATCTGGGGGCCACTGGGCGCTCTTGAAATGGGCCGAAGAGCCGAACAGGCCGTAAGAGCCACAAATAAAATAAAGAAAGAGGTTTTTAATAGAAACGCGCGCATGGAATTATTTTAGCGTTTTTTCAGCTGGAGTAAAATTTCATTTCCGTCATTCAGACTCACACGGTGCTGAAAGTCCTGAAATGAAAGGGTTTCCAACAATCGAACCAAAGCTTCTGGACTTTGTGCGGACTCCGCTTTGAAAGTAAACTCGCCACGCTTCAGCTCTTGAGGCTTCATCCCTCTCAAATCTCCAATTCCACTTCCCAATTGGTCTTTGATTTTTGCCAACTGTTTGGGAGTGAAAGCCCCTCGAACCGTCAGCAAAAAAGGCTTTGCGTTTAATGTCCCTTGAGTTTGAGCCTCTATAACGGGCTTCATCACCGCTGCAACCACATCTGAATCTTTGGCTTCCTCACCTTGCACTTCATCTAAAATTCTTTGTGCGGGAACCTGGACCCATTGCCCGTGATAGATCTTTCCCTTAGAGCCGGGCGCGATCAGTCCATAAAAAACCAAAGTGAATCCCAATTGATTTCCCATTTGCACAAGTTCTTCTCTGGCAAATCCCGACTTTCGAAATTCCGGAGGCAGATTTTGAATCACACTTTTTGGCGAGGCCACTTCAATCCCCCGCGAAACCAATTGGGCCGCAAGAGATTTGAAAATGGAGGCCACCTCCTCTGGCATCTTCGCTTCGGAGCGAGCCCACCACGGCCCGACGCCCACTGCACGGTCTTTGTCCTCAAGTAAGATCAAAGCACGCAAGGAGCGGCGGCTGAGCTGCATCAAACCTGACTCTCTCAACAGACGGTCAAAGGCGTCCGCTGAATATCCCAAGGACACATCCAACTTGGTCACATTCTCCTCACTGCGAAAGCCCTTGCCTCGAACCGAAAGAATGTACTTCGAAGAATTTTTGAGAATTTCGGAATCAAAACGAGAATGATTTTTGTCAAAAAAATCTGCGCCCAAACGCGCGATGGCGAGTTCTTTACTGAGCTCCTCAATGGCTTTTTGAAATCCTTCATTGCGAGCTTCTGCACTTCGAGAGGAAACATCCACACTGATTTCTCGAGTTTCTGAGCTTTGCGCGGTGCCCACTTCACTGCTCAGAAAAAAGAAAACTGAACAAATCCCCAAACCACATCTTAAGATCTTCTTTGCCTTCATAGGGTAAAGCTTAGTCAACTCTCAGGGATACGGCAAATTTTAATGACCTAGGCCAAGGATTTAGTTTATACTTGAATTCTACTTTTACGCCTTCAAAGATAACTTGAAGGTTTTCTTTAAAAAGGTGGACGACCATGTTGGATTACGATCGTAAAAAATTGGGAAAGTTCTTGAAGACTCAAAGAGTTAAAGCAGGCCTGACGCAAGGTGAAGTTGCCCAAAAATTAGGATATTCAAGCCCTCAATTCATCTCCAACATCGAAAGAGGGCTCTCCGTGATTCCTCTAAAAACTTTGGCCGTGCTTGTCAGCGAATACGGCATCAATCAAGAGCTCGTGATCAAGACCATCATGGACAGCCAGCGCCAAATCTTGAGAAAGCACCTATCCAAAGCCCGATAAGACGCGATTTTCCCCCGTTTTCTCAGGATCAACTTGTTTTATCTCTGACGAAAAGATTAATGTAAGAGCCATATGCCGAACAGTGGAGATATAGCTCCAGAGTGGGATGAATTGGCCCTAGAAGTGGGAAAATTCATGCGCTACTGGGGATTCAAAGTGATCCATGGGCGCATTTGGACGCACATCTTTTTGTCCAAAAAGCCCTTGGACGCAGGAACATTGATGGAAAGGTTTGGCCTTTCCAAAGCTTTGATGAGTCTTTCGCTCAAAGACCTACTGACTTACAAGGTGATTCTGGAAGGACCCAAAAGCGACAAGGGCACGCAGACCTATGTGGCCAATCCAAACATCTTAGAAGTGATACTGAATGTTCTTCGCCGCCGCGAGAAACGCATGCTGGCCGAACTGAAAACTTCCCAGGAACTTCTTTTATCGGTGGCTCGAAAAAATGAAGAACCCCTAGCGCTCAATTTGGAAAACTTAGAGGCCATGGGAGAAATGATCACTCAAGCCCAATGCACCTTGGAAGCTATGCTGGAACTGTCCAACATCGACTTCAAGAGTTTTGAGTTTTTGAACCAAATTTCTTCCACACCACTTGAGAGCGATAGCTAAAGATTTTTTCCACGTCCTGACGGACAAAAGCGAATCCACCCATCCGCCCCATAGACCCCAAAGGCAGTTGAAAACGCACGCGATCGGTCAACAAGGTCCCACCTCGAAAAGGCTTCAATCCGTGATGATGAACCCATCTCTTATAAGGACCCGACAATTGCTCGTCCACGAACTCATGAGGAGGATCCCAATCTCGAATGCGGGTTTTCCATTTAGCGGGCACACCGTGGATTTTTAATTTGTAGTCAATCAAAGTTCCCTCTTCGATCGCCTCCGTAGATTTCCCAAGCACTTTAAAATTTAAATTTTTGGGGGTGATTTCCTCCAGATTGGTTTCACTGCTGAAAAAGTCCCAAATGTCTTCGGGTTTTTGAGGCACCCACAGATGGGTTAAAAGTCGCGCTTCATTTTTTTTCAAATCTCCATACAAATCTTCCAAGGCGCTCTCGAGAGTTTGAAATTGAAAACTCTTTGGATTTCTTTTTTCCGAAACCACTCTTTGAGAAAACAAAAGCGCCTCAGACATTTCGCCATAAACCGCTTTCAAAACAAATTTCGGAACCGGCGCAAAAGCCTTGACCTGAAAGGCTTTGGCCAAAGCTTTCGTCAATTCTTTATTGGTGACCGGGTGAGGTGCGCAAAGATTAAAAATCCCTTCCATGTCTTGATGAGAGAGACTGTCACTGACAAAATTCACCACATCCTGAATGTGGATCCAGCTCAAAAACTGTTCACCATCACCCAGCTTGCCTCCCACTCCAGACCGAAAAACCCTCTCCAAACGATCTAAAAAACCATGGCACTCACCAAGCACAACGCCCAGACGAGGGATCACCAATCTCGCTTGAGGAATTTTCTCAAGCACTTCCCTTGCGGTTTCTTCCCACTCTGCGCACAGTTCCGCAAGAAAGCCCTCTCCTTGAGAGGAAGTTTCCGTTAAAACATCGTCCGCTCGATCGCCATAAAATCCCACCGCAGAAAAGCTCACAAACACCTTTAACTTTTCTCCCGAATCCTCCAAATCTTCGAAGGATCGAATCAAGTCATGGGTGGACTGGACGCGAGAATCTCTCAAATTCTTTTTTCTCTTCTCTGTCCACGGCGCATCCGCAATTCCTTCTCCCATCAAATTGACAACGGCTTCTACACCTTCCAATGCCTGAGCGGACACGCGGCCCTTTCCTGACCATTGAAAAACTTTTGCCGGATAGGACAAACGTGCACCCGCGGTTTCCACGTTTCGAGTCAGAACCACCAAATCATGGCCCTGCTCCGAGAGCTTTCGCCCCACTTCATTTCCGACAAATCCCGTTCCTCCTGTGAGCAAAACCTTCATTTTTTTGACTCCATATTTTCTTTGTAGGCTTTGAGTGCCCGCCTTCGCGCAAATTCATGATCCACCATGGGCTCCACATACTTTTCAGATTTCCATTCTGGCACCCATTGAGTCACATACTCTTCGTCGGGATCGAATTTTTTAAACTGAGTGGAGGGGTTAAAAATTCGAAAATAGGGAGCGGCATCCACTCCGGTTCCCGCCGCCCATTGCCAGTTGCCCACGTTTGAGGCCAATTCGAAATCCAAAAGATGTTTTGCAAAAAATCGTTCTCCCCACTTCCAAGAGATCAAAAGGTGTTTGCAAAGAAAGCTGGCCACAAGCATGCGCACCCGATTGTGCATGTAACCCGTTTGCACCAATTCTCTCATCCCCGCATCCACCAAAGGATATCCTGTCTTCCCTTCGCACCACCTTCGAAAATCCTCTTGATCTTCTCTCCAAGGGATTTTGCTGTATGTGGATTTAAAAACTTCATTTTCAGAATGGGGAAAGTGAAACAAAATCATCATAAAAAACTCGCGCCAGATCAATTCATTGAGCCAATCTTTTGAATTTTCACGAGCCACCTGTACACAGTGGCGCACGCTGACGGTTCCAAACCGCAAATGCAAACCAATCCTTGAAGTGCCATGCTCAAGCGCTGGAAAATTCCGAGTTTCTCCGTATTCCTTAAGTCTTGATTTGTAGAGGGATTTCCCGGGGAAAGAAATATTCGACTTATGAAAACTTAAGTCTTTCAAAGATTGGAGAGAGGTGGGCTTTTGTTTATAGACGTGATCCAAATGATCTTCGCTGCGATGAGGGTCCAAGTCTTTTGATTTTAATTTTTTCTTCCAAGATTTCGAAAACGGCGTAAAGACCAAGTAAGGCGTGGAATCGCTTTTCAAAACTTCATCTGGACCGAAAATCACCTGATCTTTAAAGCGCTTGAGAGATTTCCCCTTGGACTCTAAAAATGCCTGCACCTTTCCGTCACGGAGCAAAGCATAGGGTTCATAGTCCTCATTGGTGTAAACGGATTGGATCTCGTATTCCTTCAGTAATTTCTCGAAAACTTTTAAGGGTTCATCGAAAAAAATCTGAATCGAAGCCTTTTGCTTTTCCTGAAGGCTCTCGTTGATTTCCTGAAGTTTCTTAAAGATGAACTCCACCCGCGCATCGGATGCGTTCTCCAATCGACCTAAAATCAGTGGATCAAAAATAAAGATGGGAAGCACCGGCATCTCACCCATCAAAGCCTCATAGAGGCCCTTGTTGTCCTTCAATCTCAGGTCTCTTCGAAACCAGAAAATATTTAAGCGAGGCTTTTTTTGACACGCGTTCATCCGAAAAAGAATAGCAGTTTAAGTTTTCTTAAACTACGTTTTATTTCCAACGCGAACTCAAATCACTTGGACAATTTTTCTCGAATCTGGCCTTCCACATCAATGCCAAGCAGACGCAAGACTTCGACCAAATCGCTGGCACGAACCTCACTTTTTCCGCGAAAAAATCGATTGATGGAAATTCTTGAAATTCCTGCAGATTTTCCGATCTCAGTCTGCTTCACCTTCATTTTCTTGGACAACTTCCCGACCAAAGGCCCCAATGCCAAGTCCTGATAGGGTGAAGTGGTCAAAACTTCCTCCGGCTGTTTCAGTGCGATCAAATTCATAGAGTTCCCCCTCATTTTTAAGTTTTCCGAAGCCTTTCGGGGTCATTCTGTCCCCAAGCAGCCAACACTCCTTAGGAATTGCAAAGAAAAGACCAACTTTTTGGGGTCAAAATGTTCAAAACGCCCGTCAGCATTTGATCTCCTGGAAGAGCATGGCTATCAAAGAAGGCGTCTTTAAAGGGAGTGGTTATGAAAAATCTTTGGATTCTTGCATTTTTGATTTCTTTTTCCGGTGGAGCTTATGGGGCGGTTGTAAACTTGGAGTGTCGCGGGCAGGGTTACGATCACAAGGTGGATGCATTCCACGGCATTTATGTTTCTCTCCATAAAAGAATTCAAATCACCACGTCTTCCAAAGAATATCCCTTCCTTTCGAAGGATCCTTTGATGAGCACAGATTTGGGAGCCATTGATCCTCAATTTTTTCCGGTGGAAGTTTCTGAGAGTGGCAAAAGCCTTTATGCATATGTCTCCACATACGAAAGATTCTCAGGACATCTGCAGTTGGTTTTTTCTAAAAGCCTGAACGGGAATCCTCGAAAAGTTCAATTGACCGCCACCTATGATGACGGCGATGGCTTTGGCTTTCAAAACCGCTCTTACACCTGCGCCCTCACCCACGACTGATTGGGCCCCCCGCGAAAAAGTACCTGCTTCCGTTTTGTAGCGCACCTGCATTAGATGCAGGTGCGCTACAAAACGGAAGCAGGTACTTTTTCGCGGACTAGTGGGTGGCGATGTGGATTTTTCGGGGGTCTTCGACGACGCCCAGAAGTTCTTCAAAAAACAGGGGCGAGGGCTTCACTCCCCGAGTCCCTTTGATTTCAAGACCAACGATTTTGTTGAGATCTTTCAACTCCAAGGCCAATTCGAATCCGGTTTCGCCATTGTGTTTTTGCATCACTTCGTGAAGCAAACTCAATTTGGATTCCAAACCAGAATTGATCAGCACGGATATTTTTTTGATCTTTTCGTAAACTCCTGCCAATGGCTTCACTTCTTCCATAATCAACTTTTGCCCACCGCCTTCATCTTTTTCCAGCGCGCCCACCACAATCACCGGATCATCGGTTCTCAAGCGGCTTTCGTACTCTGCAAAGGTGTTGGGGAAAATCACGGTTTCAATGGAGCCGGAAAGGTCTTCAAATTGACCAAAGGCCATCCGCGTTCCTTTTTTGGTAATCAGTTCACGAGTGATGTGAAGCAGCCCAAGCATTTGCACTTTGGATTTTGTTTCCAATGCACCAAGGCCTTCCACTTTGCCGGTCACCCAATCTTTAAACAAAGGATCTAATCCTTGAAGGGGATGATCTGTCAGAAAAAATCCTAAGACTTCTTTTTCAAGTCCGAGGCGAACCATTTTTGGAAAGGTGGGAAGAGGATCCAATTGAATGGCTTCGCCGACCACCTCTTCTTCCACCAAGGAGAAAAGTGAAACCTGACCCATCTCTTTTTCTTCACGGGACTTTTGAGCGCGTTCAATGTATTTGCTGTAGCCACTCAATAGCTCGTTTCGATTGTGGCCAAATCCATCCAAAGCTCCCGCTTTGATCAAAGATTCCAAAGTCTTTTTGTTCACACGCTTCAAATCAATGGATTCAAAAAACTGCGCCAAGTTTTCAAAGCGTTTTCCTGGAAGAGCCTCTCTGGCTTCTACGATGCTTTCCGCAGCCCCTTGCCCCACGCCCTTAATCGCTCCGAAAGAAAAATAAATTTTGTCTCCATCCACAGTGAATCGATACTCCGAAGAATTCACATGGGGTGGAAGCACTTCAATCTTGTGCTTCCAAGCATCTTTGACGTACTTGACGATGCCATCGGTCTTGTCCATCTCTGTATTGAGAAGAGCCGCAAAAAATTCCACCGGATAGTAGTGCTTCAGCCAGGCGGTTTGTGCAGTAATCACACAATAGGCGGAAGCATGGGATTTGTTAAAACCATACTTGGCAAATTCCGCCATCAAATCAAACAGCTCTTCAGCCTTTTGAGCATCAAAATTATTTTCCTTGGCCCCTTTTAAAAAGCGTGCCTTTTGCCGAACCATTTCTTCGGCAATCTTTTTTCCCATAGCTCTTCGGAGCATGTCCGCTTCACCCAAAGAGTAGTTGGCAATCTTAGCCGCCACCAACTGTACTTGCTCTTGGAAAACAATCACCCCATAGGTCTCTTCCAAGATGGGTTCCAGTTCCGCAAAAAGATATTTGACCTTTTTCTTTCCACTCTTCTTTTCCAACCACTCCGGAATCATCTCCATAGGACCAGGTCGGTAAAGTGCTGTGATGGTCACCAAATCTTCAAAACGATCGGGCTTGGCCCTTCGGGTCAGGTCTGTAATTCCCTCGCCTTCAAACTGGAACACTCCAAGGTTGTCCCCTTGTCCAATCAGTTCATAGATTCCAGGATCAGAAAGGGAGATGTCTTTGGGAGAAAGTTTTTTGCCCCGATTTTTTTGAATCAAACGAAAGGCATCCTGAATATGGGTCAATGTTTTCAAACCCAGAAAGTCGAACTTGATCAGTCCGATTTTTTCGGCGTGCTTCATGTCGTATTGAACGACGTTCTCGCCATTGGCCCCACGGCACAAAGGCGCCAGATCCACAATTTTCCCATCCGCAATCACAACCCCTGCGGCATGAATCCCAGCATGTCGAACCAAGCCTTCAACCTTTAATGCCAAATCCATCAAGGTTTGAATCTTAGGGTCTTGCTCCATCAATTCACGAAGCCTGGGTTCCGTATCAATGGATTCTTGAATTCCAATTCCCAATTTGTCCGGAATCAATTTGGAAATCACATCCACTTCACTGAAGGTCATTCCCATCACCCGCCCCACATCTCGAATGGCCGCGCGGGTTTGAAGCTTTCCGTAAGTGACAATCTGAGAGACGGAATCTCCACTGTATTTTTGAGTGACATAGTCGATCACTCGACCACGGTTGTCCTGACAAAAATCGATATCAAAATCCGGCATGGAAATCCGTTCCGGATTCAAGAATCGTTCAAAAATCAATTTGTTCGGAAGAGGATCCAAATCGGTAATAAACAAAGTGTACGCGACTAAGGATCCCGCTCCGGAACCCCGACCCGGCCCCACTGGAATGTCGTTTTCCTTGGCCCACTTGATGAAATCTTGAACGATCAAGAAGTATCCGTTAAAGCCCATACCATCGATCACACCCAACTCGTAATCCAAGCGTTTGACGTATTCGGGTTTTTCGCTTTCGGGAACTTCTTCTCCTCGGGCTTTCGCTTCTTCGTAGCGAATTTCCAAACCCTTATAGGCCAGGCTTCGGATCTCTTCGGTCAGGGACCGCCCTTCCTGGGTGGGATAACTGGGAAGATGATAGATCGGACGGCCCTCTTCATCCTTCAGTCGAAATTTTACGTTACATTGATCCGCAATCTTTAAAGTGTTCTCTAAAAGTTCGGGATCGTCCCGAAAAAGACCGCGCATGGCTTCGGGTGATTTGAAATAAAATTGATCCGAGCCCAAACGAAATCGGTTCTCATCCATTAAGGTTTTGTTGGTCCCCACACAGATCAAAACCTCTTGAGCCAACTGGTCTTCTTGGTGCTGGTAAAAAACTTCATTGGATGCCACCAAAGACAAACCAAACTCTTTGCCCGCCTCTTTCAAAAAGGGAGTGTACTCTTCCCAACCAGGAACACCGGTTTTGCAGACTTCCAAATGAAAATCGGATCCATAAATCTCTTTAAAAATCTCAATGCGCTTTTTGGCTTCTTCCGCGCCTTTTTCCCGAAAGTGATAGGCCACATCTCCCATCAATCCACCGGAAAGAGCAATCAAGTTGGAACTGTGCTCTTTTAAAACTTCCAAATCCACACGGGGCTTGTAGTAAAATCCCTCTTTAAAACCAATGGTCGATATGCGACACAGGTTTTGGTAGCCCTCGAAGTTTTTTGCCAAAAGGACCAGCCGCGTATTTGGAGATTGATTGTCCCGATCCTCCCCTTTTACAAAACGACCTTTAGGCGCAAGGTAAACTTCCAAACCCAAAATGGGCTTCACCCCTTCGGCCAAACAGGAGAAATAAAACTCCACCGCTCCGTACATGTTTCCAAAATCCGTAATCGCAAGAGCCGGCATTCCCATTTCGGCAGCCGCCTTTGCAAGCTTCTTTGAAGTGCACGTGGCTTCTAAAAGAGAGTATTGGGTGTGAACATGAAGGTGAACAAATGACATCCGCTTTCAATCACTCCCACTCAATGGTTCCAGGAGGCTTGGAAGTCACATCATAGACCACCCGATTCACCCCTTGAACTTCGTTTGTGATGCGATTGGAAAGCTTCGACAAAAACTTGTGATCAAAATCAAACCAGTTTGCAGTCATCCCATCCACACTGGTCACCGCTCGCAACGCCAGAACCGCATCATAGGTTCTGCCATCCCCTTGCACGCCCACAGTTTTCACCGGAAGAAGCACACTGAACGCCTGCCAGATTTGATCGTAAAGACCACTGCCTTTTAATTCTTTGATATAAATGTCATCGGCCTCTTTGAGAATTTCCAAACGCTCTTTGGTGACTTCACCAAGAATTCGAATGGCCAGTCCTGGACCTGGAAAAGGGTGTCTCCACAAAAACTTGTGGGGCAGTCCCAACTCATCGCCAAGTCGGCGCACTTCATCTTTAAAAAGTTCCTTTAAAGGTTCCACCAATTTCAGGCCCAAATCCTTTGGAAGGCCGCCCACATTGTGATGGGATTTGATGGTTACACTTTGACCGCGCGGGCTCACACTTTCAATCACATCGGGATAAAGAGTCCCTTGAGCCAACCAATCGCAGTCCCCAATGTCTTTGATTGCATCTTTAAAAACATCAATAAACAAATGCCCAATCTTTTTTCGTTTCTCTTCTGGATCTGTCAATCCTTTAAGACCTGACAAGAATCTTTCTTCTGCCTGCACGCCTTTTACATTCAGACCCAATTCCTTGTACATCTCCAAAACATCTTCGAATTCATTTTTTCGAAGAAGACCCGTGTCCACAAAAACGCAGTGAACCCGGTCGCCCCCCAAAGCTTGAGTCAGCAAAGTGGCTGTAACTGTGGAGTCCACACCTCCACTGAGAGCGCACAACACATGATCCGATTCACCCACTTGATTTTTTAAGTCCTCAAGCAAATGGTCTTTTATGGATTGAGTGGTCCAATTCTTCTTCATCCCACAAAAATCTTCAGCAAAACTTCTTAAAAGATCACTGCCATGATCCGTGTGCGCCACTTCGGGATGAAACTGCAACGCCCAAAATTTTTCGCCCTTCAGTGCGGCTGGATGTCCGCCTTCACTGCGGCCAATGATCTCTGCACCCACAGGAGGTGTCTCCACCACATCTCCATGACTCATCCAAACCGAGTGAGAGTGTTCGAAATTTGAGAAATGCTCGGTCCAGTGCACATGGGCGTGACCGTATTCTCTTTGCTTGGAGGGCGACACCTTCCCTCCCAGTTGATGGGTCAGAAGCTGCATGCCGTAGCAGATGCCAAGCACCGGAGCCATTTCTAAAAGCTCTTTCACATCCCGTTGAGGTGAGTTCTCCCCAAATACAGAGGAAGGGCCCCCACTTAAAATGATTCCTAAAGGTTTCTTTTCTTTCAACACATCCAAATCAATGTTGTAAGGCAAAAGCTCAGAGAAAAATCCCAGTTCACGAAAACGCCGAGCAATCAACTGAGTGTATTGGGAACCAAAATCTAAAATGACAAGGCCGCGGGTCTCACTCATATTCTTCCAATCTGTAGTTGGGAGCTTCTTTGGTGATGCTCACATCGTGCACATGGGACTCTCTCAAACCTTGAGGAGACACGCGCACAAACTTTGCTTTTTTCTGAAGATCTTGAATGTGAGTGGCCCCCAAATATCCCATCCCGGATCGAAGACCTCCCACCAACTGATGCAAGATGCCTCTTGCAGATCCGCGGTAAGGAACTTTTCCTTCGATGCCTTCTGGAACCAGTTTGTCCAATTCGGTCACATCCGACTGGCCATAGCGATCTTTCGATCCTTTTTTCATGGCGCCAAGACTTCCCATTCCACGATAAACTTTATAGGTCCGACCTTGATATAAAATAGTCTCGCCAGGGCTCTCGTCCGAACCCGCCAAAAGGTTTCCGATCATCACTGTGTTCGCACCCATCGCAAGGGCTTTTGTAATGTCACCGGAAAATTTAATTCCACCATCGGCGATGATGGACTTACCCTTCTTCCGAGCCACTTCCGAACACTTCATCACCGCTGTGATCTGAGGCATGCCCACACCGGACACAATCCGCGTGGTGCAGATGCTTCCGGGTCCCACACCCACTTTCACCACATCGGCTCCGGCATTCATCAACTCTTCCGTGGCTTCGGGAGTAACTACGTTCCCCCCCACCACAACCACATCTTTGTAATTGGAGGAAATCCATTTCACCACAGACAAAACATTTTTCGAGTGACCGTGAGCCGTATCCACACAGATCACATCCACACCTTGGTGCACCAAAGCCTCTACGCGTTCTTGAGATGTGCCGTCGGTTCCAATGGCCGCACCCACAACCAATCGGCCATGGGAATCTTTGGTCGCTTGAGGAAAGGTCTGCGCCTTTTCAATGTCTTTAATTGTAATCAGTCCGCACAGCCGATTTTCTCGGTCCACCACCGGCAATTTTTCAATGCGATGTTTTTGCAGAATCCCTTTGGCCTGCTCCAAAGTGGTTCCTACCGGAGCTGTGACCAGTTCTTCTTTTTTGGTCATGATATTTTTAATGGGCTGAGCGGTGTTGGTTTCAAATCGCAAATCTCGGTTGGTCAAAATTCCAACCAGCTCTCCGTTTTGAGTGATGGGTACTCCGCTGATGGAATACTTTTGCATCATGCTCAATGCGGCTTCTACACTTTGATCTGGCCCTAAAGTGATGGGATCCGTAATCATTCCACTTTCGTACTTCTTCACCTTTTCCACTTCAAAGGCTTGAGCCTCGATGCGCATGTTTTTATGAATGATTCCAAGCCCACCCATTTGGGCCATGATTCGCGCCACTCGATTTTCGGTGACGGTGTCCATGGCCGCAGACAAAATGGGCATTTTCAAATGCATGTCTTTTGCAAAAAAACTTTCGCAAGACACTTCAGAAGGAACCACTTCCGAGTATTGAGGAATCAGCAGGATGTCATCAAATGTTAAAGCGTGTTCTATATCCAAGAATTCCTCCTTTGTAAGATTATTCGTACCACTCGGTGTACTTCATATAGTTGTCCGCAGACTGATCTAAAAACTTCAATTCTTTTTCATTAAGGGGGCGAATGGTTTTTGCCGGCCTTCCAAGAATCAGCCATCCAGACTCGAACTTTGACCCTTCGGTCACCAGAGAACCGGCACCCACCACACAGCGTTCAGGAATGTGAGAATCATCCATCAGGATGGATCCCATTCCAATCAAACACAAATCATCCACCCGGCAACCATGAAGAATCACCGAGTGCCCAATGGTTACACGGTTGCCAATTTGAGCCGCGGCTTTTTCAAAGGTTCCGTGAATCACAGTGCCATCTTGGATGTTGGTTTCATCCCCAATGGCGATGGGCATCACATCTCCACGCAAAGTGGTGTTGTACCAAATGGAACTTTTTTTCCCGACGGTCACATTCCCGATGATTTCCGCAGAGGGAGCTACAAAACAGCTGGAATCAATTTTTGGTTCAAAGCCTCGCGCTTTGTGAATCATATTCCCTCCTCAGTTTAAGTACGGATGCGGATTGATAAACTCCTGGGGTTTCATTTTGATAGAAAGAGCAACCTCCGTCATGTCCTGCTCTAAGCTTTTTGACTTCCGAATCACTTCTTCCGTCGTAAAAAAAGTGCTTTGGGCATGAAGACAAAGAGAAACCACATGATCTGCTTGGGCCTTCATGGTTTTCACTTTGCGAGAACCCTTAAAACCTAAAGTTGCAAATTGATGATTCCCCACCACCTCATCAAAAGAACAGGTCGTCAGTTCCAAATTCAATTGATCCATCAGTTGTTTGACAAAGGTGTGTGGAGAGGGCGACGCCACTTCTCCTTGGTGCTGAAGCAAAGTGATTCCTGCATCCAAGTGACTGACCAAAACTGGAAGGATGCGTTCACCTTCCACTTCGCGAAAAAGAACCAATGGACGGGAATGCTCCACAGGCGGGCACACTCCGATGGGCTCGATTTCAATCCACTTGGAAGAACCGCTCTTACTTTTCACTGAAATGTTCTTCAAATTCCCTCCCGCAAAGTTCCATACAACGTGGATGGAAACGCCTGGTCGATGATCACATCGACCGTCTTCCCCACCAATTCAGGTCCGCCATCAAAGTGCACAGACTTGTTTTGAGTGCTGCGACCAAAGCATCGTCCCGCCTTCTGCTCGCCATCGTGATACTCTTCCACAAGCACTTTTAAACTTTGACCCACATATTTTTTCGCCATGGCAAAACTCAAAGTATTATGTTTCTCAAAAAGCTCCCGCAACCGCAGATTCTTTTCTGAATCGGTCAACTGCTCTTCAAAGCGCGCCGCCTTTGTAAACGGACGCGGAGAATAGGCAAAGGCATAGATGCTCTCGAAGGGCACTTCATCCAGAAGGCTCAAAGTGTCTTCAAACTGCTCGCGCGTTTCTCCTGGGAATCCCACAATGATATCTGTGCTGAGAACACTGCCCGGCATGGTTTTTAAAATCATGTGCGCCAACTCAATGTATTGCTCTCGGGTGTAGCCCCGATTCATGCGCTCTAACACTTCTGAGTTTCCACTTTGAAGGGGAAGGTGAATGTAATCCATCACCTTGTCGCGATTTTCCTGCATGATCTCCATCAACTCTTTGTTGAAATCTTTCGGGTGAGGAGTGGTGAATCGAATGCGCTCGATGCCGGTTTTTTGCGCCACACTTTTCATCAGATCACCAAATCCAGCGCCGCAATCCGAGGTGTAGGAATTGACGTTTTGCCCCACCAAAGTGACTTCTTTCACTCCGCGATCCACCAAACGATTGATGTCGTCCAAAATTTGAACCATGGGTCGAGAGCGCTCGCGCCCGCGAGTAAAAGGAACCACACAGAAGGTGCAGAAGTTGTCACAACCTTTTGTGATGTTCACAAAGGTTGAAACTCCGGGATTACGAACCATGGTTTCAATGTGATAGGGCCGCTGGTGTTCGAACTTTGCTCGCACCACTTTTTCGCCTTGAGTGGCCTGAGAAATGATCTCAGGAAGTTCATCAATGGCGTCTGTTCCAAAAACAAAATCGATCAAGGGAACATCCTTCATCAACTTTGATTTTTCCTGTTGGGCCACACATCCACTCACGCCAATTTTAAGGTGAGGGTTTTTCTTTTTCAAAACCCGGTAACGGCCCACTTCCGAGTGGACTTTGTGAACGGGCTTTTCGCGAATGCTGCAAGAATTTACGATGATCAAGTCCGCCTGATCGGGAGAAAGGGCTGGAGAATAGTTCATCATCTCCAAAAGGGTCATCATCCGTTCGGAGTCATTCACATTCATCTGGCAGCCATAGGTGGAAATGTAGACTTTCCCGCCAAGCGCCTTTGTTCCTTCACCATGGGAGCCGGAAAAAGTGCTTGAGGAATTTTCTTGATCTATGGGCGACAAATCCGATCCTTTCCTGGGCGAAAAACTCGCAGGTTACGCGAAGCATTATTCCTGTGATCTCTTCACGGACTTTGACAGAACCTTGAAAAGAGCGCGCCTCGGTAATATTGGTAAAAAGTTATAAACAACCCCTGCGGCAAAAGCAAATTCTGGAGAGTGCAAATTGGTCCAACCTCGAAAAAAAACGTCTACAAAAAGAACCTCAATCCCCAATGAACTGCTGGAGCAGATTGAAGACCTGATCTTGAGCAACTTCAGAGATTAATTGAAACGGAGAATCCCTGTGGTTTCTGGGTCTATTTTTCCGGAGGAGATTGTCCTTGGGGTGGGTTTGCAAGTTCCAAAACAGCTCAAAAACCCACGCTTTGATGTTTCGGTGGATTACAACCCCAAGAAGGACAACGCTCAGAAGATGATCCACCTGTGTGTGGATGTGCTGGGAGGGCTTTTTGAGAAGTTGGTCCTGGAAGAGGCCGACGAAGATTTCCCGCGGATTTGGGAGTCCTTTGAGTTTGAAAATCGAAAAGTTTACATTCAATACGGAACCACGAATTTGAACTTAGAGGCGGAAGCCGATGCCCTGCTGGGCTTGGACAACGAGGATCTGATGAAATTTGATGATGAGGACGAGGCCCTAGAAAGTGCGGACTCCATCAAGTCACGGCTCGGATTTTCTGACGACGACGAAGATCCTGAGGATTCTGAAACCCACTAAATTCGAGGCACAAGGCATTTCGACCATCACGATGGGATTTTTTGAGAGCGATTTCATGCCCAACGATTAAATATCTTTGTCCTAGCTCATCAAATCTTCTTTTTTGCGCGGCTAAAGCCAACAGTTCAGTAAAATTCGAGGCGCAAGGAGGAAGGCGTACGAAAAGTACGTCGACGACGAAGCAACGAAGAAGTTCACTGAACTGGTGGCTTTAGTAGTCGTCGTCGGAGCGGCGCCCAGAAGCCTCCGAAACCCCTCTCACCTCTTCGATAAAAGACTGTGAATCTTCCTCGTCCATGTTGTCGTCGGCGTTGTCGTCGATTTCAAGTTCCTGAATGGCGGCGAGGAATTCTTTTTCAGAGCGCAAATCTTTTCGAAGCATATCCAAGTACTTGTCAGGATATCTTGCAGTCAATTCTTCGATGTATTTCTCTAAGCGACCTTCGCTGAGGATTTTCTTACGGATCTGAATCTTCTTCCAAAAGAGCAAATAGTGATAACGGCAGTAGGCTTCAACCGTGGCCAACTGGTCACAGTCCTTCACGCGGCAATAACGATTGCCTTCGGAGTCAGTCAGAATCACTTCGGATTCCACCACCTCAGGCTCAGCCTCCACTTTAACTGTCAAAACCTTTTCAATTTCTTGCTTGGCGGGCTTTTGAACTTCAGTTTCCTTGGAAGCTTTGGACTTCTTAGGAGCGGGAGATTTCGGTGCAGCAGACTTTTTCCCACTCACTTTAGAGGCCGCTTTTTTGGGACTGACTTTAGCGGATTTTGCAGCAGTTGCCTTTGGAGCCGCAGCTTTTTTCGAAGCCTTTTTAGGAGCTGCTTTTTTTGAAGCGGCCTTTTTTCCACCTGCGGATTTTGACGCAGAGGTTTTCGCCCTCGTTGGAGATTTTTTTGCTCCAGCCTTTGCAGTCACCTTTTTCTTAGACGCTTTTTTAGAAGCGGCTTTTGCCGGTGCCTTTGCTTTTGCGGCGGACTTTTTGGGTGCCGCTTTTTTTGCAGTTTTAGGGGCTTTTGTTTTCTTCGATTTTTTCTTTGCTGCCATTGGCAGAGGTTGATGGATTTCCTCTCTGGCGTCAAGAGGGAGCTTTGTGACACGCTAAATCAGTCAGGGATTGACACCGACTCCAGTCCTTATCGAAAATCTGTGCACTTTAAATCCGCAAAGTCTGAAGGAGGATCTCCATGTCCAAGCCCGTATACATTGTTGCCGCACAAAGAACCCCGGTCGGAAGTTTTCAAGGATCACTCAGTTCATTGACAGCTCCCCAACTGGGAAGTCACGCCATCAAAGCCGCATTGAAACAATCGGGCTTAAGCTCAGAATCCGTTCACGAATGCATTTTTGGCGAAGTGTTGACCGCAGGCGTAGGACAAGCTCCGGCCCGTCAAGCCGCTCTTGGGGCAGGACTTTCAAATTCGATCCCCTGTATGACCATCAATAAGGTTTGTGGTTCCGGTTTGAAGTCTGTCATGCTTGGTTTCGACTCCATTCGCTTGGGACAATCCGAAGTGGTGGTGGCCGGCGGGCAAGAGAGCATGTCCAACGCGCCCTATCTTCTTCCTGGTGCACGGGCGGGATACCGCATGGGAAATGTGCAAGCCATTGACTCTATGGTGAACGATGGACTTTGGGACCCTTACAACAATTTTCATATGGGGAATGCCGCAGAGTTGTGCGTTTTAGAATACAAGTTTACCCGTGAAGAGCAGGATGAATTTGCCATCGAAAGCTACAAAAAAGCACAGGCCGCTCTGGAAAAGGGTCTCTTTAAAAATGAAATTACTCCTGTAGAGATTGCTTCACGAAAAGGCACCATCACTGTGGATACGGACGAAGAACCCGGCAAAGCCATGTTTGATAAAATGCCCGGCCTTCGCCCCGCCTTTACAAAAGACGGAAGCATCACCGCTGCCAACGCCAGTAAAATTGATGATGGCGCCGCCGCATTGATTTTGGCTTCGGAAGAACAAGTGAAATCTCAAAACCTAAAGCCCTTGGCAAAAATCCTTGGTCACGCCACTTTTGCTCAAGACCCCAAATGGTTCACCACCGCACCGGTGGGAGCGATGAAAAAGGTTTTTCAATCTCTTTCTCTCAGTGCAAAAGACATTGATCTCTATGAAATCAACGAAGCCTTCAGTGTGGTCACCATGGCGGCCATGAAGGATCTGGAAATTTCAAAAGACCGCGTGAACGTTCACGGCGGAGCGGTGGCCATTGGCCATCCCATCGGCGCCAGCGGCGCTCGAATCTTGACCACCTTGATTTACGCTCTTCAAGAACAAAAGAAGCAAAAAGGATTGGCCACTCTTTGTATTGGTGGCGGCGAAGCAGTGGCTTTGGTTGTCGAAAGGACTGTGTGATGAATAAAGTCGTTCAAAGTGCAGAAGAGGCCATTCAAGGTGTCACCGATGGAATGACTTTGTTGTTTGGTGGATTCGGCCTTTGCGGAATCCCTGAAAACTCCATTGAAGCACTTAAAAATTTAGGCGTTAAAAACCTGACCTGCGTCTCCAACAATGCGGGCGTGGATGGGTTTGGTTTGGGAAAGCTCATGGAGGCCCGGCAAATTAAAAAAATGATTTCCAGTTATGTGGGTGAAAACGCTCTGTTTGCAGAGTTGTTTTTGTCCGGTGAGTTGGAAGTGGAGCTGACACCTCAAGGCACTTTGGCCGAACGCATTCGGGCCGGAGGCGCAGGGATCCCCGCTTTCTTTACGCCAACAGGAGTGGGGACAAAAGTTGCCGAAGGAAAGCCCGTCCAAGAATTCGATGGCAGACCCTATGTGATGGAAAGAGGGATTCGCGGTGATTTTGCCTTTGTGAAAGCGTGGAAGGCGGACCCTTTTGGAAATTTGGTTTACAGAAAAACCGCACGGAATTTCAATCCCATGATGGCGATGGCAGGAAAGATCACCATTGCCGAAGTCGAGGAGATTGTGCCGCTGGGAGAGCTCGATCCGGATCAGGTCCACACGCCTGGAGTCTACGTTCAAAGGATTCTTAAAGGAAATTTTGAAAAGCGCATCGAACAGCGTACAGTGAGGAGTTGAGCCATGGCTTTAGATCGAGATCAAATCGCACAAAGAATTTCTCATGAAATCAAAGACGGCTTTGTCGTAAACTTGGGGATCGGCATCCCCACTTTGGTGGCCAACCACATTCCAGACCAACTTTCTGTGATGTTTCAAAGTGAAAACGGACTGCTTGGAATGGGACCCTTCCCCTCCGAAGAAAACATCGATGCCGACCTGATCAACGCGGGAAAACAAACCATCACAGCCGCCCCCGGCGCCAGTTATTTTTCATCGGCGGAGAGTTTTGCCATGATCCGCGGAGGCCATGTGGACTTGACGGTTTTGGGAGCCATGGAGGTGGATGAGACCGGAAGCATTGCCAACTGGATGGTTCCTGGAAAAATGGTCAAAGGCATGGGCGGCGCAATGGATTTGGTCGCCGGAGCTCGCCGCGTGGTGGTGACCATGCAGCACACCGGAAAAAATGGAGATCCTAAGCTTCTTAAGAAATGCACCCTTCCTTTAACCGGCGTAAATTGCATTGATCGCATCGTCACTGATCTTGCGGTGATTGACGTGACCGACAAAGGCTTTGTCCTGAGAGAGCGAGCTCCAGGCGTCTCTGCAGAAGAGATTCGCGAGAAGACGGGAGCTCCCCTTGAAGTGAATGGGGATGTTCCAGAGATGAAGCTTTAAAAGTCTCAAGCTCCTGAGACCTAGGGCCAGGAGCTCAGTTGTTCTTTTCGACACCCTTCGACATACTGAGAGAGCATGTCGGGCATTAAAAAACTTCAAGCTGGTGAGATTTTATTTCGCGAAGGTGATTCTTCCGATGCCATGTATGTGATCAAATCCGGTCGCATTGCCATCACAAAAACCAAAGGTGCGGGCGAAATCATTTTGGCCGAAAAGAAAAAAGGCGAAATGCTCGGCGAGATGGCTTTTTTCGACAACAAGCCTCGCAGTGCTGGCGCAAAAGCCGTCACCGAATGTGAAGTCATCTCTCTTCCCTTCACCTCTCTCTACGCTCAGTTTAAAACTTTCCCCGAATGGCTGAAAGCCGTTGTAAGAACTGTGAATGGCCATTTGCGAGATGCCAATGCCAGAATCAAAAACCTGGAGCAAGCCCAAGGGGCCGATGAAGAGGTTTTCCCGCCTCACTTGATCACGCGATTGACCGCCGTAATTTCTTTGGTGGGTTTCAAATCCGGCGAAGAAACCGAAGGTGGCTTGGTTGTTCCCTTTTCGATTTTAAGAAACTACTGCATTCAGATCTTCCAGCAACCCACCAATAAACTTGAGAAAATGATGGAAGTGCTCAGTGCCTTGGGACACATGAAGGTGGAAGACCTTGGCGAAGGAAAGCGTAGAATCACGATTGTGAATCACAAGCTGATCACCGCCTTTACGGATTGGTACAACAAATATTTATTTACAGAAGAAGGCAAACGCATCACCATCATCGAGAAAGAGCTTCCCGCCATTCGTGCTTTGATCTTTTACGGAAAAAAGGTTGAGGCCAATGACAAAGGCGAAGTCCAAGTCAATCTCACTGAAATGCAAAACAACTCTATGAAGGATTTGAACACTCTTTTTAATACTTCAGATGCAGATTCCCTGGCCGAAAAAGGCCTTGCGGAAGAAAAACAAAGTGGCGAAGGCGCCACTTTAACAATGAAAATCAAACTCAAAGAGTTGGAAGAAATTCTTCCTTTTTGGGAAATCATTTACACTCTTAAGAAAGTGCCCGGTCGCGGCTAAACCGCGTTCTTAAGGGAAGCTCTTCCTCAGACACCTCTTCCACATTTCTTCGGCTGACCGAATAGACACGGATGGAATTGGTCTTAGAGCCTTGTGCCACCGGTGATCCTAAAGTTACAACCACCCGATCCCCGGGAACCACCATTTTTGTTTTTAAGAGCAACTCCTCAGCCTGACTCATCGCCTGTTCACTGGTGGAATAGGGTTGAATGCGAAAGGTTTGAGTGCCCCAAATCAATTCGAGTCGGTTCAAAGGCTCAATCAAATGGGTAAGCGCAATGATTGATGCTTTGGGACGGTAACTGGAAATCAAAGAAACGGTTTTACCGGTGGTGGTAAAACACACAATGGCTTTTGCATTGATTTTCATTGCGGTCAAACAGGCACTGGCAGCAATGGCTTCAGGAATTTCCAGATACTCTTGTTCTAAATTAATGTCGTAGTAGATGTCCGAGTTTCTCTCCACCTCGGAGATGATTTCATGCATGGTTTGAATGGCCAAAAAGGGATGCTTTCCACTGGCGGACTCTGCAGAAAGCATCAAAGCATCCGAGCCATCAATCACCGCATTGGCCACGTCTGTGATTTCGGCTCTCGTAGGCCTTGGGTTTTCGATCATGCTGTCCAACATTTGAGTGGCCGTGATGACCGGCTTTCGATAATAGTTTGCCCGTTCAATGATCCGCTTTTGAATCAATGGCAACTGCGCTTGCCCGGCCTCAATGGCCAAATCTCCCCGTGCCACCATAACTCCATCGGAAGCTTGAATGATCCCATCCAAATCCTCCAGGGCTTCCAGCATTTCAATTTTCGCAATGAGGCGCGTGTGGGAACTTTGACTTTGCGAAACCAGTTCTCGAAGTCGTTCCATGTCCGAAGCTTGGCGCACAAAACTCAACGCCACGTAATCCACTTTGTGACTCAAACCAAATTGAAGATCTTTGAGGTCCTTAGGCGTGATGGGGTCAATGGGAAGGTTGGCACCTGGAAGATTCAAACCTTTTCGATCTTTGAGCATTCCTCCATAGCGCACCCGACAAAAAATGCTAGAGCCTTTGACCTCCAAAGCCACAAGTTCCATCAATCCGTCGTCCAGCAAAATTCTTTGGCCCGGCTTTACGCAACTTAAAACTTCTTTAAGCGAAGTGGGGATAAAGCTTCCATCGCTTTTCTCATCGGTCACCCGAAGCTCCACCTCTGTGTTTTCTTTCAGCTCCATGGGTCCATTTGCAAACTGTCCCACACGAATCTTGGGGCCCTGCAAATCTTGAAGAATAGAGACCGGCGCTCCCAAATCTTTTGAGAGTTTTCGAAGACTTGTCAAAACTTGCAAATGATCTTCATGAGCTCCATGGGAAAAATTCAATCGCGCAATATTAAGCCCCGAACGAATGGCCTTTTCCAATCCTTCTGCACTTGCGCTTGCGGGCCCAATGGTTCCTACGATTTTGACCCGTCGGTCACAAAGTCTCATAGATTAGGGCTTCTTCTGCATGGCTACAGCAAGCTTGTCCATCTTCTCATCGTTTCGACGGCGCAAGTTTTTCATTTGCGTGGTGTGAGCATGCTCCATAGATTGAAGCTTGTCCTTGTGACGATATTCTTGTTGCTCCTGGGCCACCTGGTGAGCCCGCTGAAGATCTTCGACGGTTTTCTTGAGCTTCATCTCGGCCTGTTGCTTCATCTCTCTCATTTCGTCCTGAAGCTTAATTATTTCTGATTTGTGCTCTGCTTGCATCTGCACCATTTGCTCATGGTGCTTCACTTCTCGATCTTGCGCTTGACTCTTTAAAGCCAAAATCGCCTGTTGCTTGTCTCTTTCAAATTCAAATCGAAGTTTTCTAATTTCCTCTACATGAGCTTGATTCAAAGTTTCAATATTTTCCTGTGAATTCTTGATGATGCGTTGTTTGGAGAGTTCTGTATCCGAAATGATGTTCTTTACCCGTTGGTTAGCAATCACCTCGGTTTGCTTGGCTCGACCCTCCAAAGTGGTCTCAAGCATGTCGCGGTCTTTGCGATGGGCAAAGTTTTGATCTTCGACTTTTTGCAAATAGTCTCGGTTTTGATGGAACATCAATTTTTCAAATTTCTCAGAGACCTTATCAATGTCCTTAGCATTTCTTTGGTTGCTGGCTTGAACGGCCTCGTCCCTTTGTCTTTGAAGATCTTTAATGTTGTCTCCAAAAGAGTCCCTGAGGTTTGCGATTTCTCTTTGCTTTTGCTGGTTCAGCTGGGCCTGGTCACGAATTTTATCTTTTTCCAATTTAACCTTTTCTCTTTCAAGGCGCTCAAGCTTTGACTCGATTCGACCGCGCACATCGGTTTCCAGATACTCTCGCCCCTGCTGGTTTGCAAGACGCTCTTTCTCCATAGATTCCTCATAGCGCCCCCGAATGCGATCCAGGCCCTCGGAGAAACCTTCACGTAAGGCTTGCTCTGACTGCACCCGCCCTTCACGCTCGTCCTGCACTGCGCTTAAAAGCGCATTTGAAGCGCGCTGTTGATTTTGAATGTTTAAAATTTGTTGATGCCGCTTTTCCTGAGCTGTGGCTCTTCGATAAACTCCAAACTCTCTTTTCAACTCGGAAATCTTCTGATCTCTATCAGCACGCAAGTCATTCAACTCTTTTTGATGAGCCTCTTCCAGTTCTTGGCGCTGATCCCGAAGGCCTTTTTCTTGAGCTTGCTTGTTCAACTCTAGGTTTTGATTGAAGTTTTTCTCTTTGATTTCCAATTGCTTTTGATACTCTTCATTGAGCTGCTTCAACCGAGATTCCATTTGAATCATAGACTGTTCTTTTTCGGCTTTCATGGTCGATCCCGAAAGATTTTCTCGCCGAGCCGCATCTTGAGAAAGATTTTTCATTTGTTTCAAGTACATGGACTTCATGGAATCAATGTCGTTTTGATATTTGTTATCTCGACGAGTGATTGCCTTGTTCGAAGCTTCCTGCATGGCCTTCATCTGCTGGTCATGCATCTGCTTCAAGCGTTCCATTTCTTGATAATGCTGTTCGTTGAGTCTGCGAATTTCCTTGTGATGGTTTTTTACCAATTCACTTTCTTTCGCCTGATAGTCTTCTCGATTTCTCCGAACCACTTCATCCTGACGGTTCGAAGACCCAGAGCCACCCACTGATGACATATCCTATGCCTCCATGAAATGATTAAAATTCTCTCCTTTTAGTATTCCACAGAGCGCATAAAGTTTGAGGGATTTAATGGCTTTTTCGACGTCAGTCGAGGAGAGTTTTCTTGCGAAAGAGCGCTCGAAGCTCTTCGCTTTCTTTTTCGTGAGCGGCTTTTTGCTCTCTTTGCTTCTGCTTCAGCTCTTTACTTTCGGCGATTTGCCGATCCACTTGACCTTGGTAGAGATCAGAAAGACCTTCCACCTTGCGCTTCCAAGCACTTGTAATTGATGCTTTTTCCTTTTTTGAAATTCCATCTTTCAAGAATTCCGTCAAAAGATAGCTCAAGTGACCACGAGTCATGGAATAGACCATGCTCCAATTGGAAGATCCTGAATCAGACACCCGCCCCAGCTTCACAGACTCGCCAGATGAAACTGGAACTCGATCAATCGCCCCAAAACTTAAAACCTGCCAAGTCCCTTGAAGAGCGTGAAACTCCAGGTGGTTTTCTGACATTCTAAAAGAAGCAAAACATCGACCCTCACAAAGCGCAGTTCCAAAATTGGTTTTTAAGTTGATCAAACCGCGAGCCTTCACCGCCCCTTCGCCTTTGATCCATTTTACAATCTGAGAGTCCACAGAAAACGCAGCCTCTTTTTGAGCAAAGATAGTGCTTTCTGCAAACTTTTTGATCTGCACATGGGAAGTGGGATTCATCAATGCGCACTCTAGGCTAAATCCGAACTGACTTTTCGAACATCCTTCATACAAGACCCAATCCTCATGAGGTGCTTCATGAGATTTTCCATGTGAACTTTTTGAATCGGAATGCTGAGAACTGCCGTGATGAGAAGGCTTAGCCTTTACATGCACTTGGGCGGAAAAGCTCAACAATAAAATGAGTGCCTTGAGGAATCGGATCAAAAGCTAACCCCCGAAAGCGAAGCTTTTGCTTGGGAGGCCACCTCTCTTTGAGGGAAAGTTCGAAGAACAGTTTTATAGATTTCGATCGCATCGGACGCATGCCCTTTGGACTCCATGATTTTTCCAAGACGAATCATAGAGAATCCAGCAACTTCATGGCCTGGAAACAGATCAATCATTCTTTGTATCACACTGACGGCTTCTTCAAGACGTCCTTCTTGATAGAGGGATTCCACCATCAAGAAATAAGCTTCGGGAGCTTTTGAGGAATATCCCCAGCGATCGACAAATTTTTGAAATTGAGCTGCAGCCTGCCCGTAGTTTTTATTTACAAAGGACTCTCTGGCTTTTTCAAAGGCCACACTTGAGAGTGCTTCGTTGGCCATAAAGCGTTTTGCAGAGTCGGGTTCTTGAGTCACACTTGCAAGGGATCGACCTGCATAACCTTGAGGAGTTTCACCGAATTCTTTAAGGAAACTGGGAAGATTCATGGCCACTTCTTGGCGAAATCCAAAAAATTGATCTTCAATCATTGCCGTCTTCAGTTCCGATTGACGCAATTTTGCTGTGAGCTGGTGAATTTTATGGCGAAGCACATCCTTTTCATCAAAGGTCGTCGCCGTCCAATGGTAAATTTGGAGCAAGCCCACAAGAAGAATCAGTATGACGCTAGAAAACCAAGACAGTTTCATATAATGAGAGATCGGCACGAAATCTTAAAAAATTGAGCTTTAGGTTTGAGAGTTTTGAAATGATTTCCGGAACTTGTCCCATTCTCAAACACCGCCCAGATCTTGGTCCAGATTCCACGGGTTGCAAACGTTTACTTTTTGAAATACCTTTAAGACCTTGGTCAAGAGGAGCAGGGGCGTGTTTCTACATCTAGAAATCTCATCAAAGTGCACTTTAAAGTGCCCACTCTGTCCGCGCACCCAACATCCTGGGAAATTTGCAGTCACAGAGTTGAGCTTAGATCTTCTAGAAAAGGCTTTGGGCGCTCGACTTCCCTATACATGCATCCTTTTGTGTGGAGATCACGGAGATCCTATTTATCACTCAAGATTTCATGAAGTTCTTCAGCTGATCAAGAGATATTACCCTAACACCAAGATTGAAATCGCAACCAACGGTAGCTTTCGAAGCCAGGAATGGTGGACACGAACTGCTGAAATTTTAGAAAAGCACGACCAGGTGACCTTTGGAATTGATGGCCTAAAGCATACGAACTCCATCTACCGGGTCGGGGCCGATTGGGACTCCATCATCAAAGGAATTTGCACACTGAAGGAATACGGGGTCGCAAGCGTGCGATGGCAGTGGATACTTTTTAAGTACAATGAAGACCAAATCAAAGAAGGTGTTCAATGGGCGAGAAAACTGGGCGTCGATACTTTTGAGTTGAGGAAAAGCTTTCGGCCCACGGACGATCCTCGACTCCAGCCAAGCAAATCTTTGGAGTCTGCCCAGAAGGAAGCCCTTTGTGAAAATTAACCCCCGCTGCAAGCAAGATTTCACACAGGTTTACATCAACACGGAAGGCTATGTCATGCCTTGCTGCTGGATTGGCAACCACCCTTTTTTGCAAGACTTTTTCGATTTTTTGGGCACGGATGCGGAACAGACGAATTTAAAGAATCTTTCTCTCAACGAAATTCTTAAAAGTGCTGCCTTCCAAAAAATTGAAAGTTCTTGGGACTCCGAGACCCCTTTCCGACCCTGTCGGATCATGTGCCAACGAAAATATTCGGAAGATCAAAACCTTCGCGGCGACAATGAGATTGCCACTCTTGAGATCGAAAAGGAATAGCTTAAGTTTTTCTAGTTAATAATCTGACATGCAAGCTCCGGGCGCCTCTTGAACATTGCAGCAGTGCTGATAGGGTCAGTATTTGAAGTTTGCAGTGCTTAACACATCAAGTTCTAGTTATCTACTAAACGTTGCGGCAGGATTTTTATTTTTTAGAGATAAAATTGACGTGGTTTTTTTCGATTTCGTTCAAGTGAACCTTTATATTGAAAACACTTTTGGCATGACCACTAAAACAATTCTCGGCCTCACAGCACTCTTTAATTCCGAGCTTCAAGAACCGATGTGCGTATACTAAAAAAATCTTTCAGAAGTAAATCTAAGAGCCAAAATTAAAAAATAAAAACCCATGGTAATCTTCTTTCAAAGAAAGAGGATTTATGAACATTCACTTTGAACTTCTTGAACTCTGCCAAAAAGAAAAACGAATCACTTCAGAAATTTTAAACAAACTTCAAGAAATGGCAGACCAAAAAGCCTACCTAAAAATGGGACACTCTTCCCTTTTCGACTATCTGGTTCGAGGTCTCGGGTACTCCGAAGCCACCGCCTACCAAAGACAGGCTTGTGTTCGTCTTGCGAAAGAAGTTCCCGAGATCAAACAAAAAATCGATCGAGGAAGTCTAACCCTCTCTGCGGTGACCACAGCTTTTAAGCATCTTCGACGGAAGTCGGTGGCAGAAAAACGAAAAGTTTTAAAGTCCATAGAGAATAAATCGTCTCGCGAAGTGAAAGCCATGTTTTTGGAACCCACGCCGACCCTCAAGGTCAAAAAGACTGAATATGTCGATAAAGTGCACTTGAGACTGGAGTTGTCCCATGAGCAGAATGAAAAATTGGAAAAGTTGAAGGCCCTAAAGTCACACAAACACAATGTGGAAAGCCTATTGATGAACTTGATTGAAAAAGAACTTAAGCTTTATGAAAATGCTCAGAGGAAGTCTTCAAAACCCAATGAAAGCAAAGAGCTTGGCGCACCAAAATCGAAGAATCCCAGGCAAATTTCCAAGCGCCTACGAAATGATGTGTTAAGGACAGCAAACTACAAATGCCAATATCCTGGATGCGATTCCGATCACTTCCTGCAGATAGATCACATTCATCCAGTAAGACTTGGAGGAGATCAAAGACGAAGCAATTTGCAGGTCCTGTGTTCCAGCCACAACCGCCACAAAGGTTAGTTTTACTGTGCATAAGTTTTTATTCCCAAATTCTAAAATTCATAGAAAAGGACCTCCAGCAAGCAGGATGCGTTTTGCCCGGAGGGCAAATGCTGGAAGAACTCAAGGAAGAGTGTGTCCGATTCTATGAAGTTTAGAATTTGGGAATAAAAACTTATGCATAGGAACAAAACCCACGGATGGGTGTGTTTACTGGAGGAAATAATTGAACCTGGGAAGATTGTATCCGGTTCTATAAAATTTTGATTCGGGAATATGGACTTATGCACAGAAAAAAAACTTAAGGAAACAGGAGGTGGTTTGCCGGAGGAGATAATTGAATCTAAAAAAATGCTGCAAATACTGGACAAACCCAAGGCGGAGTAAGTCTTCCCCGTCACTGATAGAAATTTAAAACAATACAGAATGAAACATAAAAAAATTTTCCAAAGAAAGCACCAAAAGCCAAACCCAGCCGAGCTGGCACTAAAACTACATCGCCTTGGGGACTTTCACTCCAAGAACGCCAAGACCTTCTTTTAAGGTTTGATGCAAACACTTTACAAGCATCAGCCGTGTTTCCACCTGAGCCGCATCCCCTTCGAGAATTCTCTGCTTGGCATAATACTGGTTAAACAGTTTGCAAAGATCCAAAAGGTAGCCTGCCAAAATGTGGGGCTTAAAATAATCAAAGGCCTTCTTGAGTGTGTCACCGTAAGAAAGCAAGTGGCGAAAGATCTCCATTTCCTCGGGAGAATTCAAAACCACTCCGGAATGGGCCTTGGGGTTGGCTGCCGTCTTCTGCATCAAACTGTTGCAGCGAACCGCTGTGTACTGAACATAAGGCCCGCTGTCCCCGTTGAAATCCAAAACCTTATCCCAATTGAATTCCACATTCTTCACACGGTCGTTCATCAAATCATTGAAAATGATTGCTCCCACGCCAACAATTTCTGAAATCTCAGATTTGCCATCCACATTGGGATTTTTCTCCTCAATTTGCTTCGCCACCATTTCAACCGCTTTGTTTAAAACGTCCTCTAAAAAAATCACATTCCCTTTTCGAGTGGACATTTTAAATTCACCAAATCGATACATCCCAAAAGAAACGTGGTGACACTTGTCCTTCGCCCAATCATATCCCGCTCTCTCAAGAACTTTGAACACCTGCCGGAAGTGCAAGGTCTGCTCGGCACCCACCACATAAAGATTCAAATCCGTGTTCAAATTTTCCATGCGATCAATGGCACTGGCAATGTCTCGCGTGGCATACAAAGAAGCTCCGTCCTGTTTGGTGATCAAACAGGGAGGCATGCCCTCCTCCTCCAAACGGACCACCTGCGCACCCTCACTCTCTTCCAAAAGACCTTTGTCTCTGAGCATTTGGACAACATCTTTCAACTTGTCGTTGTAATAGGATTCTCCGCGAACCAGAGTGTGCTTGACTCCCAATCGACTCCAAAGTTTGTCGTAGCCTTCCAAAGACAAAGCGATAAAGTCTTTCCAGATTCTTTCCAGCTCAGGATCCCCCTCTTCCAGACGTTTAAACATCAAGGAGCCTTCCACATCCAACTGCGGATTTTCCTCCGCCTCTTTGTGAAATCTCACATAAAGCTTAAACAGGCTGTCGATGGGATCTTTTGAAAAGTCATACTCCGAACCCCACTTCTTATAAGCCCAGGCCAGCTTTCCAAATTGAACCCCCCAATCGCCCAAGTAATTCAACCCTTGAACGGTGTATCCTTGGGTTTTCGCCAAATTCACAATGGCTTGGCCAATCACTGTGGCTCGCAAATGTCCAATGGTCATGGGTTTCGCCACATTGGGAGAAGAGTAATCAATGGTCATCACTTGATTTTCAAACCGTTTTGAAAACCCCAAGCGCCCTTCCGAGGAATTCCATTCCGAAAAAACCATGTCCTGGATTTTTTCCGGAGAAAATTTAAAATTCAAAAAGCCAGAAACGGCCTGCACCTTTTCCACGCCTTCAAGACCGGCCTGATTGAGCTTTTCTTCAAATTCTTTTGCAATCAATGGTGGAGCCTTTTTCAAGGTCTTTGCCAATGAAAAGACCGGAAAGGCCAATTCCCCATGTCCGGCTTGTTTTGGACTTTCAAGGGAGGCCAAAATGGCCTTGGAATCCATGTTTAAAAGGGGTGCAATTTGCTGACTCAGTTGGGCGCGCAGTTGATCGATCATAATGCCCAGAGACTATACTCAGATCAGACGGGGGACAATCCCTTCCCAAAAAGTTTTTGAGAAATCTTTTCCCTCGAGTGGAATTAAAAGCCAAAAAATCAATTCCTCTCGACTCACCCGGTGGCTGAGTGCGGCCTCAAAGAGTGCTCTTCCGAAGATTCGACCCAAATACCGGCAAGCTTCGAACTGCGCCAAGGGGTGGGCCCCTTTGGTCAATCCCTGAAGGGATCGGGTCTTCCGACCGGCTTTCATTCGCTGCCCAAGGACAAAAATTTCTGAGACCAACCTCATGGTTTGAGTGGAAGTTCCTCGCTCTTTGAGGGAATCCAAGCGAATTTTTAGATCTTCAAAACTTTCGGTTTTTCGAGCGGGGTTCATCCATTTGGAAAAAAAGAATCCCACAGTTTCGATCCACAGCCTGCGCTCTAAATCTTTGGGCAGATTGTAGTAAATCTTTTTCCGTTGACTCATTTGCGCATGAATGTACTGGCCTGCCACACTTGAGGCATGATTGACCGAAGGCCTTGAAAGATAAATTTTCCCTTGAGGACTCAACAGAAAACTCCGGTCCGAAAAGATCAACTCCTTAAATATTTCCTGAGGGATGTCCGTTCTCAAACCCTTTGCCGTCTTTGGCGTGTATACTTCCAAACTGTTAAAAGAGACCGAAAGATCCAGATCCTGCACCATCCACTGCACAAAGGCTTTGATGTGATCTTCATAATCCAAGTCTTCGTCTTCCAACTCCTGATCCGAAGTCTTTTCCAGATGGATCAAATAGCTTTGCCACTTCACCCAGGGCGGCGAGGCGTTCCAACAAAAAGAATCTCCCCTTCGCAACACGGTTGGCCCGAAGGACTTGAGTTTTTTATGAGTTCGAAAATATAAAATCTCATTGTCCTGAAAGATCACCATGGGAGCCTTAAATTTTAAAGAACTCCTCAAGCTCACCTCTAGAGGGAGGTGTTTTTTGTGCAAGTGATTTTCCCCGGCAATCACAACCACCTTGCGACTGGGGTGCACCAGCAATTCTTTTTCTATGATTTGCGCCATCTTTCGGTCCCGAGCTTTCAATCGCAAATCAAAGAAGTCTCCGGCCGAAAGCCCCCTTACCAATACCTGCCGCTCTTTTAAATGTAAAAAAAGATCGCGATAGTGTTCCCACGCAAAGCCCCACGAGGACTCCCATTGAACCAAAGTTAAAAATTCACTTTCTGAAATCTCATCCGCCCAAAAAAGATCGATGGCCTGAGCATCGTCTTCTTTAAGGCACTCAAAAAAGACCAAAGACTGAGTGAGATCCATGCTTCGAAGGATGCGTAAATGAGCCCGTTGAGATTGATAGTAGGCATGAAAATCGCCTAAAAACAAAAGGTCCGAAGCTTCCGCCCGCTCCATCATTTCTGACACTTCAGAAAGACGCCAAGTCTTTTCAAACTCCAGCGCTAATTTTTTGCTATAATTCTTTAAAGAGCGGGGCTCCCCACCCAACCGCGCCATCACCTGGTTTTTCACTGTGTCTAACAGGTGCTTTCGAGTTTTTAACCATTGCCCTTGCTTCATTTATTTGCCAAAACTATGAGAGTTCATTATTTGAATTCTAACAGGAGTCCTCCATGAAAACATTCACAAAAGTGGCCCTCTTCCTCCTCCTCGTCTCTGTTTGCATTCAAACTTACCTCACATTGAAACACTACCCATTGACCCTAGGCCTTTCGACAGGACCCTCCATCTGCTCCATCAACCAGACCTTTGACTGTGATGCAGTTTCTGCAAGCAACTACTCCACCTTTCTCTCCATTCCCATTTCTATTTGGGGAGCCATTGTCTACCTGATGACCTTCGGAACTCTTTTGCTTTCTTGGCTGCAGTGGACCGAAAACCCCGAGCGCATGAAACGTTTTGCGTTTTTTCTTTCACTGGTCTCTACCGGCGCTTCCATTGTGATGGGAACCATAGCCCTCACTCTGATGTCCAATTACTGTTTGTTTTGTATGATCCTTTATGTTTTTTCCGTACTTGTGAGTCTCTTGATTTATCTTACCCTTCAAGAGCCCTTCTTCTCGAACTTCGCAAAAGACATTCCTCTTTATTTTTCTGAAAACAAAGGCCTGTTGGGGGTTCTCATCGCCATTCCAGTGGCCAGCTTTATGATTCATCGAATGATGCTTTCCCATTACGGGGCTTCGGAATTGGAAAATCTGGTCAAGCGAGGAGTCAACTCCTGGCAGACAGAACCTCAGCAAAGTCTCTCCGTCCCTCCCCTTTTAACAAAAGGTCCGCCTAAAGATTCCGCCACTCTGGTTATTTCCGAATTTGCAGATTTTTTGTGTGGACATTGCAAGCATGCGTCACACACCTTACATGCATTTGTCAGCGCTCACCCTGATGTGAGATTTGAATTTTTTGTTTTCCCATTGGATGGTGCCTGCAATCCGGGTGTGGATCGCCCCAATGGACGCAGCTGCTTTTTAGCAAAATCCGTTTACTGTGCGGAAAAGCAAAAACAGGGCTGGGCCTTCCATGACATTATTTTTCAGTATCAAAATCAGCTTTACCAATCAGAAGGACCCGAAGGACTTCGTGCAGATCTGGACAAACTCACCCAACACCTGAACTATTCCCGGGAAGATCTGAAAGCTTGTATTGATGCGGTTGAAACTCAAGAGGCTATCGAATACCAGGCTCAGCAAGGTCTATCCCTCAAAGTTCAAGGCACGCCCACCATTTTTGCAAATGGCCGCATTTTGCAAATGGGACAAATGATTCCTGTTCTTGAGGGCGTTTACTCGAAGTCTTCAAAGACCAAATAGGCCAACCACGAATTCGGAAACCTGGTCCGTCAAATGATCTACCACCAGGAGGAAGCTGTGTCCAAGACCTCCTTTAAGGGCCATCGTGAAAGCGACAATAGCTACCAAGAACAGGGCCTGCGAGAAGGTATTCAAAAACCAGGTGGTCGATCGCAAATCCTCCAGCTTTAACTCTCTCTCAATTTTCTGAATGGTCCCCAAGGTCACTTTCAATTCTTCAAAGTGATGCAAAACCGCTTCGTGAATCTCTTGTTGCTTAGAAAAACTTAAAGAGCTGATGCCTGGGAAATTTCTCTTGAGTTGAATGGCTTGAATCAAATCCAAACAGTGATTTTTGTATCTTTCCGCACGGTCTTGAAAAAGAGGAAAGTCCGATTTGTAAGCAATGTAGCCTTCCAAATTGTCTTTGGCGGCCTCGTAGTTTTCTCCCGCCACATAGCTCAGAATAGTCCGTTTGAGACTGTCAATCCGACCCGCCTCTTTGGTCTTTGCCTGAAGCTGAAGGGTCAGCTCTCCACGAACCTCTTCTTTCTTTTCGGCTTCTAATGCTTCGTAATCGATATTTGGTACTTCGCTCATCCTAGACTTTATATCGGAAAGTCCAGGACAATCTGGAGCAAAACTAGACCGAGGTCCCGTCCGATCAGGCCCTTCTCAAGATTTTTGACATTTTTTGACTCAATCTGCGACAATTGTCCTGTGGGCCAAGGTCGGCCTCTTCAGAATTCAAACCAGGATGGGAGAGAAATATGAAGGAGAACGAAGTGAAGATCGTCCTCAAGGATGAGGAGAATGAAAGCTTCAAAAACTCGAAGGCCATTGATTTTCGATTTAAAAACTCGGAACACAACATTCAAGACCGTGGCCATTCTCCTGCTGCTCTAAAATCTCGCGCCCTTCAAAGCGCCATTCAACAAAATGATGACCTTATGGCTCGAGTTCGCACTCTCACTTTGCGAACCAGCGAATTGGAATCTGAAATCGATGCAAAAAATGAAGAGCTTGAAAACCTCAGACAAAGTCGCGACCAACTGAAGGAACAAATGCTCATCGTTCAAGAGAAAAACAATATTTTCAGAGAGCGCGTGGAGCAAGATTTGATCAAGGCTGGCGATTTGAGAGAAGAAAACGAAGAGCTTCTTGAGCGCCTCAGTAAAGTGGAACGGGCCTTTCGCAGACTTTTCAAATACCGTGAAAAAATCCGCCAGCACATTCCAAACTTTAGATCCGCTCAGAAAAAATCCTCGCGCCTGTCCGAGGTGAACGAGCATTTGAAAGTTCAGGTGGAAGAACTTTCCACTCGCATTCAAACCATTCACCGAGAAATGACCGAATCTCAGTCGCGACTCATCGGAGATTACGAAGAGGAAATACAAGTCTTAAACGATCAGGTTTTAGAGCTCTCCAAACGCGCCAAAGAAAGGGATTCCTTTAAATCCAGCAAAGTGGAGTTCGAAAACAAAAATATTGAACTGGAGCGCCAGCTGTCCCTCCTCAAAGAAAACTATTCCAAAGAAAGCTACCACTTAAAAGAAGATCTTTCTTCCTACAGAAAGCAAACCAAAGAACTGTTGGTTCAGTGTGAAACTCTGAAATCACAATTGACGGAAAAAACGGTGAACATCGATGAACTCAGCTCAGAAAATCATCGACTCACAGATCAAGTGGAGTCCCTTCAAGTTCTTTGGAAAGAAAAGCAAGAAGAGTTAGAACGCGCCTCTGAAAAGAACCGCTCTCTTCAAAAACTCAATCAAGACATCAGCTCCAAACTCAACGAAGCCCGTCGGGATGTGGCCGAACTGAAAAACAAATTGGAAGCGGAAGCCGAAATGCTTAGAAGGATTCGGCTGGGCTCGACTCAATAATAGTTTGAGGAATGGACTGAAAAGATTGAATGGCCCGTTCCACACAATCGTGGAACTCTAAGCCTTGAATTTCACTGGCCTGAAAGATTCTTTTAAACTCCGAACTCACTCCACAAAACTTAATGGTGGTTTGCTCGGATTTTGACAACTCCTCAAGAGTGGATACAAAGTCTGAAATTCCGTGGGACCCTACAAAACTCAATGCCCTCAAGTCAAAAATCAACTTGTGCTGAACCAATTTTTCTTGGCAAACTTTGCGAAACCCATCGATCATGTCAAAGCCAATTCGACCGACCAGTTCCACTGAATAAATATCACCAAAGACTTGTACCCGTGCTTCCAAAGAAACCTCCTCAGACAATCGCTTTTAGAATACGGTAATTTTACTCAAGATCCTACTCGCCAAGAGTCCTAAAAGTTTCTTTTGCTTTTAGGTTGGCTTCCCCCCGTTCCTTGTCTATCATTTTTTTATGGAAAAAAAATGGTGGCAACGGTTTAAAGTCCTGGGCTCGCCCTTGGCTCTCGGTATTTACCTGACATTTACTTTTGTCTGGCTTTCGTTTTCCTATTACACCTCGAAAGACCAAGGAACTCAAAGTTCCCTCTTGGTTCAAATCATTCGCCGTGCCCATGAAATCTCTATTGATTATCGATTGCTCGCAAGAGGACCTAAAAAGCCCCATGCAAATGTTGCCCTTCTTACTGTGGATGCCCAGGCCGTTGAGACCTTGGGAAGATGGCCATGGCCTCGCACATTGATTGCTCAGTCCATCCAAAGGGCTGTGGATGGCGGGGCTAAAGTTCTTGGTTTTGATATTGTCTTTGCCGAAGCTCAACGAAATGAGCTCCTTTCCTCTGCGGCAGATCTCTATGAAAAGGGAATTATTTCCGAAGACCAAAAATCCAAATTGATCGAAATGGCCAACATTTCCGATGCAGATACAAAGTTGGCCCAAACCATGGAGAAGAATCGACGCCATTTGGTGGGCGGGACCTTCTATCAATTCTCAGAAGATCAAAATCTCCCTCCCGGAGAAGTAGACTACTGCATGGATTTGGTGTTTCGAACCACTCCCGAATTTGAACTTTGGGACCAAGAGGAGATTCTCGTCTCTGTTCAAGATCCTCTCCAAGCCACTCCACCCTTTGCCATGTCCGAAATTTTTGCTCAGATCATTCGCGCAAAAAAAGATGCCATTCGCAATCAATACCTTGAAAGCAATCCCGGTGCCGACGAACACAGCATTAAGAATTTCACTCATCTGGAAATGATTCGGAATTGCAGCCACTTTTTGGATGACGCCGAAGAAATCTTCAATCCCATATGGGAAAGTCACGTTTTGTCCCAAATGAACCCTGCCGAATTCAGCTACCCCACCTATAGAGATTGGCTCAACGAATTCCGCCGAAAATCCCCTCCCAATGGCGTGCCCATTGTGGAAGGCTGGGACATGAACATTCCAAAACTTCAAAATGCAATGGCTCACAACAGTTACTTCAATGCCCATCAAGATTCCGATGGGACCATTCGCAGCAGCTCTCTGATCAGCCGAACAGGACTCTTCTACTTCCCTTCCCTTGCCCTCAAGTCCTACTTGGTGGGAATGGATCGAAATGCGGCAATCACATTGGGGTTCAACCCTGCAACGGGAAGAAAAGAAATTACGAAGTTTGAAATTACTGACAACAACACCGGTGAAGTGGTGGAAAGCATCCCTACGGATGGTCAAGGACGTCTACAAATCAATTACTACGGCCCTCAAAAAATGTTTCCCCATTTGAGCTTCGCAGAGCTTCTTTCCGATTCGGACACCTTAAAGGTGCAACAAAGACTCTTCAATCCAAAGACCCAGGAGTGGGAAGAAAAGGATGTGAAGGTCAATCGCAAAGAGTTTTTGAAGGACAAATATCTTTTGCTCGGAGCCACTGCCACGGGAATTTTCGACTTAAGGGTCACGCCTTTTGAGAAAAAAACCTATCCCGGATTGGAAACTCACGCGAACGCTTTGGCAAACATGCTTGAGAAGAATTATCTGAAGCCCTGGGAAGACGAACGCAGTCAGATGATCGTCTTTCTCTTAGTGCTTGGAATATTCCACACCCTTGTTTTGACCCAAATGGGAGCCTTGGGTGGCATGATTATGACCGTAGTCCTTCTCTCTGGAGTGGTTGGACTGGATAAGTTTGTACTGTTCGATAATGGCTTTGTGGTCACTGTAGTTTGGCCTGTCCTTTTGCTTTTGACCATTTACCTTTGCTTGACCACATATCGTTACTTGACGGAAGAGCGTGGCAAAAAAGAACTGCGGCAAACCTTTCAAAAGTATGTGAGTCCGAGCATTGTTGAAGAAATTTTATCCGACCCCAAAAACATTGAGCTGGGCGGAAAGAAAATGGATCTGACTGTTTTCTTCTCGGATGTTCGAGGCTTTACAACCATTTCGGAAAAATTGGATCCCCATGCCCTCTCTGAACTTTTGAATGAATACCTCACCCCCATGACAGAGATTGTATTTAAAAACCAAGGGACTTTGGACAAATACATGGGTGATGCAGTGATGGCCTTTTTTGGAGCCCCCATTCCCATCGAAAAGCATGCTCACTTTGCCTGTCGCGCGGCCCTCGAAAGTTTAGATAAACTTTTTGAACTTCAAAAAGAATTTGAGGCCCGCGGCCTTCCCCTGATCGATATTGGAATTGGACTCAACAGCGGCGAAGTCAGCGCAGGAAACATGGGATCCAAAACCGTTCGCTCTTATACGGTTATGGGAGACGCTGTCAACTTGGCCTCTCGACTAGAGGGAATCAATAAGCAATACGGCACACGCATTGTGATCAGCGAGTTCACCCACTCTCGTGTAAAAGAAGTCTTTGCCTGCCGAGAAATTGACTGGGTTCGAGTCAAAGGAAAAACCAAACCGGTAAAGATCTACGAACTGATTAAAGAAGGGGCTTTGGCCAAAGAGGATCAAACTCATTTGGACACTTACAATCAGGCCTATTCCCTTTATCGAAGCCAAAATTTTGTGGATGCCCAAGAGCTCTTTTCGAAGGCCTTGGACATGAAGCCTGATGATCAGGTCAGCCAAATGTTCTTATCTCGATGCAGCAATTACATCTCGGAACCTCCTGGCGAAGATTGGGACGGCGTTTTCGAAATGAAGACCAAATAGAATTCTACACTTTGATTTGCACCTTACGGAAAGATCATGTGAAATAGACGAGTGTTGGCGCTAGTACTCGTTTATCTCAGCTTGTTATTCTCCCCCTCGTCCAGCTTCGCCCAAAGCAGTGTGATCGACGGGGTTTTGATTCAAGCCGACACCACCGAAGGTTTCACCGAAATTGATAAATTTATCCTCAAAGGAAATGTGCGAGTGGCCTTTCGCGGCCAAACCTTGAGTTGCGATCGTGCGATCGTCAACGTGAAAGAAAATACGGTGGAGGCTTTTGGAAATGTAATCCTAGACGATGCAAAAACACACTTGGAAGCAGATCGCATCAAGATGAATTACAAAACGGACAAAGGCGAAATTGACAACGGATTTGTTCAATCCGGACAAGTGATCTTTGAAGGCCAGCGCATGGAGAAGCTGGGCGAGAGCACCTACTTGGCCGAAGATGCGGAATTTACGTCTTGCACCACCTGCCCTGCGGGCTGGAGCTTTTCAGGCAAATTAATTGAAGCCGAGCTGGGCGGTTACGCAAAAATCAAACGTCCTCTTTTTAAAATTGGAGGGATTCCAGTCATTCCTCTGCCTTGGCTGATGGTTCCCCTCAAAACGGAACGACAATCGGGACTTTTGGTCCCGTCCTATGAGTACACCGGTCGAGGGCGATGGGCCATTTCTGAAGATTTCTTTTGGGCGCTTTCAAAAAGCCAAGATGCAACCTTGGGACTGACTTATCATGAACTTCTTGGGCTTCAGTGGCGGTCCGAATACCGCTATGTTTTGTCGGAACGCTCCTATGGAGATTTTCACGCCTCTTTTATCAATGACCGCGTCTTTAAAAGTGAAATGCGCAACAAACGCTATGTTTCCGAAGGTCCCGTAACTGACCGTTGGTACTACTATTATCACCATCACTTTGAACTTCCCAATGGCTTCATCCAAAGGTTTCAATATTTTGACATGAGTGATTTGAACTACATTCAAGATTTTCCAAATGACTTTGAAGACTACGGCGCCTCACCAGGAGACCCCGCTCTTGAAAACAAGGCTTCACTTTCAAAAAACTTGGATGAGTTTCACATGGACATTGGAGCCACGCTTTATAAAAACTTAGCGCGAGCCCATCCTCTGGCGGACAATTCGGATGCGGTTCACAAACTTCCAGAGATAAATTTACGCACCTCCGAGATTTCCCTGTGGGAAGGTGGACCCGCCTTTCACACGGACGTCAACTCTATTCACTTCACCCGCGACCATTACACCTACGATGATTTAACAAATGTAAATAACTACAAAGAGCCCGTCGAATCCGGTCGCATCGGTGAATACACGCGAGACGGCAGTTTCGACCCCAATATGGATTTGCAAAGAACCGGACACCGCTTGGATGTGACTTCGCGCCTCCAATACCCTTTTCGAATTTTTAAGCTCTTTGACCTGACCCCCAGCGTGGCCTACCGAGAGATGCAATATGATTTTCAATTGGATGAAGCTTATGCATCTCAAGGCTTCTCCCCAACAGCCAGTCAGCGTTATCTCCAAACGGAATTGAGCCTCTTGACAGAGTTCAATGGCTACTACGGAGGAAAAACTCCTTTTGCCGATCGATACAAACACACCATCATTCCTAAAATCTCATACATCAATTTGCCTTTTATTCGCAGGCCCGATCACCCCTTCTTTGGTCAGTTTGCTAACCAACGCTTCAACCGGGCCGACTCCACGGTCAGCGATCAGGATCTCAATGGAGCCAGTAAAATCCAATTTGATTACCGCGATCGGGTCTTCGACAAAGACCTCGTGACTTTTTCTTTAAGAAACCAGGTTGCCAAAAAAACCTATTCTCAAGGCGAGCCGGTCTATTCTCAGCTGGCGGTTTTTGAACTGACTCAGTTTTATGACAACAATGAAGCCAACACTCAAAACCCTCAGCCCTGGTCGGACATCGAAGGCTATTTAAACGTCACGCTGGAACACATTGATGTGGTTTCGTCCACTTTCTACAACCCCTATGCTCGACTAACCAACTCCTCCACTCGAGTTAATTTAAAGCCCAATCCGGGCCAGTACTTTCAAATCAAGTACTCAAACAACACTCTTGTGGATGAAAACAATAACATCCAAACGGATTCTCGAACCGAAAACATCGGTTTGGGATTAGGAATGACCTCCATGTATTTGGATTTGGGCGCCAGTGTGGATTACTCAAAAATTACCCGCGAGATTCAGCAATGGGAGTACGTCGTTCGACTCAAACCTCCTGGCAATTGCTGGTACATCAACTTCTTTCACAGACAGCCCATTGGGGGAGAACCCAATTGGAAACTCAATGCCGCCTTCAATTTTGACGGCGTCGGCGGCATCTGATTTTTCGCTCTTCTATCTTTTTCAGCAGAATCCTCTTTCGTATTTTTTTGTTTTCGTAATTTCTAAATTCTCTCGCCCCAGTGAATAGGACCTCCCGTAAGCGTGATGCGCTTTGCCCGCAGGGCAAATACGGGAAGAGCCCATGGATGGGCGTGTCTGTTTCACTGGGGCGAGAGAATTTAGAAACTACGAAAATCAGAAAAAAGAGAAAGCCGAGAATAATTTTAAAAAGAAAGAAGCTGCATCTGGACTTGAGCGCCGTCCAAAGAACCTTCATCACTCAAGATGGGAGCCAAGCCCCAGTTTTGCGAAACTAAGGGACTGTCATAGGGATCGGGCTCCATGCTGGGAACCACGTAAACCACATAGGCCCCAAGTAAAATGCCCACATAAAGACCAATGGAAGCTCCACGGGCCACTTTATTTAAATTTTCACTGGGCTTGTCGACAAACGCCAATGTGGCCGCGCCAATCAGTGTTCCCGCAAGAACACCGTAAGTGCAGCTCATAATAAATTCTTTCCCTGGATCGGCAGGCTGATAGGTTGTTGTGGGCGTTTGCGCCCAACTCCACGAAGACGTAGAAACAAGAATCCCCGCTGCAATTGTATAAATCCATCGAGCCATACTTTAAGTCTTCTTGATCCCCCAAAGGGTGTCAATCTTCTATGGGAATTTCTAGAAATCCGTCTTTGTCCGCCTTCTCCACAAGCACCCTTAAAAAACAAGGCTCTCTGGCAGACAGCCATTCTGCAACCCGCACCAGCCGACACTTTTGTGCCTCAGAGAGAACACCAAAATCCAGAGAACGAGCCGACTTCACTTCAAATAGAGTTTTCACTCCCCTTGGAGAGCGAGCCAGAAGATCTACCTGCACACCCAAAATGCGCACATCTCGAGCCTCAATGATGTAATGATTTTTCTTTAAAAATGCTTCCGCACGCTGCTCACAGCGCAGGCCCGGCCGTGTCCACTCCGCTGAAGCTTCGCCTGTGGTGCTCGGTGGCTCCGAGTTTTTTGAGTGCTTCACGGTGCACTTTGGTCGCATAGCCTTTGTGGATTTCGAAGCCATATCCCGGAACCTCACCCGCCAATTCAATCATCTTCTGGTCCCGATAGACTTTCGCAAGAATAGACGCGGCTCCGATGGGCTTTGCCCTCAAATCCCCTTTGATCAGTGCTTCTTGCTCATAGCCCTTGAGGTTTGGGATTTTAAATTTTCCATCCACCAAAACAAAACCCGAAGTGACTTTTAAGTTTTCAATGGCTCTTTTCATTGCAAGAAAGCTCGCCTGAAAGATATTGATCTCATCGATCTCTTGGGGCGTGGCCCATCCGATTCCCGTCACAAATTGCTCTTGAATTTGCACTGCAAGAATCTCTCTTTGCTTGGCAGAGAGTTTTTTAGAATCCGTGATTTTTTCGTGGAATTGAACTTTGCTGGAAATGACCAGAACCGCCGCAGCCACGACGGGTCCCGCCAAACATCCGCGGCCCACTTCATCCACCGCAATCAGCGGGAAGGGGCCCTTTTGCCAATCATAATCTTCCAATTTCAAAGGAAAACCGGGCTTAAATTTTTAAGATTTTTTTTGCTCGTCCACGCGCTTGGTGTTCAAACGTGCAGAGCGACCAGAAAGGTTTCTCAAGAAAAACAAACGAGAACGACGAACAATACCGTGAGAGTTCACAACCACTTTTTCAAGGGCTGGAGATCCCATGGGGAAAGTTCTTTCAACGCCGATTCCAGAAGACATTTTACGAACTGTAAAAGATCGTCCCACACCGGAACCTTGAACTTTGATCACAACGCCTGTGTAAATCTGAACGCGCTCTTTTTCGCCTTCTTTCACCTTAACGTGAACATCCACATTGTCGCCAGAGCGCAATTTAGGAAGAGCTTCCACTCGTTTTTTCAGTTCAGCATCTTGAGTCCCAGACCAAGTGATGCGTCGAATAAGATCCGTCGAAGTGTTTTGTGAAGATGCTTTGGACATTTTTAACCTCTTTAATTTTTGCTCACACTGAAATTTTTGACCAAACGAGTGGCCTGAAGCTTCAAGGGGATATCATGACCCGAGGAGTCGGTCAAGACAGATGCTCACAGCCGATCTTACGGAAAGATGGCGGTAATCATCCGCTGAGGCCCCTTTGATGGGGTCTAAAAGGGCATCTGCCTGCTCAAACACCGAATCCGCCAACCCAAAGCCGGTTCCAAACACCAATAAAATCGGTGGCCCCTCGGTCTCAAAAATTTGCTGACGAAGATCTTTGAAGGGAATTCTTTTCAGTCCACGGTCTCTGGCCGAGGTGGTGATCACGTAGGGCTTTTCATCATACTGCTTCAAAACATCTTCTAAGGTCTCAAAACCACTGACCATATCCAAAGCGGATTTCCGTTTGGGATTGTACTTCGCACCCCACCCCACTTTCCAGTGATCCAAAACCCGAGAGACAAACATCAACTGCTCTTTCATGCGATTGACGATAAAATATTTTGAAACCCCATAGGTGCGACAGGCCCGAGCAATGTCATGGATGTCGAAATTGGTGACATTGGTACAGACTTGATTCTTTGCGCGGTCTAAAACAGGCCAATGGATCAAGGCCAAATGCACGGTTCTCACGAATTCACTCCCAACAGGTCTCGCTCTTCTTCACTGAGCTGCCGAATTAATTTTTCCGCCGCTTCAAGCTCTTTGGAAGAAATTTGAGCTTTCTCCAAAAGTTCAGGCCGGCGATTTTTAGTTCTTACAATAGAAATGGCGCGGCTCAAAGCCTCAATGTTTTTGTGGTGCCCACTGAGCAAGAAGGAGGGAACGTCCATTCCCTTCACACTTTGTGGCCGGGTAAACTGAGGGCACTCCAAAAGCCCCTCCTCCCCAAAGCTGTCTTTGCGAAAGGAGCTGGATTCTCCAAGCACCCCGGGAAGCCCCCGCACCAAGGATTCCATGACCACCATGGCCGCCAACTCCCCCCCGTTAAGGACATAGTCCCCAATGGAGATTTCATGGTCTGCGTAAGCCTTTACAAGGCGCTCATCAAAGCCGGCGTAGCGGCCACAAACAAAAACGAAGGAGCGGATTCCCATCTCCTGAGAAGGCTTCCTCTGTAAAAATTCAGAGACCTTCTTTTGATTCCACGACTCACCTTGAGGAGTGAGAAAAATCACCTGAGCAGAGGGCTCCTTTTGCATGGCAAACTCAATGGCTTCAGACCAGGGGCCAAACATCGCCGCCATCCCATCTCCACCTCCGTAAACCTTGTCATCCACCGCTTGGTGAACATCTGATGTAAAACTTCGTGGATTGATAAACTCCATTTGAAAGTTTTGTTTCTTTAGCGCCTGACCCACAAGACCGGACTCTGCCCACGCATGAAACATCTCTTCAAAAAGAGTGACGACAAAAAACTTCATTCCAAAAGCCCCTCGGGAAGATCCATAAAGATTTTTTTCTCATCGTAATTCACGTCCTTGACGAAGGCGTCTACGAAGGGAATGAGGTTTTCTTTTTTGCCTTTGGAATCTTTTTTAACGCACAAAAGTTCTTGAGCCCCATTTGTTGAAAAACTTGCGACAACTCCCACCAAAGATTCTTTGTCGAACACCTCGAAGCCCAGCAGCTCGATCAGGTAGGGAGATTCCCCTTTTTCAGAAACAAAATTTTCTCGGGGAAGATAAATGCCATAGCCTTTAAGGGTCTCTGCGAAATTGCGATCGATAGATTCTTCAAAGTGAATGAGAAGACCGTTTTTATGAGGACGAAAACTTCGAATGGAAAGATCAAGAGAGGGAATGCCTTCGGTCCGAGAGATCAGGTGGAGCAACTGACCCTTTTGAGCCCAATCCCATTCCCCGGATGGAATGGGTGCGAAAACTTCGCCGCGAATGCCGTGGGCCTGCTTGATGTAGCCCACCATAAGCCATTTGTCTTTGAGCTGTGAATTATTCGACGATCTCAAGCACACTTCGCTTTTGAAGCTTCGTGCTTGCTGCATTCAGAATGGTGCGCATGGAACGAGCGGTTCGCCCTTGTTTTCCAATCACTTTTCCCAGGTCTTCCTTGGCCACCTTAAGTTCAACAACTGTGGTCTGCTCTCCCACAACTTCACTCACTTCAACATCATCGGGATTGTCCACAAGAGACTTTGCCATAAACTCTACAAGGTCTTTTAAGCTTGAATGATCCATTTCCACTCCAATTCCGCTTCTACATTTTGCTTGGCGATTTACATTAATCTCATTGAGCCGCAAATTCCTATTTTGGCCTTTTACTTGGAGGTCAGGGCAACGGGCTTATAGCAACGTCACTCGCCCTCTCCTCCTATTTTAGTCAAAAAGGAGGAGTAGAAACAAGTCCCCTTTTACGAGGAACTCACCAATTTCGGGGACAAATATTATTTACTGAGAGCTTTGACCAAGCTTTTTACACGACCCGTAGGTTGAGCGCCTTTTTGAACCCATGAATTGTATCGGTCCATGTCACACTCCAACCCTTTGTCTTGGCCCTTAGGGAAGGGATTGTAATGACCAATGACCTCAATGAACTTTCCGGTCAATGGACGACGACTGTCCGCAACTGTGATGCGATATTTAGGGTGATGTGTGGTACCGAAACGAGCCAAACGAATTACAACCATGGAAATCTTTCTCCTTAAAGCCTAAAACTCATACTGAAGTCTGGCCCTTTGCGCAACAAAAAAGTGTCTGATTTAAAGGGCTTCCCCCGGATTTTCACATTTTTGCGCGCTGAAATCTTATGTTACGACCAAAACTCCTTAAAACATTCCTGGAAAACCGCCGCGGCCCCCGCCTCTTCCCATGCCCATCTTCATCATTTGGGACATCATTTTCTGGGACTGCTCGAAGCGTTGAACCAATTTGTTCACATCTTTCACCTCGGTCCCCGAGCCCTTGGCAATGCGAAGGCGCCGAGATCCATTCAAAATCTTATGATTGTCCCGCTCTTGGCGAGTCATGGAGTGAATGATGGCTTCAATCTTTTTGATCTCTTTTTCGGGAGGCGCCATATTCTTCATCTGCTTCATGGCTTGGCCCATCCCAGGGAGCATTTTTAAAATGCTTTCAAAGCCCCCCATTTTTCGCATCATTTGAATCTGCTTTAGAAAATCTTCAAAGGTGAATTGATTCTTCGCGATCTTTCGCGCTGAAGCTTTAGCCTCTTTTTCGTCAATGACTTCCTGAGCGCGCTCCACCAAGGACAGAACGTCTCCCATGTCCAAGATCCGACCGGCCAAGCGGTCTGGATGAAACACTTCCAAATTGTCTGCTTTTTCACCCACTCCCAAAAATTTAATGGGAACTCCGGTGACGTCTTTAATACTGAGGGCCGCCCCTCCACGGGCATCGCCGTCCACCTTGGTCAAAATCAAACCGGTCAACCCCAGGCGGTCATTAAAACCTTGCGCCACTTCCACGGACTGCTGTCCCAACATGGCATCCGCAACCAAAAGAACTTCATTGGGAGTCCACGAAGATTTGATATTTTCCAACTCGCTCATCAAAGCATCATCAATTTGCAGACGGCCCGCCGTATCGATGATCACCACATCGATCATCTCAGCTTCGGCCCAAGCTTTGGCTTTTTGAACAATGTCGTCCACACCTTGCCCCACCTGAGTGTCAAACACGGGAATGTTATTTTGCTTTGCCAAAGTTTGAAGCTGTTCAATCGCGGCCGGTCGATAAATGTCCGCCGGCACCAAGCCCGGCTTTTTCTTAAGTTTGCTTCGAACATACAATGAGAGCTTTGCGGCCGTGGTTGTTTTCCCCACCCCTTGCAGTCCCACCAAAAGCAAAACGGAAGGTTTGGAGCGAACATCCAAATCCACCTTTTCAGAACCCAAGGTGCTTTTCAGCTCTTCATGAAAAATTTGAACAAACTGTTGGCCCGGATCCAAACTCTTTAGAACTTCGGCGCCCAGAGCCTTCTCTTTGACTCGATCCAAAAGGGATTTTACCACCTTGAAGTTCACGTCCGCTTCCAGGAGACTTTGCCGAATTTCCTTCAAAGAGTCTTTGATGTTGTCCTCGGTAATTTTTGATTTCCCGCGGACCTTTTTTAAAGTTTCCGTCAGACGATCTGACAAGCCTTCAAACACAATCTACCACCTTAAGTAAGAACCCTTTTTCAAACTCCAATAGGCCAAGGCATGGGTCACTAAAAAACCTGCCAGCGCCACCGCGAAGGCCAAGGGCATTTGCACATCACTGGTGCCCAATATTCCCTCTCTGACTCCATTTATCAAGTACAGCAAGGGATTGGAGCGGGATACCGCCTGCCAAAATGGGTGCAAATTGGAAACCGAGTAGAAAACACCCCCCAAATAAATCAATGGGAGCAAAACAAAACCACTGACCGCACTGAGCTGATCAAAGGTCTTTGCCCAAAAGGCCACCGAAATGCCCAGTTGAGAAAAGGTAAAACTTCCAATCACTAAAAAGACCATCAAAATCAATGGATGCTGAACCGCGAGCCAATGCCCCTCGGAAACATAGAAGAAAATCTCGCCAACCAGAAAAGTTAGACTTCCCACGATCAACCCTCGAGTCAATGCTCCTAAAGAATAGGCCCAAATCAAATTTTGCGGAGTGAGTGGCGCTGACTTTAAGTCTTCCAAATCTCCACCGAATTTTGCGCCCACCACCGAACTGGATGAGTTTTGAAAAGAGTTGTTCAAACAAGCCATCATCACAAGACCTGGAATCAAAAAGGCCAAATAGCTGATTCCACCTTCGATATGAATGCTGGGGCCTAAGCTGATTCCAAAAATCAAAAGATACAAAGAGGAATTGATCATGGGAGTTAAAACTGTTTGGGCAGCCACCTTAAAAAATCGAGAGATCTCTCGGTGGAGCAAAGAAAAAAACGGCAAGTATTTTTGGGATTTCATTGCTGACCTTCTTTCATCACTCTTCGAAAGGCGTCTTCCAAGTCTCCATCCTTCACCCGAATGTCTTTGATGTGAGAGAGATCAATCCCCGCCAGACGCACGCCTTCAAAAACCCCTTTGGTCATGGGAACTTTCAAATGAATTTCATTTCCCTTTTGGCTTTGCACCCAGGAATTTTTCAATTCTGGAAGCTCGCGATCTAAGATCAACTCAATGGTTTTCTCCGTAAGATCCGTCACGATTTCCGAGGTCTGACCGATTCGCAAAATTCTGCCGTGGGACAAAAAACCTACGCGGTCGCAAAGATTCTCTGCCTCTTCCAAATAATGGGTGGTGAGCAAAATCGCCACACCCTGACTTCGCAGTTCTTTGACAAAATCCCACAAACTTTTTCGAAGATCGATGTCCACTCCGGCTGTGGGTTCGTCTAAAAGTAAGATTTTAGGATTGTGACAAAGGGCTTTTGCAATCATCAAACGCCTTTTCATTCCCCCACTGAGCTGCTTCACTTTTTTATGGCGATGGTTGTAAAGATCCAAGCGCTTTAAGAGCTGGTTGGTCTCTTCTTCGGAAAGACTTTTTCCAAAATAGCCACTGTGAAACTTAATGATTTCACAGATATTAAAAAAACCGTGATTGATCACTTCCTGGGGAACCCATCCCACGTAGGATTTGGCGGTCAAAGGATCTTTTTGTACATCATGGCCGAAGATCTCAATTTTTCCTTGGGTGGGTTCTTCCAAGGTCACAATGGTGGAAATGATGGACGTCTTTCCGGCTCCGTTGGGTCCGAGCAGTCCAAAAACTTCCCCAGGTTGAACCTCAAAGGTGACCTGATTTACGGCCTGGAGAGAGCCATAAAATTTGGAAAGGTTCTGGACTTTCAGCGGGGGATTGTCTTGAGACTTTTTCATAACAGCACCTTACTTGAAAGAATCGCCCAATCCAAGGTCTGGAACCACAAAGATTTTTTAAATGCCTCCTGATGCCCTGCCGATAAATTTCACATGGATACAGCTGAAGTTTATATGCCCATTGCGATTGATGAATTGGTTTCAGGCACATTGAATCCGGTGGATCTTTTTATTCGCCTCTCTGAAGGAAAGTTCATCCAAGTTGCCAAAGCCAACACCACGTTAGATCTGTCGCAAATTAAAAACTACAAAACTAAGTCCATTGAATACCTTTACGTTCGTAAGGATGATTTCTCTCGCATTTCCGCGCAAAGCATTCAGCTGGCGGGCATGATGATTCAACGAAATGATGTGGCCCCCGAAAAAAAGGCCACCTATCTGACCAAAGCTTCCAGCTCGGTGTTTAAGCGCATGGATCACATTGGCTTGGATCTCGAGATGTATCACAACGCTCAGCAGGTCACCGAAGCGGTGATCACTCTGGTGGAAACTCAAAGTCAGTTTGCGGTGCTTTTTGGGAACCTGGCTTCATCCAATGATCACCTCTTAAACCATTCGGTGGGAGTGAGTGTGCTCTCTGCCATGATTGGCGTAGAACTTGGATTTCAAAAGAAAGCCACCCTGGAAAAGCTGGCCCTCGGCGGACTTCTTCATGACATTGGATTGAAAACTCTTCCATCAGGCTTGATTAAAAAATCATTGATTGAAATGACCAACGACGAGGCTCAACTTTATGAAACTCACCCTTACCGGGGCGCCAAAGTTCTTTTAGGTTTAGGGTCGGTTCCCGATGATGTGATCGCCATCGTTTATGAGCACCATGAAAACGCCATTGGCCAAGGTTACCCTCAACGGATCCGTGACGTCAAAATGCATCCGTTGGCAAAGATTGTTGCCCTTGCCGATCAGTTTATCAGTCTAACATTGATTGGACCCAACTGCCCCAATCCCAAATCCGCTCGTGAAGCTCTACTGTTTATCGAATCCACTCTGGGGCTTCCCTTCAACAAAGATGCCTTCCGCGCCCTGAAGCGAGTGATTGAAAAAGAACCGCAAAGAAAGGCCGGATGATATGAGGTTTGTTTTAAGTGTTCTGATTCTGTTCGAAGTTTTCGCATTTTCAAATGCCTGGGGGTTTGGCTCGGCACCACCGAGTTCCTCAAGATCAAATTACCGCAGCAGCACCTTTCAACCCTCCTCCTTTTCGCCCAGTCTTGGTGGAAGCAGCAGTTTGGTTGGAACCTATGGGGGTCGCAGCTGCGAACGCTCCAACGACCCCAAGCTTTGCATGATGTGCAACTGCATGAGAGAATCCGCCCACGAGCCCCTTGAAGGAAAAATCTTGGTGGGTGAGGTGGTTCAAACCCGCGTTCGAGACACCCGTTGGCCCGATGACATTTGTTCCGTGATTTATCAACATGCTCAGTTCAGCTGGACCCTTAAAGCGAGAACTCGAAGACCTCTTCCTCGCACCAACTCCCGGTCCATGCAAGAGTGCGCCATTGCAACGGCACGAACCATCAACTCCCCCGGGAATGGAATGGATCACTACCACGCAGACTACGTCACACCCGCATGGGCACGCACCTGTCAAAGAGTGAAAAAAGTCGGCCGACATATTTTTTACGACCATTGTGGGTCTGAACGAGGGCCTCACCGTCGCTACCGCAGAGGGAAAGTGAAAAGAAGCTGGGGGACAAAATGAGTAAGCTCATGATTGACACATTTATTTTTACGCTCGTTCTTGGAATCTATAGCTTTGCAGGAACAAGCTTTGCCTTTGAATCCAAAGACATGCCGAAGATCTCTGAAAAAGGGGAAGTTGAACTTTCAAAAACTTTAAAAATGGAACTGCAAAAAGGTTCCTTAAAAGCCTATGAGCCCATCCCTTATGGAGAGTTTTCGGAAAAGGCCCGTGATCTTTTTGAACTTCCCGACACTCCCGGAATGGCCAAAGGGGATTTCAATGGAGACGGCGAAGTGGATGCCTTTGTTCTTCTTCAATCAAAAAAAGAGGTGAAGGCGGTTTTGATTTTGGGCGGAAAGTCTCACTCAAAAATCTATCCTTTTAAAGTGGGTCAGAGAAATAAAGAAGAGGCCACACACACCACTTACCTTTCATTGCTTGCACAAAAGGACGTTCATTTTAAAAACAAAAAGATCAAATCCAAAAGAGATTTGATCCAAGTGGAAACCTACTTGGGCGCCGTTTTGCCCTATTACTTCGACGGCAAAGAATTTAAGGAATACACCGGAGAGGTTCCATGAAAAGTTTAAACCTATCCTCTTGGATAGGGCTTTTCGTTGCCTTTTTGGTTCTTTATTTGGGAGTCTTTAAAACACTCCCCCAGCCGGGTCTATTTTTCGACACCCATGCCTTAATCCTTGTGGGCGGTGGAACCTTGGCAGCCTCTTTGATTGCTTTGAAGTTTAAAAAAATTGAAGACCTGACTTCCCTGTTTGTCTATGGATTGATTTTAAAACGAACCAAAGATTCTGTCTTTCACGCCCGCGAACTTTTAAGTCTTTCAAGCCTAGCCTACCAAAACCGCACCATTTCGTTCCCCTTTGAATTGACTCATCCCTATGCCAAAGAGGCCTTTGAATTGGCAAAGAAAAGTCACATTGATGACGAAGAATTGGCCCAGCTCTTTCGAAAGCGAAATGAGTATTTCAAGCGCAGCTATCAAAGTGATGCCAGTGCCTTAGCGGCCATGGGAAAATTCCCTCCGGCTTTTGGACTTTTGGGCGCCACCACAGGAATGATTGCCATGATGAGCAACTTAGGCAATGGCGGCGTGGATCAAATCGGTTCTGCCATGGCCATTGCCTTGGTCGCCACCTTCTGGGGGATCGCCATTGCCAACCTCTTGATTTTACCCCTTGGAGATTATGCCTCCAAAGTGGCTCAAGAAGATCAGATCACCCGGCAAATGATCGCGGAGTCTCTGTTAATGATCCGCAAAGACACAGATCCACAAATTGTGGCCGAAAGACTTTCAACTTTTCTTCACCCCTCTCAGCGCAGGGCCTTACGTAGTGGAATCAAAATCAATTTCGATCCCGACTCACAAGGGCAAATGGACAAAACTCAAATCTCCTCGTTTCGAACCAAAAAGAGAAGCTCATGATCGAAAAAGATCTTGAATCGAAGGAAACTCCCTCTTCCTTAGAAAGCTTTGAGGATCTTGATTTTATTGAAGATCCTCCCCATGTGGATGAAAGATGGCTGGTCTCCTACGCGGACATGATGACCCTTTTGTTTGGACTGTTTGTGCTTTTGTTTGCCATGAACAAAATGGACCAAAAAGATGTGGAAAAAATTAAAAACTCCACCACTCAGCAGTTTGGTAAAAATGAAGAAGTCAACAAACAGATCCCTGAAGTGGCCGAAAAAAAAGTCTTAAGTCATCAAATTTTATTGGAAGAGCTGGAAGACAAACAAAAAGAAGTGGACCAGCTCAAAAAAACATTGATTGGGCTTCAAGCGCAAACGGAAGTGATAGACAATCTGAAACTGTCTCTAGCGCGCATTGAAGGCAAAAACAAAGACTTGACGGCCCAACTGAACAGTTTAAAAAGTGAGCCGGCGCCCAAGGCAAAAACAAAGATCGTGCGCATTGACCCCAATCCTGATCTGAAAGCTGAAATTCAAAACCTTAAACTTCAGTTAGAACTGGCCAACAAAATCCCTCCTCCTCAGCAGGTCCAAGTGGATCCCTCAGAAAAATACAAAACACAGATCAAAAAACTCCTTGCCACTCAGTATCAGCTCAAAAAAGATTTAATGAGTGCCAAGGAATCTGCGCTCAATGCTAAAATCAAACTTTCCAGTGTGGCCGACGAGCAAGGTAAACTTCAATCCTTGGCTCTTGCAAATTCAAAGATGAAGGCGGACAACGACCAACTGGTCAATGCCAACAAACAGTTGGAAGCGAAGTTTCTAAGTTTGCAGTCTCAATGGTCTCAACTAAAGGCGAAATCTTCCAATCGCAGTTCCGAAATCTCCGCACTGTCCTCCAAATCTAAAACCTTAGAATCCGAAAATCAGTCGTTAAGAGATCTGGTGGCCCGTTTGAAAGAAAAGAATTCCAGTCTCAATGGACTGGTTGAAAAAAATCAAGCCACCCGAGAATTGGCCTCTCAAAATCTTCAAAGTTTGCAAAGCGCGCAAAAGAACTTGGAAGGGGCAAAGTTGAAACTCAATCAAGAAAACGAAGAGTTAAAAGCACAGGTTTTAAATGCAAAAACGGCGACTCAAAGTCTTGAGGCCAAAGCCAGCCTTTATCAAAATCAATTGAAAGACTTGGAAGCCCTTTACGCAAAGTCCCTGCAGAATCGATCTTTTTTGGCGATCATGATCAAGTGGCCCACCAGGGACCACGATGTAGACCTGATCATTGAAGATCCCAATGGAGTAAAATACGACTACAAAAAAAAGGGAGAACGCCAATTGGCCGGGCGCTTTGCCTTAGACACAAAACGAGGACCGGGGGCCGAACTGTGGCTTTCAGACCAAGTGATTCCTGGAACCTACAAAGCCACCTATTACTTTTTTAACCAGTATGGAAACCTCACTCCCACTCAAGTCTCAGCGACCATTTACAGCCCCAAGGGACAGGTGGAAATCAAACCCAGAGCCTTGGATATCTCGAAGAAACGCAGTGTGACCGTCACCTTCCACGTTTCTAAAGAAGGTCAGGTCACTCTCAATTAGATTTTTGTATGGATCCACGGAGTTTCGCTGCTGCCATCGTTCACAGCTTCCCGACTCAAATCCACCACATTTTTAAAAAGATCCAAAATGTTCCCCGCAATCATCACTTCCTTCACAGGTCTTGAGATCTTTCCGTTTTCGATCAAAAAAGAGTTCTTTGCCACTCCTGAAAAATCCCCGTTGGCAGAGGGACTTCCTCCAGAAAACCTCATGACCAAAAGTCCCTTGTTGATCCCTTGGATCATTTCATCCAAGGTTTTCTCCCCGCGATTCATTTTCAAGTGGGTAGCTAAAACTTTGGAAAGCGGAAGATCTAATTTATTGGATCCGTACAAATTGATCAAAAAGCGCTTCAACTCGCCATTTCGAATCAAGTCCCCTTCTTCAAGGAGCACCCCTTCGGAACTGAAAGGCGCTTTGGTGGCAAACTCCTCTGCCATCGGATGGGAGGTCAGGGAAATTTTATCTGACATCACCCTTTGCCCCAACTTGTCTTTAAACAGGCTGGTTCCTTGAACCAAGGCCCCCGTGCTCATTTGCCCCAAGACAAAACCCAAAAAATCCTGAACCAAATAAGGGGACAAAACCACATCTCCCTTGATTTCTTCCGTGTGAGCCTCCGCATGGGGCTCTCTTTCAGCCAAACACAAAACGTGCTCTAGACCCGGAGAATTCAGAAGGTCTTCGGGAAGATTTTGAGTTTGAAATCCCACATAATTGAACGAGGAAACCTTATCCCCGTCTTGGCCAGAAAACATGGTGAAGTAGCTCCAATAGGATTCCTTTTGAGACAACTCCATGCCGTGGGAATTTTTGAACAAGGTTTCCTCTTGAATGCCCTTCAAGGGAAGATTGCGAATTTTAACTTTGGGATATTTTGCTGATGTTGTTTGAGAGAACTCCATGATTTTTCCAAGGGCCTTCTCCATTTCCATGGGCTTTGAAGTGTCTTGAAAACTTTTTTTATCGCTGCTTTCAAGAATGCCATAGGCTTCGTCCTCACTGGAGGCTTCCCAACCTTTTTTAAGATCTTCGATCAAAATCTTTTTAGAGGCGTCGGTCCAGTTGTTTCCAGAAACTTCAAATTGTTTGTGGTCTTTCACGACCTTGATGGAAACCGAAAAACCGCCATTGGTGCGACACAGGTTGACTTTGGTCTCATTCAACTCCAACTCTTGAACTTCATTTTTAGAAACGCGGACCTGTGCATTTTCAAATCCCTCGTTTTTCACCAAAGACAACGCTTCATTTGCAACATCATTTAAATTCATGATCGTCCTCCCAAAGTCACTTGACACTTCATTGCAGGTCCACCCATCCCCACATACATGGGCTGCTTCTTTCCGCAAGTTCCAGAATCCACCCAAGACATATCTTTTGAAACCATGGACACCGTTTTCAACATGTCAAAGGCCACTCCAGAAATTGTCGTGTCCAACAAGGCCTTGCCTAATTTTCCATTTTTAATTTCATAGCCCATGGTCACGCCAAACATAAATTCACTGGTGGAGTCCGCCTGACCATTGGAGTGATCCATCAAATAATAACCTTCGTCCACCGACGCAATCATCTCTTCCAAAGTGCTTTCGCCGGGAAGAATGGCCGTGTTTCGCATGCGAATCAAAGGCTCATCATTGTAGGCCCAGGCACGTGCATGACCGGTGGCCGGCTGATCAAATTCCACCGCAGTCTCCCGAGAATTCATAAAATTTAAAAGCATTCCGTCTTTGATAATCACCGTGTCCGAAGCTTCCATGCACTCATCATCGAAATACACCGGAACCGGGCACTCTTTCCCCTCGTAGGAGTGAGCAAAGTCCACCAAACTGACCAGAGGTGAAGCCACTTCTTTTCCCAGGTAGCGACCTGCAACAGATCCTCCCTTAACCAAATCGGCTTCCGTGGTGTGCCCAATGGCTTCATGAGCCAGAATCCCCGCCATTTTTGGATCTAAGATGACGGTGTGTTTTCCCGGCTTGCTGTAAACCCCTTCCATTTTTTCTTTCAGATTTTTGTAAGCCTCTTGAAGAGTTGATTCCATCTTCTCTTCGGTGGGAAAAATGTCTTCAACAAATCCCCGACCTCCAAAAATCTTCATCACTTCCACCGGACCATTTTTACCTTCGGCTGTAAGCACAAAGTAAATGTGAGCACGCACATAGTTGAATTGCCCATGCCCCCCCAATCCGGTCCAAACTTCCTTTTCAAAAGATTGCTCTCGAACCATCACTCGGCGAGATTTGATCTCAGGTCCTAAAGCCAAAATCTTTTGATCAAATGATTTTAGCTTTTCAATCAATTCGGTCTCTGTAAATTCTTTGCTCTTTGTAAGAGGTGTCGCTTGGACCACCGCTGAAGAGGGCGGTAAACGAAATGGCGTCCCTTGCCCCGTGGATTTTAATATGTTCAAATTTTCTTGCGCCTGTTTCAAAACCTTCTCGGCGTTTGCAAAGGACCATTCCGGTTGAGCTGCAAAACCATAGAGCCCCTGATCGATGGCCCGCGAGGAGAGGCCCGAGCTTTCCGATTTTTGATTCGACATCAACTGGCCATTTACAAGTTGGATGTTCTTTTGTCGATTTCGATGAAGGCGAAATTCCAAATCTCCAGAAATTTCAGGAAACTTTGAAAACTCCTCACTGAGTTGTCGTCCGTAATTTGACATAGATAAACAATCCTTTCTGCAAATTGCTCGAGGAAATGTTTTATCACAAAAAAAATTGAATCCGAATTTTTAAATGCAAAGATCGTAGAGAGGAAAGGCCGTATCAAAATAATTGACCGTCGGACAATAAATCATAGGCTTGAGAGGTCGCTCCCTGCGAACCGCACTTGCCGGCACGCGTGAAGAATCCATCTCCGTTTGCGCCATGTAAGGGAGAATGGGCGGCGGGGACCCTAGACCATAGGGCTGACCAAATTGCGGCGATCCGACAAAACTCACTTGGTGAGGTTGATTCAACCACGGTGGTAAAATATAGGGACGCGTTCCACATCCTCCGCCGTATCCCATATACTGAGAAGCATAGGGACTTCCACCCGGCATATAGCCCGGCAAATAGGTGCGACATGTTGGAAATCCCGGTTGATATGGCGTGGGAGGAATGTATTGCGAACGCATGTTGGACTGATACATTTTGTAAAGCGCATAGCCGGCCAGCATTCCCCCTCCAAGGGCAAGAATGGGCATCCAAGGAATGCTTGAAAGCGAAAGTCCGCCGTCTTTTTTCGCGGGCTTCTCGCGTATGGGAATGGGTTTCAAATCACGATTTGCGGTGCGCACTTCGGTTTCACAATTGAGACAGGGACCTTTTGCTTCGGTGTCTTCATTGTCTTCATCGTCAGGTTTTTCTTCGGGCTTTGGAGCTGGCGACGCCACTTGACCCCGTTCTTTTTCAAGATCCTTCACATCCACAGCATCCGCCGCATACACAGATTGCGACAGAACAAACATCAAACTGATCGTATACTGTAGAGCTCTCATAGGATCTCTTACTCCTTTGGTTCCATAGACTCTCAAACACTTTTCGACGCTCTCGTTTAAAATCTAAAGGAAGGGTTCAAGGAACCAGCCTAAAGACAAGCTCAAGAAAGGCTGGCACTTTCAATGATCTTTGCTAGTCTCGAAGAACATGAAACTTCTTCTGCAAATTTTGCTGCTGACCACCGCCCTCAAGGCCTTTGGCCTTGAGTCTTCGGGATATCTACAATCCCGTGGAGGCGGATTGTTCACGCCTCCACTAACCGATGTGACCTCTCAGACATTGAATCTGGAGGGCGAGTATGTGGGCCAGTTGGAATTTTCAAAAGTTTTTCGTGTGAATGCCACTTTGTGGGGGCAATCCGATTTTCTCGAAAAGTCAGAAACTTCCAAAGAACAATTTGCCGTGGATGAATTGACTTTGTCTTATCAGAAAATTGCCCGTCGATTGAAGTTGGGCTACTCGTACCGTTCTTGGGAAGGCACCGATGTGATCAATCCCATGAACCTGCTTTCCTCGGACAACTACAGAGATCCCATGCACTCTCGCAAACAATCTGGATATGGTGTTTTTTATGACGATGCCATTGGCAATTGGGAGTGGGATGCCACCTATTTGTTTCAGCAATCCACCCCCCTTCTTCCCGAGGAGGAAAGTCCCTGGTGGCCTCGAAATTTGTATTTGCCCACAGAGTCCGACCAATTGAGTTTGCAAATTCCAGAAAATATGCGCTACCGCATTTTAGACCGCGAAGTTTTGGACCATGCTTTTGAAAACAATTGGGCGCTTCGCATCCAACACCATTTTGATGATTTTGATTTGGCGGTCGGAGCTATGGAAGGACTTTCTCCCCTGCCCATCCTTTCTCCCTTAGTGAATGTGGCGCCCATTCAGATTTACCCCAAAGAAATTTATCGTCTGCAATCTCCCATTGAGATCAAACCCATTTTCTACCGACAGCGGGCGGTGGCCGGAAAATTGGTTTGGACTCTGGGCGATACGATAATTCGATTCAGCACCAACCACGTTCAACCCCTCGGAGACGACACGCGCTTGCCAGGATGGTCCGATCTGTACGTGATTGCTTTGGAGCGAAGTTTTTATTTTTCAGGACAGATGCTCACCCTTCTTGCTCAGTACATGGACTCACGAAGACCCGACGCTCAGGGTCTGTCCATTTTGACAAGTCTTTACGAAAAATCCTATTTCACGGGCCTTCGCTGGGCGCCCAACGAAAATTGGACCGTGATGTTGGCCTTCTTTCAAGAAACGAAGTTTCATTCTTACTTTTTTAGGCCCGAGATCAACTGGCGCTTTGAGGAAAATTGGAATCTGGGATTGGAAGGATATTTTTTTGAAGGTTCCGAAGAATCTGGTCTTGGAACCTATAACAAAAATGATGCTGGATACATTTCCCTCAAGCGCTCTTTTTAGGGAAGCCGCTTCATCTCAATCAAGTAATATCCGGGAATATGGTGATGAAGTTTTTCCGCTTGGTAAACCATTTCCCCATTGAGCTGAATTTTTGGAACTTGCACTTCATAGTTCTTAAAAAATGGTAGAACTTTAAGAGCCGCGTTGATTGTTTTAAACGGCACCCGAGACGTGGGACGAAATCGCGCTTTGTAATCGGAAGTCATTGCACCATCTGTTTTCAAGTCGACCTGTTCGGGCTTAAGAATCAACTTGCCCTGAGAAACATCCGGCAGAAATCCCACAAAGAAATTGGAAAGAACATCCAAATAGCGCCAAACTTTGCCATCCCGTTTTGAGTAGACCCAAGAATTCACTCCCCCCTTCATGTAAATCCGTTGGTTGTGGAATTGAGCCTGAACATTTGATTTCACTCGAGAAACCGAAGGAAACACCGCAGACTTGGAATAGTGAAAAAGGTCTGGCCATACAAAAAATTGCAAGATTCGCGATCTTAAGAGTCTTTGAAATTCAGAAACTTGATTGAGATTCAAATGCAAATCACGTTTTGAAACCAATTGACGAAGCAACTCACTGACTTCCTCTCCGGAGGCCAAAAGAGCTGGGCTTTCAGCCAAAAAGGCCTCTTTAATTTTATCTGGATCCATGGGAACCAATTCCACGGGATCTTTGGCCTCAGGAACCTTCCCTTCATTCTCCAAAAGATCCACCACATCCAAGTTCCCTTTCACGACCACTCCACGCAAAGTGTCCACTTGAAGATCCGTGAGGAACAAATGCAATTGAACTTCGTCCTCTTCCCACAAAACCTGGGGCTTTTTGAAATTCCTCAAGGAGTCTTGAATCTTTTGATTCAAATGACTTTCCAATCGACTGCGAATCAACGGAGCCCAGGTTTCAGGGTGAGACAGTTGAGCATTGAGTTGCTGCTCCACGATTTGTGAAAATCCATCCAGGCCCGTGCACTTGAAAGGTTGTAATTTCCAAGAGTCTGAAGGCCAGTTTAAATCTAAAGAACTGACGCGGCCGTTCAAAGCCATTCCTTGCCCACTCCAAGTCACTCCCACTTGAGCTTGAGCATTTTCCTGAATCATTTCCATTCCGGTGCACTTGGCGTTCAAATGCACACGGGCCACGATTCCATTGATGTTTCTTTCCACCACTTGAGAGATTTCCAAAGTTCCCAGTTGAATAAAAGCCCTTAATGGACTTAAGGCCCAACGCACTTCGCCGTCATCGGAGGGAAGACTGGACACGGATGAGAAAAGTTGAACATGAATGCCTCTGAGCTCTACGGGCAAATCGCTGACGGTAAGGGTCTGCGGAGGCAACTCCATTTCAAGAAGGGGTTGGTATGGACTCTGACCCGAAAAATCAAGCAGGCCTTGAGTGACGTGGGTCCATGGCAAGGTCAAAACGGTCTCTCTTTTTTTTGCAGATTCTGCAAATACCGGAAGATGAGTGCTCAAAATTAACAATGAAAGTCCCGATAGAAAGATTCTATGCTTTTTCCAAAACGCCAACTGGATCTCCTCAAGAAATGTGCTCAGAAGTATGCGATTGCCACTTTCTTCTTCGGACCAAGGTCTGGTTTTAATAAGAGGACTTCCTCAGAAGATCTTTCAAGCGAATCTCAAGTTTCATTTTGGAAAAACTCCCCAAAAACCGTCAAACTTGTAAGCCTTTTGATTGGGGTCTTCACCGGAGCCTTGTTTATTTTTTCCGCCATGGAAATTCCCCACCTGAACACAAGTTATTCAATTAAACAGTTTTTTCCCGAGCACCACCCTTTGTTTGCCCGTGGACTGGAGTTTCAAAAGACCTTTTACATTCAAGACACTCCAAGTTTTCTGATGGTTCTTGACCTCCCTAAAAATTCTCCGCGGAACTGGCTCAAGTCCCATGGAGTGGCCACTCTCAAGGAAATCTCATCCCAACTTTCTCAAAACGAGCAGGTTCAACGGGTTTTCTCTCTTGTGGATGTGGAAGGAGTTTTTGAAACCGAAGACACTCTGACCGTTGGCAAAATCTTCGACACTCTTCCGGAAAAAAGCTGGAAACCTTATGTGGAAGAGCAAAAACTCATTTCTAAAAGACTTTTAAGCAAAGATCAAAAATCCACTTTGGTTTTGGTTCAACCCACGGCTATGGGTCCTCAAGAATTGCGCGCTCTTTCTCACTCTTTAAAAGCTCAGGTTCAAAAAATTCTGCCGGAATCAAAAATTTCCATTGGAGGAATCCCCGCGATCCAGGGACGCTTTGCCGAAAAATTGATGTCCGAATTGAAAATCTACTTGGTTCTTTGCTTTTTGATTTTCTGTTTGGCCTTTAGCTTTTTGATTGGAGGAAAGTCTCCACTCATGCTTTTGATTGTCACACTGGGTGCAGCAAACCTTTCTGCTCTGGCATTGTTGGCTCGTTTCAACGTGGCCTTTTCTGTCCTTCTGACCACTCTTCCCATCATCTTGAGCATCGTGATCGCATCCTTAAGCGTTCATTGCTTTCATCTTTGGTCGGAACGTTTGGAGTGGATCAAAAAATCAAAACAAGAGCTTCATCCCTTCACACGGTGGAAAGCCTCTTTGAGTGTTCTCAAAGAATTGGCCCTTCCAAACTTTTTAGGAAGTTTGACCACGGCCGTGGGCTTTTGTTCCTTGGCTTTAAGTGATGTTCCTGTCATTCGTGATTATGGAATTGCCGTATCCCTTGCCGTGATGTGGGGCTGGGCTCTTTCCCATTTTATTTTGCTGGGATTTATGCACCTGACAAATCCCCGTCCTCGAAAACAAACCCAGTCCTGGGGACTCTGGGCCGCCAACCTCCTGAGGTGGTCAAGACCTATCGTTGTCGTAACAGCGATTGCAACGGTTGTGGCAGGAGGGCTTGGAAAAAACATCAACTTCTCGAGCCGTCTTTTTGATGATCTTCCAAAAAATGAAGTCGCCCGCCAGGTGACCGAACGGATTGATAAAGACTTTGGGGGCGTCATCCCCTTTGACTTGGTCCTTAAAAGCAATGAGGTCGGACATTTTAAAAGCTTTGAATCCGCTTTAAAAATCAAAGCGGGACTTAAAAAACTGGAAGGCCTGCATGGCGTGGGCAGCGTGGCCTCCTACACTCAACTGTTGGACAAAAAAGCCTTGAGCTCAAAAGAACAATTGGCCGAAGCCTTGTTTTTATTCACTCTGTCTGCGGAAAACCCGGCCCAGCAATATGTGACCGATGATGGAAAACAGCTACGCTTAGCCTTTCAACTCTTGGATCTTCCGAGCGATCAAATGTTCGCGGTTCAAGCTCAGGCAAAATCCATCTTCCTCGAACTCTTTCCCAATGCACAGGCCATTCCCTCCGGTCTAGCGGTTCGCGCACACACCATCAACAAAGAGGTTTCAGAGTCCTTGATCTTTGGATTCTTTGAGTCCTTGGCGCTGATCTTTTTGGTTTTGATTTTTATTTTTCGCTCTCCCGTTTGGGCATTGATTTCCTGCGTTCCAAACTTTATCCCTCCGGCCGTTCTTTTGGGAGCCATGGCAATTTTTGAAACTCCGATCAAGCCCACCATTGCATTGATCTTTTCAATCGCCCTAGGTCTAGCCTTCAACAACACGCTCTACATTTTAGGTCGACTTAAAGGTCTCTGCGGCCGGAAGACACCGAGTTTGACGCAAATTCGCCAAGCCTTAATGCAAGAAGCTTCCCCTTGCAGCTTCGAATCTCTTTTAATGTTTTTTGGATTCATGATATTTTTAACTTCAAGCTTTCAGGTGAATCAGACTTTTGGAGTTTATATGTTGGTTTCTATTGTTTCAGGTTTTGTGGGCGATTTGATTTTCCTCCCTTCCTTTTTGAAAAGTCTCTTTGTCAAGTCCTCTCAAGATGGCAACAAAATTTCTAAGCCTGAAGACCATGGGGAAAATCTTGGAAACGCAGCTCTTCAAAAAGTGGCAAGCCTTTTGTTGATTGGAATTGCACTGAGTCTTACCCCCGCAAAAAGTTCCGCGGAAGTTCCCAAAGAAGTCCAAGCGCTTTTAAATCGCGTGCAAAAGAAAGTGGAAGCAACGGATGATCGTGCGCGCGCAAAGATGATCATCAAAGAGCCCAACGGACAAACCAAAGAACGAGAGATGAAAATCATTTCTTTGCGGGATGACCAGTTCTACACGCGGATTCACATTCTCTCTCCAGCAGATGTCAAAGGGACTGGCTTTCTGGCTCATGTTTCTAAAGACGAAGAAAAACAGTGGATTTACATTCCCTCCACAAAAAAAGTGCGACGGGTCGTGGGAAACAACAAAGGCGCTGGTATTTTAGGATCTGAATTGACGGTGGAAGACTTGGATCCCACAGCTTTAAGATCTTCCAATGTTCGCATTCAATCTAAAGACAAAGTCAAAACGGTCTTGGAAGTGATTCCTCAAAAAGGCTCCAGTCCCTACAGCAAAGTTTTAACCGCAATTTCGAACAAAGCCGATTTGCCATTGAGAACCATTTACTACAAAGGCTCCAAAAAGGTAAAAATGGTGGACTTTAAAGACTACAAAAAAGTGGCCAAGGGCATTTGGCGCGCCCAAAAAATTCATGTCCAAAACCTGGAGAACAAGCGCGAAACCGATGTGATTCTTGAGGACATGAAATCCAACACCGGCGTTGATAAAGATCAATTCACCCAGAATGCCCTGAAGTTCGATAGCCTGTAAGACTCACTTCTGAGTTGAGGATTTCGCCCCCTTTAAACAACCGTGAATTAATTCCATAGAAACGGCCCTATTCCTCTCATTTTTTTGCCTTCCGCGGGAACAAAACTTGCTTGATAGAGCGCTGACAACTACATCAGATCTCTATCAGGAGCCCCGTTATGAAAAAGTTTTTTACTCTGCTTGCCTTTTCACTCACCCTCATCCAGTGGGGCTGCCAAGCGATCGCGGACCAAGAAACCGCGGAAGATCGCTTTAAAGCCACCCAGGAATTCTATCTCAACCTGTCACCTGAGGAATTGATCGGGGCTCGAAAAACGATGATCTTCAAGATCGCCAACCAATTTGTAAGCCTGGTGGACTGGAAGAACAGTGAAACCCTTTTGCGAGGCGAATCCAAATCGGACGGAAGCTTCCGACTCCACATGAACCATGAGTCGACGACCCATCAAACCTACGAACACACACTTTGCACCTTTCACGACCTTATTTCCCGCCAAGACCATACACCTGTTGTTTATGTGAACTGCCACGACTACATGTCTGGAAGATTGCTTATCCGAGGTTGGGCTGGAATTCGAACAGACTATAAGCTGACCTTTTTCATAAACCGACTCTAAGTTTTATTAAGACTATTTAAATTTTCCGTTGCTGTTTTTGTTGCCGGCCTCTCTAAAGGGCTGGCTTTTTTTTGCGCCATATTGAGATTTAGAATTTAACAATAATCAAGATTTCTCGCCCAACCTTGAGAACCCTCCCCTCAGATCCGATAAATACATAAGATAAAAGTTGAATGTATTTACGGAGATAAGTGCACCTTGAAAAAAAGAGATTACCTCAGCCAGATTTGGTGTTTGATTGCAGGCGTTCTTTATTGTGGATGGTCGATTTTTATGAAATACGCCATGCCCGAAGAGTACGATTCCCTTCCACAACGCTTTACCATCGGTGGCGCACTCATTCTGACTTACATCCTCAGTCGACATGTGGATTGGTTTAAAAAGCATGTGGAAACCATCAGCTATGTGCTGACGTTTATCATGGCCGCTCACTACTACTACTTAACCTACATGAGTGGCATGTCTCCCATCTACCTGATTGGCTGTTACATCTTCGCAGGCGCTACAGGCTTTGCCATCTTTAACTTTCGCGTGGCCGTGGCCTACTTCATCTTTATCATTGGAATGGCTTTGGTGGTGGGGAATATCACTGATCTTCGTTGGCAGTTTCACTCCCAATTGATTGCAGGTCTTGTAACCATTCACTCTCTCTCAGTGGGCATCATTCGCGCCATGATCTCCATGGAAACAGAATTGGAATTGCAGCGCTTGAAATCCGAGAACTCTGCTCGCATGGCCTCTTTAGGTGAGATGGCCGGCGGTATTGCGCACGAGATCAACAACCCTCTTGCGATCTTCCAAGGCTTTCTAGATAAAATGCGCTTTCTCCAAAGCAAGGGCCAGCTCACTCCAGAGGAGTTTGATCGCCTCACTTCAAAAATGAACCAAATCGTCGGACGTATTGTTCAAATCATTGCAGGACTTCGAAAGTTTTCTCGAGACGATTCCAAGACCCCGTTTGTTTCTACAGATTTAAGAATCATTGTGGACGAGTCTTTTGCTCTTCTTGAAGAGAAATTGAAAACAAAAGGGATTAAGTTTGAACATGTCCGTCCCAAGGAGCCCATTTTTGTGGATTGCCGGGAAGTTCAGATTTCACAAATTCTTTTTAACTTGGCTTCGAACTCGGTGGATGCCATCCAGGGGTTGGAGGAACGCTGGATACGCGTTCAGTACAGAATTTCCAACCACAAAGCAGAGCTCCTTTTCACAGACAGCGGACATGGACTTCCCAAAGAAATCCACGGACGCATCTTTGATCCCTTCTTCACCACTAAACCCGTGGGCAAGGGTACGGGTCTCGGTTTAAGCATTTCACACAGCTTGATGCTTGAACACAAAGGAGATCTTGAACTCAACCCTAACTCTGAAAATACCCAATTTATTCTTCGATTCAAACTCAGTGAAAGCATGAGAAAGGCCGCCTAAGATATGAAAAACTTAAAAAACAAAAATGAAAAAATCGTGCTTATCGTGGATGACGAAGAAGATTTGATTGAAATCACCGCCTTCTACTTGGAAGACGTCGGATTTTCCACATTGACGGCCACTAACGTTCAAGACGCTTTAGAGGTTGTGAAAAACAACAATGTGGATTTTATCGTTTCAGACATCCGCATGCCTCACCGAGATGGCACAGAACTTTTGCGAGAACTACGATCCATGAATTCCAACGTGCCTGTGATTTTTGTGTCGGGATTTTCTGACTACACCGAAGAAGAACTTGTGAAGATGGGAGCCGTGGCCACCCTGGCAAAACCCGTAGATCGCCTTCGCCTGATCGACCTGATTTGCCAAAAAACCGCCAGCTAATTATTCCACCACCTTACCGGGCGTCTCCACGCCCTTTCACCAAAAGACGTGCCCTCCCCAGATCCCATCTGCGTCTTCGCCAAAAGGTACCTGCTTCCTTTTCCGATATGCACCGCATATCGGAAAAGGAAGCAGGTACCTTTTGGCGAAGCCTTATGGGCGAAAACGCTTTGGGGTGGGCTTAGGTGCAAGGTGCCCCTTAAAGTTCTAATTGGAATTAAATCGGATGCGGAACTGGTCGATTTCGCCTTGGGGATTTTGGGTCGACCAAATTTTCAGCCAGCCATCCTCTGATTGAAAATAAATGAGTCCTTCTTCGGGCTCAAAAAATTTTCTGGCAATTTCCTCGGCCACAAGAGGATGGATGGATTGCAAAAAAATGGACTGGGCCTCCCGACGGATAATCACATCCACTGGATAGAACTTCCAAGGATAAAACGTCAGAGTGCAATACCTGGCGCTGACCTCTTCAATGGACCAACTGCACTCGATGCGAAAAGCGTCGTCTTCTCCCACGGCAGAAATGGCGAATGATTTTTGAAGGGTGTTCCCAATGGATTTTGATTCCACGTTCAAAGATTCAAACAATCTTTGAACGTCCGAATCTACCCCTGAAACCCGAACCACGGTCTTTGCTTCTTCGAAAAAGCCTTGAGTTTTCGCAAAGAGCGACTCTGAAAGAAGCAATAGGATCGGAAGAAGCAAAAGACTTTTTTTCATCGATCAATTGGGGCAGCGAGAAATATGTCTTTCAACAGACTGGCTCTGGTCGAGGTAATTATAGACTTCATACTTCACCTGATCTTTGCCAAAGTACCAAATGTTACCCATTTCATGGCTGGAACCCAAAATTTCAAAACTGCTGATTTCCTCGAGCAAAGATAAAACATCCTCGCGCTCTCCGTGAAAACACAAATCACCTTGCGCCACTGCGGTCTTGCAATCTTCAAGGAAGGCCTCAAAATTTGAAGATTTCGCAATCACCGTCCCTCCGGATTCAGACACGCACCGAAGTTGAGCTTCTTGGGCGGCCTTTGCCATTGATCCCATACCAATTGTCGCAACGATCGCGATTGCACTTAAAACTGATTTCACATTTCCCCCTTATTGTTAAAATCTAAATTTCAAAGAACTCATCAATTTCCAAATTTCAGAGAGACACCCTGTTTGTTTTCGTTGGTATCCACATTGGATTCGCCGTTAGATCTGTTGACTGCAGATCTTTGAACCATGCTCATGCAGGTCTGATATTCTGGATCTGAACTTTTCAGTTCGCGACCATCCGGCATTTTGCATGTTGCAGAAAACTTCACCTTTGAATTGGTCTTGGTTTTTGCCAAATGAGAAAAGTCAGGAAGCTGAAAGGGCTTCGCCTCCGACTCCCTTTCCGCAAATGTAAAAATTGGAGAAGCCATAAAAATCAAAGCAATCAAAACCTTCATCAAAAACCCTCGCCCGTGAATGGAAAGATGTCTTCCTATCTCAGGGCTTAATGAATGTCCATGAAGCCGTTATTTGCTGTGCTCCAACATGAAGCCTTGAACACTTTAAAAATTTTCAGAAAGAAATTGGTTGCGGGGGCCGGATTTGAACCGACGACCTTCGGGTTATGAGCCCGACGAGCTACCAGGCTGCTCCACCCCGCGACATGGATCGAACAGAAAAACTACCCTACGCGCCCCCAAGATTGAAGTCAACCCTCACACAGAAAAACCTCGGGTCAATGGGAGTCCACCATCTCCACCTTCCTCTTAAACTGAAGGAAGTACAGGGGGACAAAAGACAGGCCCATAATAATCATCATGGTCCACATCAATTGATTAAAACTGAGCATAAAAACCTGGGACTGAATCTTCCAACCTAAAATCTTCAATGCCCCTTCTCCACCCGTCATCATCCCTGTGGTGGAGGGCATTTTCATTTTTAAGGAATACCCATAAGCTTTCCCACCACCGGCATCATCATGGCGGTTAAAACCGAACCTGGAATAAACAACAGTCCCGTTTGAGTGGCCGTGAATCCATAGGTTCTTTGAACAAACACGGGCAGTAAAAACACCAGGGCGTACAAAAAGAAGCCTAAAAATCCCATAAGGCCCACTCCACTGACCACAATGGCCTCTTTAAAGAGTCGAACATTGAAGATGGGATTCTTCGCCTTCAACTCCCACCAGATAAAACTGGGCAAACACACCACGGCAATGGCTGAGTTGATCAAAATGGTGGTTGAGGAAAACCAATCATCCGCTTCTCCCCGCTCAAGAACAAACTGAAGACATCCCACTCCCAGGATCAAAAGCGCCAACCCCACCACATCTAAAGATCGGTTTTTGCTTTCGTGTTTTATTTCTTCCTCAGATTTTTCGCGATTTTGAATCACTGCAAGCCCAATAAAAAGGGCCAACAAACCCAGCGGAAGATTGATGTTGAAAATACTTCTCCAGCCGTACTCATCGGTGAGGTATCCGCCGAGGACCGGACCCAAGGCCGGCCCAATCATAACGCTCATTCCAAAAATGGATTCGAACACTCATTTTCCTTAGTTTCACACAACCAGTGCGAATCAATTACCATCAATCTTTTAACTTCATTCTCTTTCCATGGAGACGGTCACCCCTTTTTATTTATAGGCGCCTGGAAAAATGAAACTTTTTAAATGTTGCTCATTGCTCAACTCCAGAGACCTCATTGAGCAAACCTCAAGAAAACAGGACGTGGTTTTTCTAAAGAAAAAAATCAGCTTTCGAAAATTTCTTTTTCGGCGCGGATCTGATCGGACAGTTCTTTTTCAATTTCCTTAGACGATCGCAAACTTTTTTTCGTGGTCACTTGAGCACCCGGGCAAAAGGCGACCACTTCCTTTTTCCAGGCCTTTGCATTCATGTTCTCGGGCCAAAAGGGCCAAGTACGACATTGGGTGGGACGGGCCTCATACACCTGACAGCGCTTGTCCTTTAAAAAAATGCAATCTTCCAAACCTTCGGGCTGAATCAATCCCCACACCCCATCGGCGCCGGCACAGTACTTCTTTTTAAACTCCCCCACACTCAAACCCAAATGTTCCGCCATCTTCTTGCGGTCCTCTCGGGTCAAGTACACCTCTCCGTACTCCCCCCGCGAAACACAGCACTTGCCCGATCCCTGACACTGAAAATGAAGACCCTTTTCAATAAATTTCGAATGCTTCTTTAAACTCAATTTCAAACCCTTCCCTCAAAAAAAGTCATTCCAACCACAGATCAAAGCCGTTGTCCTTTGCAAGAAATTCTTCCTTTGAAATTTTCAAACGCTCCAACTCCTCACTCAATCTTTGAGCGGGCTCCTCATAGGCTTCATCTGTCAATTTAAACGTCCCAAAGTGAATTCCCAAAGACTTTTTCGCCCCTAACACCTGATGGGCCTTCACCGCCTCTTCGGGATTCAAATGATGATCCTTCATAAACCATCTGGGCGCATAAGCCCCGATGGGAAGCAAAGCCAAATCCACTTGAGGATACCTCTTCGCAATGGCTTCAAAATGATTCCCAAAGCCAGTGTCACCCGCAAAGTAGATTGTTTTTCCCTCCACCTGTAGAGCATAAGATCCCCACAAACTTTCATTGCGATCAAACATCCCTCGCGCCGACCAATGTTGAGCGGGGCAGAATTCGATTTGAACTTCATCTACCGCCCTCTTCTGCCACCAGTCCAGCTCCTCACAGCGAAGGCCCGAAATGTCTTCCAAAACCCTACAGTCTCCAAGGGGCGCCAGAACCAACGGGTTGCCGCGCTCTTGCAAACGTCTTAAAGTTTCTTTGTCCATGTGATCATAATGATTGTGACTGATCAAAACCACATCTATCGGCGGCAAATTTTCAAAAGGAATTCCTGGAAGTTTCCGGCGTTTTGGCCCGGCCCAACTCAAAGGACTTACGCGCTTCGAATAAACAGGATCGGTTAAAATCGTTTGAGTCGAACTTTGAATCAAAATGCTTGCGTGATTCACATAAGTGACTCGCACTTTTCCTGGCGACACTTTTTTATTTTCCCACGGCGCAGATGTGAGAGAAATCTCCTCTGGCCATGGAACCGAAGTTTCGGTCAGCTTCCATTTCAAAACGTCCAAAAAACTTTTGTGGCTGCGGTGACCGGGGTTAAAAAATTTTTCGCCGTCAAAATGGTCTGACATAGGTCCAGAATGTCTCATTGTATTGCATCCTCCCAGAACAGCCATCGCACTTGCAAGAAGTCCAAATAACAAACACTTAAACATCGAAACACTGTAGCGAAGACCTTCCCTATTTAAAAGCTCGACTTTGGGGGCCGATGACAAAACCAACTGGAGTGTGATGATCTTTTAAGCAGACCACTCTGCAAATTAAGGAGCTTTCATGCCTCAAGTTTTAAAGATCTTTTCAATTTTCTCTTTGAGCGGCCTTTCCTTTGTTCTTCTCAGCTACTCACCCCCCTCTTTCGCCATCGAGAATCCCGAAGAACTTTGCGACCGCGGCTGCACACACACGATGGAACAAATTTTAACCGAGTTTCAATCCGCCCTCTTTGAACCCAGCTTATCCACCGTCGGCTACACTGGCAGTTGCTACCATGTGCGAAGGGGGTTCGACCCCGAACACGAACACTATGGAGCCATAATATTCACACAGAACGCCCCCATGCTTTTCTCAGGTCTTTTTACTTTTTTCGGAAGTAAAAGCCCTTACGAAAAGATGAGCTTCGAAGAACTCGATGCCTACATGAGCAAACGCAGCACCCGAAAACATGAGGTGGTAACCACCCAAAACTTCCAAAAGATTTTTCTGCCCTCAGAAACCGTAAATATCACCTATTGGATCAAAACCTCTGGAGCACAGGCCTGGCTCCTTTCCGAGTGGGATTACAAATATTCTTCAGAACCCGAGGACACACGCATTTTTTGCACTCTCTATCAGCGTCATTTGCCCCAACAAAGCGCACCCTAAAGGGACTGGGACAAGCCCTGCTTGTCCTTCCCAAAAATCAATGCTTAGATGAACCCTCACTCACCATGAAAGGTCTCTGAGGCTTGAAAAAGAAACACTCTCACGATCACTCCCACAGCCACGGACATTCTCATTCCGCTTTGGATCATGGGCACCACCACATGCACCATTTGGGCGGATGCAAAGGACAAAGCCTTAAAAATATTGGCTGGGCCTTTCTGTTAAATTTGAGCTTCACCATCATTGAAATTGTGGGCGGACTTCTTACCCAAAGTGTGGCCGTACTGTCCGACGCAGTTCACGATGCGGGCGACACCATCAGCTTAGGCTTCGCCTACTTCCTTGAGAAAAAAGCCGCCGGCGGTCCCACAGCCCAATTTTCCTACGGCATGAAGCGGCTTTCGCTTTTGTCTTCTGTAATTTCTGGCGTGGTGATCACCCTTGGATCTGCCATCGTCCTTTGGGAAGCCATCCCTCGCATTTGGGATCCCGGAGAGCCCAAAGGCGCTGGAATGATGGGGCTGGCCGTTCTTGGAATTGCCATGAATGGTTTTGCTGCTTTGCGCTTAAAGCATGGGGCCACACAAAATGAAAAGGTTTTGACCTGGCACCTTTTGGAAGACGCTTTAGGTTGGGCCAGCGTTTTGGTGGGCGGAGCTTTGGTTTACTTTTTCAAATGGAATTGGATCGATCCTTTGCTGGCGGTTTTAATTTCTCTTTGGATTGTTCGAAATGTCTTGGGGCTTTTATTCAAATCCATCTCTTTGTTTTTGCAGGCCACTCCGGACCCAGAACAAAAGGTTCAATTCACAAAGGCTTTGGAAAAAGTGGAGGGTCTCCAAAGTTTTCACGACCTTCACCTTTGGAGTTTGGATGGCGAAAGCCACGTGCTTTCCGTTCACTTGGTCACTTCTCTAAGGGATGGGCCGCTTCTCAAACTCAAAAATCACGTCCGTGAAATTTCCACCTCCATTTTAGGTCACGTGCACACCACCATCGAAATTGAATATCCCGGAGAGGACTGCCCCGACAACTGCGATGTTTCGGGGCACCAGCTTTAAAATGATCACCAAGATTTACCGCTCCCTTTTTCCCATTCTCTTTTTAGTTTTTTTGCTTTTTGGAATTCCTTTTTCCAACAAAATTCGCGAAGGCTTTCGCATTCGAAGGCTTCGCTTGCGTGCACCTTTTTTAAAAAAACTGGATCGAAGCTTTTGGATTCATGCCGCTTCTGGGGAATACGAATATGCAAGACCCTTGGTTCAAGAGCTTAAAAAAAGACACCCCGAAATTCCCATTGTGGTGACCTTCTTCTCTCCGACCTACATGAAGACCATCGACAGCGACCCTTTGGTGGACTACGCCCTTCCTTTGCCCTTTGATTTTCCTGGATCGGTGCAAAGTTTAATTCGAAAGATTCGACCTCACGCTCTTTTTATTGCACGCACAGATCTGTGGCCGGAAGTGTTGACTCAGTGTCGGCGCTTTAGCATTCCTCGAGTGCTGTTCTCCTACCACCACTCGCGAAGCAAATCCTGGTGGGCCAATTTTTTTCGAAAACAGCTGCTTTCGGAATTGAGTCACATTGATTGCGTCAGCGAGGACAGTCTGAGCTGGGTGAAATCTTGTGTTTCCACTCCGGCGACCGCCTTCGGGGACACCCGCTATGATCGGGTTCAAGAGCGAAAGTCCCATCCAAAGCCTCTGAAGGTCACCTTTTCAAAGGGCAAACGCACGATCACTTTAGGCTCCACCTGGGGCGAAGACGACAAGATTATGGCCAAAGCCTTAAAGATCTCTCAAGAGTCTTGGGATTTGGCCGTGTGGGCTCCACACGAGCCCACAGAGGCTCATTTGAACGAATTGAAGGCTTTGCTCCACAAAAAGGGCTTAAGCTTTGAAATGTATTCTGAGCTGTCCTCCCCGCCACAGGCTCAGGTTCTGATTTTAGACCAGGTGGGAATCCTTTTCGACCTTTATGCTTTTAGTGATCTGGCCTTTGTGGGCGGCTCTTTTCGATCCACCGTTCACTCGGTCATGGAACCCTTGGCCTTTGGAAACCGCGTGCTTTTGGGACCCAAGATGCACAACAACTTTGAAGCTCAAGACTTTCAAAAGGTGGTCGTGGACACAAAGAACGTGGTTGAAGTGCACAGCACTCCCAAAGGGATGGCCGATGCCATCACGGCACATTTTGAACCTTCAAAAGGTCTTCGCTTGAAAACTCAAAATGAAATTTCAGATTTGGTGCAAAAAAAATCAGGAGCCTCATCGAGACTCCTGAATCATTTGGAAAGTTTAAATCTGTATCAAAAAAACTGACAGAATTTCTTAATTGCTCTCGTTGGGATGATTCTCTCCATCTGCATCGGTGTATTTTTCCTCACAGGTCCGCATTCCACCATTGACTTTGCCCACAGTACACTTGACCTCAGCGTTAATGTCCGTTTCTAAGCGGGACACCCGATCTCTCAACGGAAAGGTGGTGATCCGCTCTTGGTACGTGGACAGCGAGTAAAACCCAGGAAAGCTTGGCACATGCTGTCTGTAAGTGACAGCCATGTGATCCAAAGGCCAAGCGATGCGATTTCCTTTGGCCCTTTCTCCAAAGCGAAAATCCTTCCAAAGACCGTACAGTGAGGACACTTCCACAGCTTTGATGGACCTTAAAAAGATTCCAAAGTCTCTCACTCCACGAAGTGCCAGGAGCCATGGATGGTTGTACAGATCTGCCTGATCCAGCATGTCCCCTTCGGTAAAGTGCTGAGTGAAGTAAAAATAAGTTTCCGGCACTCTGAGTGGAGCTTCTGCGGTTCTCTTTTTCGTTTCCCCACATATTAAGATGCCCTTACCCAAGAATGCCGCCGCATCTTCGCTAAACCCCCACTTGCTTGCGATGGACTGAGAAAATTTATGGGAAAACCGAACCATTCGACAGCGTTGATACTCAAGAAGTGGCACATCAAACTTGGCCATCTGAGACACCAAGTAAGTTCCGTCCGAAACGCTGGTCCCCTCCGAATTGGATTGTCCTTGAGACTTGGAAGCTCCAATGGGCTTGATTATTGCCAATCCCATGTCCGCGACAGAGCCAGCCAGAGCAGCTCCCGCTGCCCCTCCAATAAGCATTCCAGGAAGTCCGCCTACTGCGCCTGCCGAGGCTCCGAGCATTGCCCCCTCCAAACCGCCCGCAGCCATTGCGAAACCTTTAACTGCGCTAGGTACGTCATCATATTTAAAAGAGAGACTGTAGGAGTTGCTGCGTGAGAAGCTCACACTGGTTCCCACATTGATGTTCATCTGCAAACCGCCACGGAATACATAATCCACGCCTGTTTGGAAGACTTTGATTTTTTCATCTAAAATCAAAGCCGATTGATCCTCTTCTTGCATGGCTAAGCATTGATCCGTCAAATTGTCAGTGAATCGCTTTTGCTCCAGGCTCAAGAAACGCTTCGCCTGACCACCTAAAAGTGAAGACGTCCTATCGTCCCTCGCCATGAGATTCAAACGGTCTTTTGCAATTGAGGACAAGAGGGCACAATTCAAGTAAATGTCTAAAGGCTTAACAATGTCTTCCCGAAAGATCTCTTCGTTTCCAGTGTCTGAAACTGTTTCCATATGAAGAGGAGGCATCAATTTGTCAATCATCCGCGGTGAACTTTGAAGTTCTGTGACCTCATTGTGATTGAGATAATAGAGCACATTTCTACTCACAGCATCGTTCAGAACTTTTTCCAATTCCGCACTCGTATAACTCCGACTTCGAAGAGTCGCACAGGTCGAATCCATTTGACAGCTGTCTTTGGGAAGATCTCTTAAAGATTCATCTACCAACGAAACGTAATCCAAGGCCGCAGCTCGAGTCAGATTCGCCTTTGAAGAGGCCAAGGGCATAATTTCTTTATATTTGCGCTCATAACTCTGTTCTGTCGTCAGCAAATCATCTACGTGTTTGTAACACAGGTGCGAAAGTGCTCCATAGTATTTGGAATACCTATAGGCGGAGTTTTCCCGATGTTTTCCAGTTGTAGACATTTTTTCGCCAGAAGCGTTTGTGAATTCTGTTTCCAAGAGCGAAAGTTTTCCAAGTCCATAACGAGACAGCAATTCATCATCCACTCCCTCTTGCTTGACCTCACAACCAGCCTCATCCAAGTTGTCCGTGGCTCGCATGGAGTCCGAATAGTTGTTCGACAAGAAAATTACTGGACCCACAAAGGTTCTTTTGTCCAACCCAGAATCTTCCGCAAAAATATCTAAGTTCGGAACTTCATTTTTAGAAGGCAGCTTCACATCTGTAAAATCGTTCACCTTTAAGACTTCAAGAACAGGCTTCAACAACTCCTTGTCCAGCTCGAAGTCCGAATTGATCAACGACATTTGATCCAACTGATCGTTCATTTGTCTGAAAGCTTCCTGATAACGGACACGAATCTCTTGTTCTTTAGCTTTTGCATAGGCCAAATCTTTCTCGTCAATTTTTTCCACCAAAAGCTCATCGGATGACAATTCAGATTTCAGCTCCTCAACCGATTTCTCAGTTCCTGAGCGGTGCATTTTTCGCTCCTGCTCACGAATGCGGCGATTCCTTTCAAGTTCCCGAGCAACCTTGGTTAACTTCTTTTTCACCTCTCGAGAAAAGGTATCATGAACCTGGATCTTTCGTTCATCCACAGTTTCCAACTGAATCAAAAAGTTCGATCGAACCCGCATCAAGCGAAGGTCTCTCATGGTCAATTCAATGGGATGAATTAAGTGCCCATCTACCACACGAACCAAGCTTTGATCTGTCGTGATGTATTCCCGAGTCTTAACCTTCCCAAGACTTTTATTGATTACACCATTGACCTCTTCCCCTTCCGATTCACTTTTTCGGATTCCCAAGGCCAAGGACGCGGGCTCTTCACCCTCCCCAATGTCCACAGCGCGCTCGGCCGGGTCCAAGAAGTTTTTTTGAATGGCGATCTTCATCAAATAGATTCCGTCGCGAAGGGGCTCGGTCTGTTTACGAGCGTTTACAATCCCTGCGTAACGAAGTACCCGCGGTTGCAAATCTAGAAGAACCGTCTTCTTTACTTCAAGCTCCATATAGGGGTCGATGTTGTAAAGAAAACGAAGTGTGTGATAGCCAAAGAACGGCAGAAAGAATCTGGATTTTGCTTTTTTAGGACTTAAATATTCGCTATTGTATTCGTCCTCATCCCAGCCAAAGGTGAACTTGTCATCCCAAGGATTCAGGTAAAAACTGCGGTCAAAAGTCACGCGCTTAGAGGCATCAGATTTTTCATCTCGAATGCGAATCCGGTGTTCAAAGAATTTTTCAGCGCCATAATAAGCGTGATGGATCGTAGAGTTCCACGTCAAACATCCTTCGGCCGTTGTCACCAAACGTTTCGGCTCATCCAATCCTAGGACATTAAATTTCTTCGCCTCTTCTTCAGAAATTTGTTTTCCTTTGCCATTTTGATCCTTTTTCAAATACTCCACCACAAAAGGCACATTCCTTGGCGTGGAACCATCAAAGGCATTGGTCAAACAGGTGGTCGCGGAATAGAGAACCACCCTTTGAGTGGCCGTTTCCCCTGGCAACACACTGACGAAGCGCAGTTTTAAGCGGTCAAAATAATATCCTCGAGCCTCACTGGAATAGCTTTCTTTTTTAAGCTGCTCGTAGTTGTCTGAGTTTTTAAGGAACGGAGCAATTTTCTGACAGGAGTTGTAAGAGGTGTTGAATCCTGTTTGATTCGGATCCACATCGGTGGGATGCTCGCAGCCTGGAAGCAATGTGGCTGAAGAACTTTTTGTGATGGCATTCACGCCACCGGAAAGTTCAAACAACCCTTCAAAGGCTTCTACATCTGAAGTTCCATCTGGAATCAATTTCAATGCGATCGTCACGTTTCCAGTATGAGCTCGACGCTTCCAATCCACTCGGATTTGAGAAGTTAAACGCCCGTTGTCCACGGCGGCTTTTCCATGGAACCCTAAAGGTTCATTCGATAAGCCCATGGGCTTGGAAACGATTTCCTGAGGCTGAATGTTCATTTTGGAATCGCCATCGCGCCCAGTATCCGTATAGACGATGTGTGCGATTAATTTGAAATTTCCTCTGCGAATGGTTTTCGACTCCAACTCACCATCTTCGTTTGTGGTCACTAAACGTGGCTCCATATTTAAGGTCACGTCCAAAACCATGCGATCATTGAGCGATTTTCTTTTGATCGGAGTGTAGGAAATTTTATCCACCCATACGCGAGCTGCAGATGATTTCTTGATTTGATCTTGTCTCTCAATGGAGAGCTCACTGAAGTTCTTGCCATCTTTAGGGGAATACTCTCCCATCAACGCGGCCTGGGCGTATCTTCTGGGAGCTATCAAGTCCTTTTGAAACTCAAAAACGGTTTTTTGGCCATCGTTCAATAAGACAAAAGCTTTACCACCAGCGCGCTTGGATTCTCCAGTGGCCCAAGGATTGATGGCAAACTGAATGGTACGAGATCCATTGTAAATTCCTTCGCCGACAATTTCTCGGTCAAAGGGAATGTACAAAATGTCATTGGCAAAATAGTTGTAAGGGAAAGACTCTTCCCATCGAAAGCATCCGTCGCGATCCGTATTGTCTAAGGCCTCAAATTCTCGGCCATCCGGAGCTTTCACATGAAAGCGATGTCCACGAGCGTCTTTGGCTTCCGCACGGTCTTGAATACAGGCCCTTAAGGTGTATTTCACAGAGACAGGAACTCTCCATCCTTTGTTTTCCTTCATAAAGGTCTGAGTCCCTTCGACGTCCACCCTCTTAACAAAAAAGTTTGCTCCGTTGTCCTCTTGAACACCAGAATCCGGCTGCGTACAGGCCGTCACAAGAAAAGAGATCAAAAAAGAAAGAGGCCATTTAAAATTGAAATTCATAACTCTCCACCATCACACTGAAGCTTTCCAAGTCATCTTGGTAGCTGATTTGATTCAACTCATTGGCTCTTGCATATTTTGAAACCACATAAAATTGATAAGGCTTAATATCAAATTTGCCTTCGATGTATTCGCCCTTGCGATTGGTGTTTCCAAATCCTGAGGAGGTGTACTTCGCAATAGAGGCATCCGCTTCCGAAAAGAAACTTCCAAGCTCGAAAGCCAAACCCAATTTTTCAAAAGAATACTCTGCAGATCCAAAGACCCTTTGGGAATCAGCCAAAGCGGTCGGCGCATCCGTGTTTGAAAATCGCATCATTCCAAGCCCTAGATTCAATCCGGACTCAAAAGTGTAATTTCCTTTCAAGTTTCCAAACCAACCTTTGTATCCATATCTTAAATAGGATTCTGCTTCCGAATCCGAATTGGCAGGAGTGTTTCCCGCTTGAGAAGATTCATAGGCCACTTTTGAAGGAATGTTCGACCAAGCAAAGAGTCCCGCTTGAGACTCCAACTTCCATGACGTTTGTGTGTAATTCAAAAACAAACTTTCGGTTTGAAAAGTCGGAAGAGCCTCTTGGCTTTGTCGGTCAGTATTTAAAGAAGATGAGGTGGGAATGACATATTGAGCCCGCACACCCATTGCCACATTTTTTAGGCTTAAATTTTCGTACTCCACCAATGCACCAGGAAAAGAACGAAAGCTGGAAATCAACTGTTTGTTAGCAATGTGCTTTTGAGAAATGGCTCCGGCCTTCAAATCCAAACCGCTGATGGGTTCCAATGTCAGGTGTGCATAACTCAAACCCAATCGGCTTTCATAACTGTCATCTTTAAAACGATTTTGAACTCGAGAAGAATAATAAGAAGCATAAGGGCCAAATTGAATTTTCAACCAAGGACTGAACTGAAGATTCATATCCGAGGACACTCTTAAGACACTGGAAAATCCATCATCGCGACCTTCTTTCAAACCTTCAAAACCTGTTGAAATGCTCCAGGTTTTTTGAGAAGTGAAGTTTGGTTTTACGGCTTTTAAAGATTCTGAATTTGAGGATGCGAGAGCTTCTGAAGTGGTTTGGGACCAAGAAAAAGGGCTACACAAAAGCACACCCAAAAGTCCCAAAATTGTTATGAAAACTTTTCCCATGTGCTAAACCTACGTCCCTTTCCACCCATTCTTTGCTTATTCGCGCTCTGTCTCGCAACCGAAAAGAATTCAATATCCGTTCCATACTGGCACCAGTGGAGGTGCCCAATAATATTGCCCTTTTGAGAAATCTTGTTGGGTTTTCATAAACTTAGAGGGACAAAAATTGTCCAAAAGGGACGTTTTTTGCAATGTCAAGACTGTGTTAGATCTGGGCAACCTGATAATTCTTTGATAATTCTTTCATGGTCTTTGACACTTAAAATCAATGACCTTCTCTGGGCCAAACTTCATTGACAGCCTGTGGATTTTTCAAAAAAGTGAAGAATTCACCAGCCTTGTACGCTGTTTTAAAGGGGATTTTATGAGTTCATTTCGACCCATTCGCCAGTGGCCCAGCCGCGTGCCCTACAAATCGGATGACGTTCTTGTGGTTTTTGGAGAGGTTTTTCAACGGGGTTACGTGAATGGTTTGATTGATGAAGCCATAAAGGCCGGAATGAAAGTGATCTATTCCACCGTCGGCCGTCGAGACAACGAGGGAAATCTTCGCTCCCTCACCGACGAAGAAATCCAAGAAAAAAATCAAAGCCCCATGATCAACGTTCCCCTTGAGGCGGGATTCGATCTTTCTCCCTCTGAAAAAGGCCGCTCACCCGTGGATCAACTTCAAGGCGTTAAGATGTCCCAATGGAAAGAAGCTTCTTTGGATTGGTCCGAAGTGGCCGAAAGTGAAATTCACGGGAAAGACTCTTTTCGCGAACGCACGCGCACCTACTTGGCAGAACTTGAAAAGCACATTCCAAAAGGAGCAAACGTCATGTTTGCCCACACCATGGCTGGAGGCGTACCCCGAGCAAAGGTGATTCTTCCTGTGATGAACAAGGTCTTTAAAGGACATGGCGATCGCTACGCGTCCTCTGAGGAGTTCTGGAAGTCTCCCCTGGGTCAACTCTGTGACCGCAGCTTTATGGAAGTGACCGCAAACACCTTTCACCATTTGATTGATCTTTCAAAACCACTTCGAGAGCGCTTGGAAAAAGAAGGTTCCAAAGTTTCTTATGTGGCTTTCGGCTACCATGGAAATGAAATCCTCATTCAGGGCGAATACAAATGGCAGTCTTACTCTCCCTACTTGCAAGGATTTGCAAAATTGGAGTTGGAAGCCATTGCACAAAAGGCTTGGGATGATGGGATTTCAGCTTGCGTGTTCAATGCCCCTGAGATCCTCACCAACTCCAGCTCGATCTTTCTTGGAGTGGAAGTGGCTCTTTACCCTTTGATGGCAGCCCTTCAAAAAGAAGGAGGGGATCATCCCAAAGTTAAGGAAGTGATTTCTCACTGTGAAAAACTGATCGATCCCAAAGTAAAATTCGAAGACCTGGTTCAAATCACGGACAACTACTTTGGAAGTGATTTGATTCAAAACAAGTGGTCCGATTTCGAAGCTTGGCCTCAACACAATGGCCCCGAACAAATGGAGATGATGAGAAACACCTCCAATAAAATTTTAGATCTTCATTTGGATTCGAAAAAGCTGATGACTCAAAGTCTCAGCGAGATTGTTTTTCATTCTTGTGGAAAGATTATGCTTCGTGAGGGCTATCAACCGGAGTCTGCCGTCTGGTGGATTGGGCACGATGCCTGCGCCAAGGAGTTTCTTAAAACAGATCCCACCAGCGTATAAATGAAGGATCAATTTGAAGAAGGGGTCTCATCAAGAGGTTGAGGGCTCCGATGGGCATTCAATTCCGCTTGCAGGTTGAGCAAGCGGTTGATGATCACAGAGAAAGCTTGAGTGAGCTTCATACGGTCCGAATGGATCTCCCAATTGGACGTACCCCAACTGTTCCATTTGATATACGCTCTGTCCATGTTGCTTTCGGGCGCACGACATTCACTCAAGATAAATTCATAAATGGATCGAATCATTCCCTCGGAATAATCCTCTTTTTGGTTTTCCAATCCTTTTGCCAGATCATTGATGAAATTTCGAAAGATGGGAAAAGCAACCAAGGCCTCAGCTTTAGACAAAATTCCATCCATAGAGGTGTCATGACGGGTCATCACACTTTCTGAATAAAGAATTACCACCGCCACGGTACTCAATTCTGATTTTTCCACCCAATTTGGATCAGAATTGACTTCAGAGTAGGCGGACGTAAGCAGCAGATCTGCATACTCCTGCTTTCGGTCATCATCCAAAGACTTCATCCATTCCTTCAATGAAGGTGCAAAATCCAAGTGCTGAACCAAGATGGGGAACAAATGTTTCTTCACACACTCTCTGCTCAGTTTCTCATCTCCACGGAAATCTTTGGGATTCGGTTTCTCGAAAGAACTTCCCTCAGAAATCAAGCACGAGTCCTCTTGTGAAATGGCTGCTCTTAAATCCGCATAGACTTCGTCTGCCAGCTGCCCTGCCGTCAAAAGATACGCGATCACATCGACCCCTTCGCTTAAAGTCATGTCGAAGGGCTTGTTAAGTCCATCTGCCGAATAGGTAAAAAGGTTGCCCTCCACATAGCTTCTCGCGCCTGCTGAGCGAGACCTTGGATCCAGCCAGCCCACACCCTCCCCCAGCTTAAAAAAGTCCGTATAAAACTTCTGAAGGGTGCTCGAACTCATTAGGAGCTGACCTCTTTCGTCTCGCGTTCCATAGGCCTCAAAAACCAGTTTCACAACCCGAAAATAGAGATGGGTGAGGGACAAATTGTACAAATCAAATGAAATTCCCCGTTCCTTCAAATTGCCAAAGTAGACCAAACTTACTTTTGGGGAATCTTTCATAAATAAAGGTCTGCGGCCTTTTTGAAAATTCAAGAACTCAGACCAACCCGCCGGAACTCCTTGGCGATAAAAATTTGCAGCTCCCGGTGCGGTTTCCACACCATTGGATTCCTTTGAAAACTTAGAAGAAAGATAAATCTGATTACTGGCCCAAACTTCAAATTCTTTGGCCATACGCAGGATGTGGAAAATCCGCAGACTCGAAATTTCTACATCCACACTTTGAGAATTGTCCAAGATCTTTGTCAGAATCAGCTTCATAGCCAAAAAGGATGTATCTGCATCCAAGCCAAAAGGGAGCCACTTCATCTCTCCCAAAGATTGGATCAAAGATTGGATTTCCTCTAAGGGAATGGCACGCTCCGAACGAGAAGAAATAACTTTAATCACTTCGTCACGGATTTGATCAAATAATAAAATTAAATTTTTTAGCCCGAATCCTGACCATAGATCTTGACCCAATACACCGTATTTGAACTTCAAAAACGCAATGTAAGAAGAGGTGGTCACCGTCAAAAATTTTTCCCATTCGGACTTTTGAATCACATAGCGATCGCCACCCGTGGAGATTTTTTTAATGGAAGCCACCAATTCCACCCATTGAGAAGCATTTCTTCCATCGGGAAAAAACTCATACCATCCAATAAATTTTCGAAATTCATCCAAGAAAACTTCAAAATCTTTCAGAGAATAATCATTCTCTGTTTTGTTCAAAGAGTTCAAAAAGATTTGAGAAATTTCATCCAAGGTTTTGGCCGTCTGGTCCAACTCCATGTTTACACGGTCTAAGGGCATCGTCGCCTTGGAATAGACATTAAAAATCCGAACATGGGGCCTCAATAAGATGGCCGCTTTTTTAATGTCTTCTAGAAGCCTTAAAGCTGCCGCCAGATCTGCGCGGCTGATTTGATCCACACGGCCACCCACAAAGGTGGTTTTGATTTTCATAAACTCATCTAAAAGTTTCTTTTCAAGCTTTCGACCTTTTGCAATGCGATTGATAAAGGCCTGAAGATCTTCCGGGCTGTACACATTGTCGTTTCTGCGTCCCACACGCTTGGTAAAGTCACTCACTGAGTTTTTTAAGCAATCTACAAATTCCACAATTTGAGGTTCATTGAGTTGATCATTGAAGTACTCACTCACCTTTTCCGAAATTTGATTCACACAGGAATAACCTTCCAGCTTCACCTCCCCTTCGGGAATGGGATCCTCACCAATATTGAGACCACATCCCACCAAAGAGAAGGACAGAGAAAAAGCAAAAAGAGACCCGAAGGCAAAGCGTTTAAAAGACAAAGCCGATGCCTCCATAAACACGGTCATTGGACCGATAGCGGCTAAAAAGCCCGGCCTCTGAGGACAGGGGATCCGTGTTGGATCCCAAAACATCGAATCCTAAATGTGCCGAAAAGGCCTGTCTTTGGTAAGTGAGCTGAGCACTCAACCAGGACCCTTCCTCTTTGAAGGAATAGGCATATTTTGTTTGAAGCTCCAAATAACCCGAGCGCAGCTGCCGAAGTTTGGTCGATAAAGATGCACTCAAGAGATCGTCAAAGGAGTAACGGTCTGAAGAGGATTCCACATCACTGCTCAAATCTCCTCCACCAATGCGTCCCCCACGAAGCTCTTGAAAATAAAAAAGCTGGAGGGTGCTTGGAAACTGAACCAAACTGAATTTTCTTTCATAACCCACTCCAGGAATGGACACCGGTCTCAACTCCGAGCCTCCCCAATCGGAGGGAATTTTTGGATCATTGGGGCGGTCCACCGTCCATGAAAACAAAAAGCGATCCTCTTCACGGACCCACCGGCTTTCCGCCGTGAACACATGGTGATTCACAACCATGGGATGAATCTTTGCGGTCCCATCTCCGGTCAATGGGTCCACACAGCCACTGCACTCATAACCGATAAAAAATTGGTTCATGGGTTTGTATGCGTAGGCCAATTGAACTTCCAAAGGACCTTCAGGATCCACCTTCATCATTCCACCCAGACTCGGGTTCATGACAATTTCATCCACCTTGGGTGTTTCCAATTCATAAAACAAATTGGAGCTGTCTTCGCCCAAACGCAATCGATTTTGAGGTTTCCAAAACCAACGGTTGGCGGATTCAATCCGACCCTCCTTCACTTGGAACTGAGGCCCTTGATCGGGCAAGAAAATGGGTGAGCCATAAAGAGTCACATCCAAAGAATCAAATTTCATGTCGAAAAAAGCTCCGGTCAAACCCTGCTGAATGGGATTCAAATAGTCCCAACGCAGCTGAGGTTGCCAAACTCCAAGACCCAAGGACTCATCCAATTCACTCCATGTGCGCTTTTGACGGCCAATGGAAACGCGCACCCCACTGTCTTCATCGTTCAAGCGCACAAACATTTCGGGCGCACCCACATAGGCTTCCCGTTGAATTTCCGAAGAGAGTTCGAACACCATTTCGGCAGACCAATCAAAATCTCCCTTTTTGTCTTTCAACAAAAGATTCCCATTGAGATAGCTGTAGTTTTCGGACTCCACATCGGAGCGCTTCTCTGTGAGAAAGTGAGTTCCTTTGAGGCCAAAATTTCCGGTGAAAGATTTTTTATCGTGTTTTAAAAAACGCTCTGAAAGTTTTAAAAAAGAGCTGTTTCCCAAACTCAGGGAAGACGTCTGCGCCACCAACACAGATGGCAATTTCGAGGCCGTTGGCTCACTGGCCAAAACCAGATTCGGAAAAAGGATCGTGCTCAGCCAAATGGCTAAGCCCGTGGATCCATTTCTGAAAATTCGATTTGCCAAAAGGTCCCCTTGATTGAATTCAAGACTTCTTTATGCACCATCTGTGCTCAATGGCAATTCCCCACTCGGGGCGTCCTTGCCAGGTCCTTTGAGGACCGGTCTCTAAAATACCAAAGGGCCTGGGAAATGGCCGAAAAAGCTGGAAATTAGGAAATTTTTTTACAGTTTAGACAGTTCAGAAAGAATCTGAAGCAGTCTCATCCGATCGGCCTGAAAGGACCACTTTCGGGGATAGAGCTTCCAGTTCAAATAACGCAACCACGCTCCCATTTTTCCACCATCCAAGGGCGTGTACCCATAGCGAAAAAGGAATGTAAAAAATGCCAGAGTGTCACTTTGAGGAACACCCACACTGCCTAAAAGCTCATCTAGGGTCAGGTGAAAAACCTCGAAGGAAGTGAGGGATTCCTCCACGTCGATCAAAGAATTTTTGTCAGAATCAAAACGCATCATGAAAAATTCCAAATAGCTCATCAAAACCGCATTCATCAAAATGGATTCCGAACCGCTGGCCAAATTCACGCGATCAAAAAACAAATTCTTTTGAGCTTCACTCCAACCCACCATCTCTCTTTGAACTTGAGGAAAGTTGATCAAGAACTTCTCAGATTGACTCCTCCAGTTCTTTCGAATGCAAACTTCATCCCCTTTGCAAACGGGGTTTAAATCTCGATGCACCCATTCTTGCTGCACCCATCCGCTGAGAGCCATCCACCCATACATTCCGATTTCCGAATCGGACAAACGCTGATCCCCATTCGACACCCACGTGAACACGTCCATTTCTCGAAACAGTCGCAAAGCATAACTGGGTTCAATGTCGGTCAAAATATTTAAACCTTGCAGAACGCCCAAGACCTCATTGAAGACCTGTTGAAACTGAGGTTTTTCAATTTCACTCAAATGAAAGGATTTTTTGAGCTGATGTATCAACAGATACAAAACAGCGGTTTGATTTCGAGCCACGCCGCGAAGATCTTCCGCATTCTTGTTGTACAAATGAAAGATCAAACCTTGAGAGGATGAGCTCACGCCCCTCATGGGATTTGCGAAACGCTCAAATTCAGAACTCCCATTTTTCTTTAAGGCATCAAGAAATTCCCCTCTTAAATGCATCAGGGCGTTGACCACGCGGTGATCCATCACAAAGGGTGTGGAGGCATCTTCCAAAAGCAAAAACTTTTGCAGCACAAACTTTAACCCCTTAGACAAACCGTCCACAGGAAGCGCGCTGGGCCACCAACTCAATCGGGACATTTGCCTCATCACACGGTCCACCTCGCCAAAGGGAACATTCACTCCCTCAAAGACTTGGGAAAGGTACAACAACATGCGCGGCAAAGACTCATCGGAGGCCAGGGATGAAATCTGATTTTGTTCCATCTTCCAACCCACAATTTCCAACACGCCAATTCCCGAAACCACCTTTTTCAAAAGAACCGGCCAATCTCCCGAGTGAATGTGATCTGCACTTCCGCCGACAAAAATCCTTTTGATTTCAAACAGACTGGGAAGAGCCTCTTGCAACTCGTTCATCCATTTCACAGTCACACCAGGCTGAAGCCATCGACTCATTGCCAAAAGCAAACTTTTTAAATCTTCTTGAGTGTAAGTTTGCCCTTGGGCATCCATCCACAAACCCACCTCAAGAGCCACATCCCGCAAAGCTTCCAGCGCGGCTTCCGAATCCGAACTGGTCACGGACACTGGATTTTTTAAAACCAAAACTTTCATATGGGGCTGAAGCTCTTGAGACCAAAGCCGGCACAACGAAATAAATTGTCGAAGTTTCGTCACTTCGGCCGGAGTCAAAAAGGTCTTTTGACCTCCTACAAAGATGCGCTTCAAATTCATCAAAGCTTCTGCAACTTCCAGAGGGACTTCCCTTTTGACAAAAAAGCTTTCAAAAAATCGAGCCAGTGCATCCGGCGGATAACCCGTCGGATGTTCCGGAGAAGTGATGGTTACAAAGTCCGTCAGAGCTCCATCCAAACAGGTCCACATGGCCTCCAGTTCCCCATCGTTCATTTCCGCATGGAGATACTTTCGAATGGACTCATCCACCGATCCCAAACACTCACCGGTGTCGCCCTTAAGAACAACATCCACTTTTGTGGAGGGGGTTTCCCCTTCCCGTCCACAGCCACTCAACACCGGAAGCAAACACAAACAAAAAAGTCCACGAAAGAGAATTTTAAAAGGCATAGGTGACTCCAAGCTCGGCCCGGTCATTGGCACGGTAGCGACTTAAAAAACCCGTGGGTGTGGGATTGTTTTCTTGCAGAAGTCCCAAAAATTCCAAATTCAAATAGAGCTGCAAATTGTCTTTGAGCGAAATGGCATTGCGAGCCAATAAAGCGCCGCCCTCTTGAATGCGATCATAGATCACACTGACCGAACTGAGCGCGCGAAACTTTAACGGCCATAGAGTTTCAAAACCCAACCCATAGGCTTCTCGAAAGAATTGCCGGGATTCAAAGTAACTTTCGTCCGAAGCGTAGCGGCCTTCATCCGGACGATCCCCGCCCCAAACTTTAAACTGAGAGAGAAAAATTTTGGTGTTCCCAAAAGCTTGAGGCTCGGTTTCAAAGCGTGTGGAAACAAAGGTGGCGGGACCAATTTCTTGAGTCACCCAAGTTTTTGGACGCTCGGGAACTTGAGGATCTTCATGCGCAAGAGAGATGCGAGCCCGCAAAGTTTTAGAATCATTTTGCACCTGATGGTCTGTGGAAACCACTCCATGATAAGCCACCCATGGATTGACCTCAGCCTCGAAGTATTGATCTGTATTTCCGATGACAAACCTTCCGTCGGAAGGAAAGTTCAAAAGCAATTGAGGCATGGGTTTATAGGCCCCACTCCATCTCATGGAATAATTTTTGTTCATATCTTTTTGCCACGAAGCCACCAACCCGGGTTTCAACACAATGTCTTTGACCGGGGGGATCTTCACTTTGTAACGGATGGGTGCTTCCGAGCCATTGTAATTGATGGTTTTTGGAAGTTGGCCAAACCAAGGGTTTTGGGAAGTGAGTTCTCCGTCGTTGTTTTCAAAATGGGGACCCAGCTCGGGAACAAACACCGGAAGAAACCCCACGGTAAAGCCCTTGCTCTCCATAAAAAAACCAAGCAGGCCGCCTTGGCCACCACTCAATTTGTTGTACATAAAGCGCGGACGATAAAGTCCCAGCCGCCACTCGTCTTCGAAAGACGTCCACGAAGTGTTGTCCACGCCCAAGCGAAGACTTCCCTGACTCCACTCTCTTTTAAAATAAGCCTCTTTGATTAAGGGATAGAGCCCCTGGTCCGACGCGGAATAAATGCCAGCAAAATCGCCCACAAAGGAAAACGAAGATCCCACCCTGCGCTTCCCTTGCCAGGCGCCTTTGAAAAGCGCATTGGAAGAGTAAAGCCCATCGCCAAAAGCGGGCCGTGAAGCCGACGTGTAAGATTCGTAAGCCACGCCTGCAGACGGACCGGATCCTTTTTGCAGATCTTGATGGAGGAATATGGAACTTCTCAATTCCATTTCACCCTCGTCTACAGATTGTGCGTGAGCCGGCCTCACTCCCCAGAGAGTCAGACTCAACAAGAATATTCGATACAGCACTCTCCCCCCTGACTTAACTCTCCCAAGACGAAAGGCAAGACATCAAGAAAAAAATGACTGTATTTCCGTCAAAAGCCACTCAGGGTCATCCCAGGCCAAGTCATGGCCGGCCCAGGGGTGAGTTTTAAAGGGCCAATGGTACTCTTTGATCAGAACTTCAGAACAACTGGGATCGACAAAAAGATCTCCCAAAGAATGCAGAAGGTAAATTTGCGTCGAGTTCTTTAACTTTTCGTCGGGAACAAAGCCACTGGCCGCACGCAATTGGGCCACAGGAAGCAAAGGATGCATTTTTAAATCTTTGGCGGTGCGCTCCCAGGATTCTTCCATGGCTTTTTGTGCGGTCGTGCTGTTTGCCAAATAGGGAATGACCAGGGCTTCTCTTTTGACTTTGTTTGTTTGAAGAGCTGCAGCCAGAACACGGCTCCACACCTGCCAGCGCAGCCGTTTTGTCTTTGGACTCAACGCAGAGCTGGTGTTGATCACAAGGACTTTGCCGTAATTCTCTGGAAACAGAGACACAAGCTCCAAGCCCACCATTCCCCCAAGAGACACGCCCACAATATGAGATTTTCTTCCGGCACATTTTTCTTGAGCTTTTGCATTTACCTTTTCAGCGATTCCCTTCAGTGTCAGGGGCGAGGCCTGGGAGGCCTCTTCTCCGATCCCAGGAAGTTCCACACAATGAATTTTGAATTCTGGAAATCGCTTTTGCATCTCTTCAGGAAAAGGACCCCAGTGCTTTTGACTGCGCAAAAGTCCTCTCAACAAAATGATGTCTGTCACCGCACTCACGGATGCACCTCTTTCAATGTCCCTTGTACCACAGGTCTTTGGCTTTGCGTTCCAGCTGCAAAATCTCTTTTTCGTCTTTGGGCCACCAATGGTTTTGAGACAACAGCGCTCGGTGAAGGAAGTCAAAAAAGGTGATGTGCCGTCTTAAAATTCGGTGATGACGATGAGGTTTCAGCGGATGGAAAACTCCCATTTTGTTAAAAATCTGTAAGGGGTTTTTTTTGAGCCAATTCCACGAGCCCATTTCCAAAGTGAAGGGCATAAAAACGCCTTCATGTTTTTGAGATGCAAAATACAAGTCATCCCAAAGATCTCCGTGAATGGTGTACTGCGTGCTCACCGGCTCCATGTCATAAAAGTGATGGGGATAGGTTTGATCCAACAACAGCTTCAAACGAAAGGCTAAGGGCAAATCCGGATAAGGTTCATGGGAGTGGCCAAACGGAAACCAAATGCGATCTTTGGCTCCAAAGCCCGAATGCACATCCATGGCAATGGAAAACTTTGAGGGAAAGAGTTCCTCTTGAACCATTTCAAAAAGGGCCTGGGTCTCCTCCTCGTAAACATCCGGCTCCCCTCGAAACCAAGGAATCCTTCGACTCCAGCGATGTCCCCGATAGATCACTCCCCCGGGAGGTTTTCCTTCGGTGCGGCCGTTTCGCATCAAGTCCACGCCGCGTCCATTGGAGCGGTAAAAGTTCGCCACGCCCACCGGGTTTAAAATGGGAACAAAAATCAGTCGGGAATGTTTCAACCGCTCTTGAAACATCTCATCCCACTCATAAAGTTCCGACAAGGTTTGCATCCAAGAGAGCACCACCTCAGAGCCGATGCGCTCCAAACCGTGCACGCCACCCACAAAAGCCAATGTGGGCGCAGACTTGTCCGGATTTCCTAAAGAGACTTGATGAATGGGAAACACCTCTCCTTTGTGAGAAATGTTTCGCAAAATTTTGATTTCTGCAATGCGTGCGTACTTTTCCAAAACCAAATCTTGAATTTGAAAAACGTCCCCTCGCAAAATCGATCGTACACCCGCCATCCCTCAATTATGTGTAAAGCTTTTGACGATGACAAGCCTGCTTCGGTCAGGCTTTTGACGATTTTGGTGTTGCGGTTCTGACAGAAGCTAAAAAGAACTTAAAAAAGCGGGCGCACCCCTTGCGAAGAACTGGAAAGTCTGCCTAGAATTTTAGCAGAATGAAAAGCCCCTTGAGTCAAGAAAAACGAGTTTCTTATGCCGCAGGTACACACGGTTTTGTCCAAAGCAGCGGCAATTTCAAAGCTTTTCGCACTTTCCTTTCAAAGAAATTTGACAGGAAAAAAACCTCGGGGTTAGCGTTTGAATTGGACGACGAACTTTCTTTTCTGAAAGACTCAAGCGTCTCGATGTTTTCGACTGATAAATCAATTTTGCAATTTGCAGCTTTGATTTTACCGGCCCGGAAACGAATCACAGAAATTTTAATAGAATCTGACAGGAGAGTTTTTCAAAGGCTCTGAGGGGAAGAGCTTTTGAAAGATCTGGATTCTTTGACTCTAAAGAACAACATTAGCCAAGGGGGGCTCATGCAACTGGACAATGAACAACAAATGAAAACAAACCTTGAAAACACATCTGCAGAAAAAAACTTCGAGCAGACCTCCCAAACAACTTCGACGACCAACACGGACTCCCAAGAAGATGGACCGATTGTGATGCGCGTGAAAAAACGTGACGGACAATTGGAAGCCGTCAACGTGAACAAAATTGTAAACGTGGTTCTTGCCTGCTCTGGCGGCCTGAAAGAAGTGGACCCCATGCGCGTGGCTGCGAAAGTGATCAGCGGTCTTTATGACGGCGCTTCCACAAAAGAACTGGATCAACTTTGCATCCAGACAGCGGCACTTTTGATCGGCGAAGAGCCCCAATATTCTAAGCTTGCAAGTCGTTTGCTGGCGCGCTTTATCGGCGAAGAGGTGCACAATCAAAACATCCGAAACTTCTATGACTCTGTCACAGCCGCTCATGAGTGTGGTTTGATTTCCAAAGAAAAATTTGAGTTCGTCAAAGAACACAAAGAAGCTTTGAACATCATCGTCGACGACACCCGCACCCAACGGTTTGAGTACTTTGGATTGAAGACGGTTTACGACCGTTATCTCTTAAAACATCCAGACAGTCGCCAAGTGGTGGAAACTCCACAATACTTCTTCCTTCGTGTGGCTTGCGGATTGGCAAAAACTTTCCAAGAGGCAAAAGAGTTTTACGAGTTGATCTCCAGTCTGGATTACATGACCAGCTCTCCAACACTTTTCAACTCTGCAACCATGAGACCTCAATTGTCTTCTTGTTACCTTTTGGATTCCCCTCAAGATGATTTGTCTTCCATCTACGACAAGTACAAAGACATTGCTTTGCTTTCAAAGTTTGCCGGCGGAATTGGCGTGTCTTTCAGCCGCGTGCGTTCCCGCGGATCTCTGATCAAAGGAACCAATGGCCACTCCAATGGTTTGGTGCCTTGGTTAAAAACTTTGGATTCTTCTGTTGCGGCTGTGAATCAGGGCGGACGTCGCAAAGGGGCGGCCTGCATTTACTTGGAATCTTGGCACGCGGACATCGAGGAGTTCTTGGATCTTCGAGAGAACACCGGCGATGAAGCGCAACGCACGCACAACTTAAACTTGGCCAACTGGATTCCGGATCTTTTTATGAAGCGCGTGGAAGCGGATGCGGTTTGGTCTTTGTTTGACCCCAAAGAACTTCCTGAGCTTGTGGATCTTTACGGAGAAGAGTTTGAAAAGGCTTACGAGCAAGCCGAAAAAGACGGTCGCTTTGTGAAGCAATTGAAAGCCCGTGATCTTTATGCGCGCATGATGAAGACTTTGGCGCAAACTGGAAACGGCTGGATGACATTTAAAGATGCCAGCAACTTGAAGTCGAACCAAACCGGTCGTCCTCAAAACGTGATCCATCTTTCAAACCTTTGCACCGAGATTCTTGAAGTGACCAACGACAAAGAGTCTGCGGTTTGCAACTTGGGCTCCGTCAACTTGGGCAACCACGTCATCAACGGAAAGTTCGATTTCGAGAAATTGGCCCACACTGTGGAAGTGGCTGTGAAGTATTTGGACCGAGTGGTGGACATCAACTTCTACCCCATCTCCACAGCGAAATCTTCCAACAACCGCTGGAGACCTGTGGGTCTTGGAGCGATGGGGCTTCAGGACGCCTTCTTTAAATTGGGGCTTCCGTTTGACAGCAAAGAAGCGTTGGAGCTTTCCACTCAGATTCAAGAACAGATTTACTACCACGCCCTTCGCACTTCTTGTGCCTTGGCGGAGAAATTTGGACCTCATGAATCTTTCAAGGAAACTCGCGCTGCCGAAGGACAACTTCAGTTTGATCTTTGGGGCGTGACTCCCACAGATATGGAAAAATGGGAAAAACTGCGCCGTCAGATCAAGACTGTAGGTCTTCGAAACTCTTTGATCATTGCCATTGCGCCGACCGCAACCATTGCCTCCATTTGTGGATGCTATGAAGCCATTGAGCCGCAAATTTCAAACCTCTTCAAAAGAGAGACTTTGTCTGGCGAGTTCATTCAGGTAAACCGTTACTTAGTGGAAGCTTTGAAAACTCGTGGTTTGTGGACCGAAGACATTCGCGGAAAAATTAAAGCTGCCGAAGGCTCTATCCAAGGGATTGATGAAATCCCCGAAGACATTCGCCTGCTCTTTAGAACCGTATGGGAAATTCCACAGAAAGCATTGATTGATTTGGCCGCTGCTCGCGGTGCGTTTATCGATCAAAGCCAATCGTTGAACCTGTTTATCGAAAGTCCAAATATCGGCAAGCTTTCCAGCATGTACATGTACACCTGGAAGCAAGGGATTAAGACCACCTATTATTTGCGCTCTCGACCGGCAACAAAGATCTCCAAGGTGACCACTCCAGGAACGTCTGCGAAAAAGAAGACTTTCACGGAAGAAGAAGCCTTGGCCTGCTCTTTGGAAAACCCCGAAGTTTGCGAGGCTTGCCAATAATGACTTTTCGAAATTTCAACAAATTCATTCAAGGAGGAAGAAGATGTTATTAGATCCTGGTTTTGATCTCACTCTCAGACCTATGAAATACCCTGAGTTTTACGAGATGTACAAAAACGCCATCAAGAACACGTGGACCGTTGATGAAGTGGACTTTAGCTCCGACATCGTGGACCTGCAGAAAAAACTCACCGAGCCGGAAAGATTTTTGATCCACCGCTTGGTTGCGTTTTTTGCCACAGGTGATTCCATCGTGGGAAACAACTTGGTGTTGAATCTTTACAAGCACGTGAATGCGCCGGAAGCGCGCCTTTACCTGTCTCGCCAACTTTATGAAGAGGCCTTGCACGTTCAGTTTTACCTGACTTTGCTGGACACCTACATTCCGGATCATGGCGAGCGCGAAAAAGCTTTTGCAGCGATTCACAACATTGAATCCATTCGTAAAAAAGCCGAGTACTCGTTTAAGTGGATGGACTCCATCAATGAGTTGGACAAGTTGAACACGGTGGAAGACCGCAGACGCTTCTTGATGAACATGATGTGTTTTGCCGGAACCATTGAAGGTTTGTTCTTCTTTGGCGCCTTTGCCTATGTTTACTTCCTTCGCAGCAAGGGTTTGTTGAACGGCCTCGCCACGGGAACCAACTGGGTGTTCCGTGATGAAAGTGCCCACATTGATTTTGCTTACGCCGTGATCGACAAAGCCATCGAAGAAGAGCCTGAGCTTTTTGATGACCGCATGAAAGACATGGTTGTGGCCATGTTTAAAGAGGCCATCGATTGCGAAATGGTTTTTGCCAACGACATTTTGGATCATGGAGTTGCGGGATTGAGCGGAAAGGACATGCGCTCTTACTTGCAATACATTGCTGACTCTCGATTGGAACGTTTGGGCATTCCTCAACAGTTTGGCTCAAAAAACCCGTTCGACTTTATGGAGTTGCAAGACACTCAAGAACTTGCCAACTTCTTCGAACGCCGAGTGTCCGCCTACCAAATCGGCGTCTCCGGCTCCGTCTCCTTCGACGAATCCTTCTAAGCCTCTTGCCCGGCACCTCTTCATTTAGGTGCCAGGCACCAAAATCTGTATCCGCCGCGTCAGGCGGTGCAGATTTTGGTGTCTGGCACCTTTTTCTGCTTGGGGTGCGTTAGAGTTCGGTGTGGGAGGCCCAGCCGCCGATTTTGGGGCCGGTGCGGCGGTAGGCGTAGACCAGATACCCAACAGCCACAACAAGCATGGCAATGCTAAGCCACTGCCCACGCGTGAGGCCAAAAAGTTGGTAGCCGATGTGAGCGTCTGGCAGTCGAAACTGTTCACCGATGATTCGAGCCACACAGTAAAGCGCTCCAAACCACCCAGAGACCACACCCATCTTTTGCGGCTTTCGCCACACCCACACCAAGGCAAAAAACACCAAAAGTCCCTCAAGCACGGCTTGAAAGAGCTGCGACGGATAACGAGGAGTTAAAACCAAACTCAATGCTTGAATGACCTTTTCGTTTCCATTTTGAGTGGCCAAGATCAATTGATCCACCGTTCTTGAAACCGCGTTGTAAGCCCCCATATCCACATTCATGTTCGACACCCATCCTCGCCAAACCGCAGGATCCACAGGGGGAACCAAATCTTGAACGGCCGGCCCAAGACCCATCAATTTTTCGTGGCCATTTCGCATCCAAGCGAACATTTCTTGGGGAAACTTCACAATCCAAAAAAATCCTTCCGGAGCCTGACGGCCGTACAACTCACCGTTGATGTAGTTGGCAATGCGTCCAAAGAAAATCCCAAGACTTCCCCCGAACACCACCATATCTAAGGAATGCAAAAACGGAATGTTGTGACGACGGCAATAAATAAACGCAGCCACCATGATTCCCATGATTCCACCGTGACTGGCCATTCCGCCTTCATTCACTCTCAACACCCCCCAATAGGGAAAGTGCGAATTGATGCTCGTAAGCAAATCCGGCGAGTAGAAAAACACATAACCCAAACGGCCACCCAGCAAAGTTCCAATCGCCATCCACGTCGCGAAATCCCCCACCTGTTCCGGCAACATGGGAGTGACTTTTTTCTGCGCCAGCCGATACACCAAGAGGTATCCCAGAACAAAACCCGCAAGGTAGGCCAAACCGTACCAGCGAATTCCAAAACCATGATAAATTTCGACGAGAAAAGGATCTAAGGTGTGAACATAAGACATTCTTTAAGCCTTATGAAATTCCTTCCAACTGTCAAAGGAAGAGCTTTGACACATCACTGCAACCCCCGCTACACCTAAACCCCTATGACAACTCCCAAGCTGCTGTTGGCCTCTTCTTCTCCTTACCGGAAAGCTCTTCTCGAGCAGGCAGGTTTTCAATTTGAGGTGATCAAATCCAGTTTTGATGAAGATGCCTATAAAACTTCTCACACGGATTTGTCGCCAAGAGATTTGTGCCTCGAGATGGCCCAGGGAAAAGCGCAGTTCGGAATGATTCCGTCCCCTGAAGCTGCTTTCGTCATTGGAAGCGATCAGCTCATAGAACTTGAAAACGAAATTCTTGGGAAACCTGGAACCTTTGAAAACGCAAAAGCTCAACTTCAAAAGCTCTCTGGAAAAAGTCACTGGCTTCACACCTCTCTTTGCTTGATGAATCCAGAGAAGGAGCTTTTCAAAAAACTCTGCTCTACAAAAATTACGTTACGCCCTTTGAACTTTTCGGAAATCGAAGCCTATTTGAATCAAGACCAACCCTTAAACTGCGCAGGAAGTTACAAAATGGAGTGTGCAGGGCTACTGCTGGCCAGTGACATCCAAGGTTCCGATCCCAGCGCCATTCAAGGATTGTCATTGATGGATTTAAGCCATGGGCTTCAACATTTTGGATACAGCCCTTTTGACTTTGGAGGTTTGAAAAAATGAAGACCCATCACCCCTTCCCCCATGTGCGCTTAAGACGTCTTCGAAGCAACTCTTCCATTCGAAAGCTGGTGCAAGAAACCACTTTGCAAAAATCGGATTTGGTGTGGCCGGTCTTTCTCTTGGACACTCCAGAGAGAAAAAAAGAAGAGATCTCATCCATGCCGGGATGCTTTCGACAAAGCTTGGATGAACTTTACTTCCAGTTGGAAAATTATGTCTCTAAGGGTTTAAACGGCTTGGCGCTGTTTCCCTGCGTTCCCGAAGAACTTAAAACTAAAAATTGCGAAGAGGCTTACAATGAAGATGGGTTCGTGCCTCGCGCCCTGAGAGAAATCAAAAAACGCTTTCCCGAGTTGGTGTTGTTTTCTGACGTGGCTTTGGACCCCTACTCCAGTGATGGTCATGATGGACTTGTGAAAAATGGAGTGATTTTGAATGATGAGTCTTTGGAAGTTTTAGGAAAGCAAGCCTTGGTGCAAGCTCAAGCGGGAGCCGATTTCGTAGCCCCGTCCGACATGATGGATGGGCGCGTGGCCTACATTCGAAGTGTCTTGGACAGCGAAGGACAGCAAGATGTGGGCATTCTTTCCTACTCAGCAAAATATGCCTCCAGTTTTTACGGACCCTTTCGTGACGCCTTGGATTCTGCTCCGAAATTTGGAGACAAAAAAACCTACCAGATGAATCCGGCCAACCGCGAGGAGGCTTTAAGAGAAGCTTTGCTCGACGAAGAAGAAGGCGCTGACATTTTAATGGTGAAACCCGCTTTGGCCTATTTGGACATTTTGTCAGAAATCTCCCACGCCACATCCATCCCTCTGGCTGCTTACAATGTGAGTGGAGAGTATGCCATGATCAAAGCCTCTGCAGAGCGCGGTTGGATTGACGAAAAATCTGCCGTTCTTGAAAAGCTCACCGCCATCAAACGAGCGGGCGCAAAAATCATCTTCACTTACCATGTGCCCGATTTGTTTGAAAGATGGCTTGAGGAATAGTTCGAAGGAACAAAAGCTCTAGGCAGCTTTTTTCAAGATGGATGCGACGACCACTTCTTCTTTTTCTTGGCGCCGCTTTTCGCTTTCCCAATGGGGGAGAAGGTCCACAAACACACGGACCAAATAGGGGTCAAACTGACGGCCTGAAAAATCAAGAAGCTCTTTGATGGCTTTGTCACGTGACAAGGCCTTTCGATACACCCGCTGCTGAGTCATGGCATCGAAGGTGTCCACCACCGAAATCAAGCGCGCAAACAAAGGAATCTGATCCCCGGAAAGTCCGTAAGGATAACCTGTTCCATCCACCTTCTCGTGGTGGAACTTCACTCCCGGAAGTAAAAAACGAAAGAAGGGCTCGTGTTCATGAGCTTCAATCATCTCTGCACTCTTTACGGGATGGGATTTGATCACTTCAATTTCGTCCCGGTCCAAGCGACTGGGCTTTTGCAAGATTTCCGCAGGAATCTTTGCCTTTCCAATGTCATGAAACAATCCAGAGAATTCCATAACGGCTTGCTCAAATTCATTCAAGCCCATGGCTTTCGCAAGACTTCGAGATCCTCGACCCACACGTAGACAATGATGAAAGGTGTGTTCATCCACCTTTCTCACCTCTTCAAGCAAGCGCTCGGCCTCTGCCACAGCCCAATCTGGAATATCATCCCAAGACATTTAAAAAACTTCCCCCGACTGAAATAGAGATTTCCTCTCTAAATCTTATCGGTAAAGTTTTTTTGACCTTTCAATTTTTCTCAAGATTTCTCAAATTGAGACGGACTTAAGGCTCTAAATAGGGCTTTAAATACTCCGCCGTCAGACTGCGCTTGGAAAGGGCCACTTCTTCTGGAGTGCCTTGAGCCACCAGCTCTCCGCCACCAACGCCCCCTTCGGGACCAAGGTCCACCACATAATCACAAGCTTTGATCACGTCCATATGATGCTCAATCACCAAAACCGTGTTCCCCTGATTCACCAACTCTTGAAGCATCTCCACCAATTTTCGAACATCTTCAAAATGAAGTCCTGTGGTCGGCTCATCCAAAATGTAAAGCGTCTTTCCGGTGCCCTTCTTGGACAATTCTTTAGAGAGCTTCACCCGCTGCGCCTCTCCACCCGAAAGGGTGGTGGAGCTTTGTCCCAAGGTAATGTAGTTCAATCCCACTTGATTTAAGGTTTCCAACTTGCGCTTGATCAATCGGTGATTCTGAAAGAACTCCAAAGCTTCTTCCACGGTCATCTCTAAAACATCCGCAATGGATTTTCCTCGAAATTTCACATTTAAAACTTCGCGGTTGTAACGGCGAGTTTGACAGGTTTCGCAAGGAACAAAAACATTGGACAGAAAATGCATTTCAATCTTGATTTGCCCCGCACCCTGACACACCTCACAGCGGCCCCCCTTCACGTTAAAACTAAAATGGCCTGGCTTAAATCCGCGAATCTTAGATTCCGGCAGCTTGGAGTAAAGGTCACGGATCAATGGAAATAGTCCCACGTAAGTGGCCGGAACGGACCGAGGAGTCCTTCCAATGGGCTTTTGGTTGATCTCGATGATGCGGTCGATGTTCTCCACGCCTTCGAAGCGTTCAAAAGGTGCCGGGTGAATGCTCGCCCGATGAAGTTCCATGGCCAGATGTCGATAGAGCGTATCGATGATTAAAGTGGACTTCCCACTTCCTGACACTCCCGTCACTCCCACCAAGGTTCCCATGGGAATTTCCAAATCCACTTTTTTCAAATTGTTTCCAGTGGCTCCCAAAAGTTTTAAAAACTTTCCGTTTCCTTCACGGCGCTTTTCTGGAAGAGGAACTTTCAACTCATGACTTAAATATTTTCCTGTCAAACTGCCTGGAGTTTTTAACACCTCTTGAGGCGTGCCTTCTGCCAAAATGTTTCCACCCAAACGACCAGCTCCGGGACCCACATCAATCAAATGATCTGCCATGCGAATGGTTTCTTCATCGTGCTCCACCATCAAGACCGTATTCCCTCGGTCGCGAATCTCTTGGATCATTTCAAGAAGGCGGTGATGGTCTCTCGGATGAAGCCCTATGCTCGGCTCGTCCAACACATAAAGCACACCCACCAAGCCGGAACCTACTTGAGAGGCCAAACGAATCCGCTGCGCCTCTCCACCCGACAAAGTTCGCGTGGTGCGGTTCAAACTCAAATAGCCTGCTCCCACGCGCTCCAAATAGGTCAAACGTTGAAGGATCTGTTGAACAATTTTTTCGCCAATGGCCTGCTCTTTTGAACTTAACTTTAAATCTTCCAACCAGGATTTCAGCTCAGAGGTGGCAAGACCTCCCGCTTCTGCAATGTTCTTTCCTCCAAGAATGACGTTCCTGGCGGATAAATTTAAACGGGTGCCTTCACAATCGGGACACACTTGAAGAGCGTACTCATCCACTTCCACGTCAGCATCTTCGGAAACTTCTGCCTCTTCCTCACTCAAATCCAAAGTCCCCAGTCCATTGCACGTCTGACAGGCTCCTTTGGGAGAGTTGAAACTAAAAAGACGAGGCTCCAAATCCGCCGTGGTAAAACCACATTCCGGACAGCTGCGATGAATGGAAAATAACTGAGAATCTTTGCCATCAAAACTTTCGATGCGCACCAAACCTTGAGAAAGGCTCAAAGCCAAATTCAAACTTTCTTTCAGACGCGCTTCCATCTTGGGGTCCACAATCAATCGGTCCACCAACAGGTCAATGTCATGGGCTCGGTTCTTATGTAGCTTTTTAGGTTCGGCCAAATCCATCCAAGAGCCGTCCACCCACGCCCGGGTAAAACCCTTTTTCTGCCACTTTTGAAAGTCCGCAAGAAATTCCCCTTTTTTCCCTCTCACCACAGGAGAAAATAAAATAAACTTCTCGCCTTTTTTGCGAGCCAAAATCGTCTCCACAATTTGATTGGGAAGCTGACTTTTCAACTCAATTTTGTGAGTGGGACAGAGAGGCACTCCGATGCGCGCGTAAAGGAGTCGCAAAAAATCATAAACTTCCGTTACGGTTCCAACAGTGGAGCGCGGGTTTCCACTGATGGACTTTTGATCGATGGCAATGGCCGGAGAGAGTCCGGTGATCCGATCCACTTCGGGCTTTTTCAACTGTTCCATGAAGTTTCGCGCGTAAGTGGAAAGACTTTCTACGAATCGCCGCTGACCTTCCGCAAAAATGGTGTCAAAAGCCAAAGAGCTTTTGCCACTTCCGCTAAGGCCCGTGATCACAGTGATTTTGTCGCGGGGAACCTGAACCGAAATGTTTTTTAAATTGTGCTCACGGGCACCGACCACATGCACTCCATCAAAGAGTCCCTCTGTCGTATTTTCTCCGTTCATGCGCTCCCTCTCATGGGCTTTAAAACTTCACGTTTCAAATGAGCAAGCTTAGCACAGACCGAACATTTCTCACCAAAGGATTCTTGGACAACCGGCCTGCAGCGAACAGGTGTTGCGGAGCTCTCCACCGCAATTTATTGGGGCACCCTGCGCCTACAAAAATCTTAACGGCACTTCGAGCACAGCCCGTACAACTCAAGCACGTGGCTGGTCAAAACAAAGCCCTGATTTTTTGCCACTTCTTCTTGCAGTTTCTCAATCTCCGGCTTTTCAAACTCCACAATCAAACCACAGTTGGTGCAGGTCAAATGGTCATGGTGACGGCGCGGGGTCAACTCGTAGCGTGCGGGCAAACCACCCATGCGCACTTCAGTGACCATTTCGCTTTCTGCCATTTTGCGAAGAAAACGATAAACGGTGGCAAACCCAATCTCGGGATGACTTTCGTGAACCTCCTCAAAAACTTCTTGAGCGGTGACGTGTGCTTGCCCTCCCGATAGGGCTTCCAAAATGGCCAAGCGTTGACCGGTCACCTTCAAACCCATTTCGCGAATCATGCGACGGAAGTTTTGCTTTTTTACGGGCTCCCTAGAAATCAATTTTTCGGGAGCAATCGGTTTCGCCCCTTTGGCCAGGGGATGATTGGAGTTTGGCATGGGCCCACTAGGCCCTAACTGAAAGTGATTGTCAATTACACAATTCCCAACGCCGAAAAGTCTTGGGCAGGAAGCGCGCCTTGATAAAGCTGAAAGAACCAGCCTGGAGCTTTCTCTGAGCTCTCCGCCTCTCTGACTGCACTTAAGCTTTTGAAATCAGGAGCTTCTACCCAACCAAGACCTTTTGAGGAGCTTTCAAACAGCTCCTTCAATCGAGAGTTGTCCCCCAATCGCTCCTCCACCTCCATCAGCAAAGCTTCTGTTTGTGGACGCGACATTTTCTGTGAGAGGCCCTTTCGAAATCCGGTCGAGGCCGCCTTTAAAGACTCGATACCCATAAATAAAGACCAGGCGCAAAACCGGCGAAACTCCATTTGCTCCAGAGGAAGATCCGTTAAAAACAAAAAGGCCTGTCCGGCGTTTTCTCGAGCGCTGCTTTCCACCTCGCCTCGAGACGGCACCAAAAAACGCCCCAATTTCTGATCCTTTAGCTGATCTTTTAAAAGATTCACTTTCTGCAGAAACAAACCAAAGTGGTGCGCTTTCAGCACCTGACTCACGCTCATGGGGAAGCGCGGCTCCACTTGCGAAACAAAGCCCACCAGCATTTCGCCCACAAGCCCCGCCACAAAAAAGCAGTACTGATTCACCTCTTTTAAGTTTTTTAAACGCAAACCCTCTTGAGAGCGGGTTCGAAAATGGCGCATGCCTAACGACATCGAGTGGGCCAACTTAGAGACTCGATCTCGGGCCGTTTCATCCATGGACCAAAAAACTTCAAACACACGGGCGCTTTCCCGAAGCAAATCCGCTTCCCCCTCCGAAATCCCCGCTGGCAAAAGATTCTGAGGGTATTGATACATTTCCAAATTGGATTTGTGCTCTGTAATTGAGCGATCGAACCAATCAAAGGCTTCCAGCTGATGATTCAAATCAGAAAACTCGGAGTCTTCCACCGTGTCCACAATGCGACAGAGCAAGTAACTGATGCCCACCCAAAGATGCAAGGGCTCCGGCAATTGACGGATGCAAAACGCAAAGCTTCGTGAAACTTTGTCGAGGTGTCGCTCAATAAACTCAGAATTTTTTTCCATAAAACTTCCCGTCTGAAAAAGAATGGTACCAGAACCCTTAGGGCCTTGGTCAAACTCTACCTAATTCCAGTTTCCCACTATTTGTTGCGCTGCATTTCCATCTGCTTCACTCTAAGGACATAGGGTATAATTTTTCACTGAAATCACCTGTGGAGAATCACTTGGAAAAGTTCAGTTATCTCAATCGTTCAAATCTCGAACTCGTTGAATCCTTGTTTCAAAAATATCTAGAAAACCCTGAGGGTGTGGATGCCGAATGGGTTCACTTTTTTGAAGGCGTGGAGTTCGCAAAAGGGCTTTCCACTCCGGAAGGATTTTCGGAAAAAGAGCTCAATGTGTATGAGCTTGTGGAACATTATCGAAGCTATGGACACTTAAAAGCCTCCTTGGATCCTCTTGGACTCAATCCGCCCAAAACCGAATCTTTTCAACTTCAAAAATTCAAACTGAAAGACTCGGATCTGGAAGAAAATTTTGAAGTGGGTCCTCACTTGGGACTAAAAGATAAAAAATTAAAAAATATCATTTCCCATTTGGAAAAGTCCTACTGTGGGCATTTGACCGCTGAACTGGGCGATTGTCCGCAGCGGGTGCGCGACTGGTTCCAAGCCGAGATGGAAGGTCACATGAACTTTCATCTTTCTGAAGAGAAAAAGAAAAAAGTCTACATGCAGTTGGCAAGGACCGAATCTCTCGAAAAATTTCTTCACTCCCGTTTTGTGGGAATGAAACGATTTTCCATTGAAGGTGGAGATGCGCTGATCCCCATGTTAGAGCACTTGGCCGAAAAGGGAATCGGCTTGAGCTTGGAAGAAATTGTGATCGGAATGGCTCACCGAGGACGCCTGAATGTTTTGGCCAACTTCATGGACAAAGCTCTTAAAATCATTCTTTCAGAGTTTGAAGGCGCAAGTCCCATCGACGAAGATTATGATGGCGACGTGAAGTACCACTTGGGATATTCCAACGACAAAGAAACTCCAGAGGGGAAAGTTCACATTTCCTTGGCGTTCAACCCTTCCCACTTGGAAGCGGTGGATCCCGTGGTGTTAGGAATGACTCGCGCCAAGCAACGGGCGCGAAACGACATGATGGACCGAAAGAAAGTTCTTCCCGTATTGATCCATGGGGATGCGGCCTTCATTGGCCAAGGTGTGGTTGCGGAAACTTTGCAACTGTCACAGCTTCAAGGTTACACCGTGGGCGGCGCCATTCACATCATCATCGACAACCAAGTGGGATTTACCACCGATCCCAAAGATGCGCGGTCGGTGCGCTACTCTTCCGATGGCGCCAAAGCCATCAAGGCTCCGATTTTGTTGGTCAACGGGGACGATGTGGAAGCTTGTGTGCGAGCCATGGACATTGCCATGCGTTTTCGTCAGGAATTTAAGCAAGACGTGGTGATCGATTTGATCTGCTACCGCCGTTATGGACACAACGAAGGGGATGAGCCCGCGTTCACTCAGCCCGAAATGTATGCGGCGATCAAAAAGCATCCCACATTGCTTGCGATCTACAAAGATCAATTGGCCAAAGAAAACATTCAGTCCGCGGATGAGTCCGATGACATTTACAAACAACGCATCGACAATCTTCAAGCGATCCTGGAAGAGGTGCGCGAAAAGCCCTTGACCGCACAGCCCGATGCCTTTCACGGACTTTGGGAAGGACTTCGTCAGGGAACCACTGAAGACTTTGAAAAGTCCGTGGACACAAAAACCTCTGCGAAAGTTGCAAAGGAAGTTTTGGAAGTTTTGACCACGGAGCCCAAAGATTTCAACACCCACCCGAAAATTAAGAAGCTCATCGAAGCCCGAAAGAAAATGGTCGACGATGATTCTTTGGATTGGGCTATGGGCGAACTCTTGGCTTACGGAAGTCTTTGTTTAGAGAACACTCCCGTTCGCATTTCCGGACAGGATTGCAAACGAGGAACCTTCACTCACCGCCAGGCCGTTTACACCGACATCAAAACCGGACAAGAGTTTACGCCTTTGTCGCAATTGAATCCCAAAGACGGAGAGTTTTGCATTTACAACTCTCCCCTTTCCGAGATGGCCGTTGTGGGTTTTGAATATGGAAACTCCAGTTCAGACCCTACTTACTTGACCATTTGGGAGGCGCAATTTGGAGATTTCTCCAATGGCGCTCAAATCATTATCGATCAATTTTTAAGTTCAGCCGAAATGAAATGGAAACGCCATTCTGGCTTGGTTCTGCTTCTTCCCCATGGATACGAAGGTCAAGGACCCGAACACTCCAGCGCACGACTTGAACGCTACCTGCAGCTTTGTGCGCAGGCGAACATGCAAGTGTGCAACTTCACCACTCCGGCAAATCTTTTTCACGCTCTTCGAAGACAGGTCAAAAGAGATTTTCGAAAGCCTTTGATTGTGATGTCTCCGAAATCCCTACTGAGACACCCGAAAGTGGTTTCTCCGATTGAGGCCTTTACAAAGGGAAGCTTTCAAGAAGTGATGGAAGATCCAAAAGTGACCGATCTTTCTAAAGTGGAAACTTTGGTTCTTTGCTCGGGAAAGATCTACTACGATTTGGATGCGGCCCGCGAAGAAAGCGGAAAAGATCTTTCCAGCCGCGCCGTGGTTCGCTTGGAACAGCTTTACCCATTTCCACGCACCCAGTTGGCGCCTTTCTTCAGTGGACTTCCAAAATTAAAAAAGGTCCTATGGACCCAAGAAGAGCCCAAGAATATGGGCGCCTTCACTTTTATCAAACCTCTTTTGGAAAGTTTGTTGGACGAAGTGGGCAAATCCAAAGTGGATGTGGAATATGTCGGCCGCACCGAACGGGCCAGCCCCGCTGTGGGATCTACAAAAGTGCATCTTGAAGAACAAAAAATAATCATCAACAAAGCCTTGGGCCTGTAGGAGAAAGCGCAAATGTCCTTCGAAATTAAAGTTCCTGCCGTTGGAGAATCCATCACGGAAGCCACCATTGGTGAGTGGCAAAAACAAAATGGCGAGTACGTCGAAAGAGATGACGTTCTTCTGGTCCTCGAAACCGACAAAGCCAGCGTTGAAGTTGTGGCAGAAACTTCGGGCGTTTTGAAGACCAAAGCAGAACCGGGAGATGTGGTTCCCATTGGAAGTGTTGTCGGTGAGATTGATGAGTCCGCAGCGAAGCCTGCTGGGTCTTCCACCGAGAAAAGCTCTTCGGCAGAAGAATCATCAAAATCCTCTGCAGAATCTGCCCCACAAGGAAAAGCCTCCTCTTCTGCGGCAGACACCTTGAGCCCGGCCGTTCGAAAGCTGGTGGAAGAAAACAATTTGAACCCTTCTGACATCAAAGCCACAGGTCCCAAAGGAAATTTGACCAAAGAGGACGTTTTGAATCACTTGGAGAACGGTGGAGCGAAAGCGTCTCAAGGAAAAGCCGCCGCTCCCGCTGCGGCTTCGAAACCTTCCAAGCCTGCACCAGAGCCAGTGAAAATGGTGGGCGGATCTACGGAAACTCAAAGAGAGAAAATGACCACTTTGAGAAAGCGCATCGCCGAAAGATTGGTGGAAGCTCAACATACCGCTGCGATCTTGACCACTTTCAACGAAATCGACATGTCCGCAGTGATGAGCTTGCGATCCAAGTACAAAGAGGATTTCAAAAAAAAATATGATGTGAACTTGGGTTTTATGGGCTTTTTCGTCAAAGCCGTGATTGAAGCATTGAAAGCCTATCCACGGGTAAATGCTTTTATCGAAGGCGACGAAGTGGTTTACCACAAATACTGCAACATTGGCATTGCCGTGGGAACAGAGAAGGGATTGATGGTCCCCGTTTTGAAAAACGCCGAGATGATGAGCATTGCAGAAATCGAAGCCTCCATTAAAGCCTATGCGATCAAAGCAAGGGACGGAAAAATTTCCATTGATGATTTGAGTGGCGGAACCTTTACGATTAGCAATGGCGGCGTTTATGGATCCTTGATGTCCACGCCGATTTTGAATCCGCCTCAAAGCGGAATCTTGGGAATGCACAAAATTGAAGAGCGCCCCATGGCCATCAATGGCGAAGTGGTGATTCGTCCCATGATGTATGTGGCTTTAAGTTATGACCATAGAATCATTGATGGTGCAGAAAGCGTGAGCTTCCTTGTGAAAGTGAAAGAAGCGCTGGAAGATCCTGCTCGATTGGTTTTGGAGATTTAACATGAGTGAATTTGATGTTGTATTTATTGGTGCGGGCCCTGGCGGATACACCGGCGCCATTCGGTGTGCGCAGTTGGGTCTAAAAACTGCGGTGATTGAAAAAGACAAAACTTTGGGTGGAACCTGCTTGAATGTGGGTTGCATTCCCTCCAAAGCTCTTTTGGATTCTTCGGAACACTTTCATCAAGTGTCTCACGACTTAGAAACCCACGGAGTGATGGTTTCCGGAGTGAAGCTCGATTTGAAAAAAATGATGGAGCGAAAAGATAAAATCGTCTCTGATTTGACTGGTGGCGTGGATTATCTTTTCAAAAAAAATAAAATTGAGCGGCTTCAAGGTTTGGGACGCTTAAAGAGCGAAACCGAAGTGGAAGTGCTCACCTCCTCTGGAAAAACAGAAACCGTAAAAGCGAAAAACATTATCCTCGCCACCGGAAGCGTTCCCAACGCTCTTCCTGGAGTGGATTTTGATGGCAAACGGATCATTTCTTCCACAGAAGCACTGTCACTCAATGAAGTTCCAAAGCATTTGATTGTGATTGGCGGCGGAGTGATTGGGCTTGAGCTCGGCTCGGTGTGGTTGCGTTTAGGCGCCAAGGTCACTGTTTTGGAATACGCCGACAACATCTGCGGAGCCATGGACAAACAGGTTTCCAAAAAGCTGCAACAGATTTTGAAGAAGCAAGGCATGGAATTTCACATGGGCGTGAAAGTGACGTCTGCAAAATCCGATGGCAAAAAGGTTTCGGTGTCTTTTGAAACTTTAAAAACTGGCGAATCCCAAAACATGGAAGCGGATTATGTTTTGGTGGCCACCGGTCGCCGCCCTTTTTCTGAAGGGGTACGCTTAGATGCTGTGGGCATTGAAAAAGATCAGCGTGGATTTGTAAAAGTAAACTCGCACTACCAAACTTCCTGCAAAAACATTTATGCCATTGGTGACTTGATCCCTGGTCCGATGCTTGCCCACAAAGCCGAAGAAGAAGGCGTTGCTGTGGCCGAGATCATTGCCGGTCAAAGTGGTCATGTGAACTACGACACCGTTCCTTCCGTGGTTTACACATGGCCAGAAGTGGCTTCTGTTGGAAAAACTGAAGAGCAATTGAAAGCGGAGGGTGTTGCCTACAACTCCGGAAGCTTTCCCTTCTCTGCCAACGGTCGCGCAAAGGCTTTGGGCACAACCGATGGCATGGTGAAAATTTTGGCGGACAAAAAATCAGACAAGATTCTTGGGGTTCATATTTTGGGACCTCGCGCTTCGGACATTATCTGCGAAGCCGTGGTGGCCATGGAGTTTGGCTCCAGCTCGGAAGACGTGGCGCGAAGCTTTCACGCTCACCCCACCCTCCCCGAAGTGATCCGTGAAGCCGCCTTGGCCGTGGACAAGCGCGCCCGGCAATCTTAAATGTAATTGCTTCATATTTAGTTAGATTTTGGTTTGGAATGTGGGAGCTGTGGCTCCCACATTTTATTTACGCTGACAATTTCTTCGAGCAGTTTTGAAACTCAGATGCAGAAGCCCGCTTCCCAAAGACTTTCTTATCTTTATAAAGGAACACGCCACTTAGAATCAGCAGATGCGGCGGATTCTAAGTGGCGTGTTCCTTTGGAAAATCATGGCTTATAAGGTTTGTCCTTAAACCGTACCCATTCCTTTGGTAGAATAGTACGAACCAAAAAACACTTTGCCGTCTTCTTTACGGTACTCGCTCAAAGTTTTCATCGGCTCGTCGGTCAACTCTCCCGTCAACGGATTCACCTGAATCACACGGCAACGAGACGCTTTCTTTAAAAAGTGAAATTCCACGCGACCGATATAGAATCCCTCAATCAGATCCTCTTGGTGGGCCTCCAAATGATCCACCACCAAATTGGGGCGAAATCTCGATGTGGCCACTTTCTTTCCGATCTTCATATCCAACAGCTCCAAAGAGGCTTTGGACAAAACGAGCACCGGTGAAGAGTCTGTAAAGCGCGTGCTGCTGTCGGGATCGTCTTCGCTAAAGGCCCTTCTTGCATCGTCATCCATGCGAACCAATTTGACTTTTTGATCCAATTTGGAAGAGAGCCACTCACTGACCTCGCCGCTGACCTCATGGGCCTTTACTTCGTCTTTCCAAATTTTCACTTTCATAGACTCCCCTTCCACTTCGGAAAGGCCAAAGTCCATCATGTCCCCATCTTTCCAGGTGAGCTCTACAAAGTTCCCTAAGGACACTCGAAACAAAGTCAAATCGGGACGCTGTCTCATGGTTAAAAAGGAATTGTTCTCATCCACAAGCATCCACTGCCGATCCAGAACGGGACCCTTTTCATCAATTTCCATTTTTGGGAGTCTCAATCCCGGAAAACTTTTAATGGGGTAAATGTATCTTTCGAGAATTCTGATTTCGCTCATAATGACCTTTCCTTATTCATTGACCAATCCGATGGCCTTGCGAAGGGTTTTAATTTTTTCAGAGGCTTTGGGTCGCGCTTTCTCTGCACCTTGTTTTAAAATCTGATCCACTTCTTCCTTGTGGGACATGAAATGTTCGTACTTCTCTCTCATGGGAGCCAGATGGGTCTCGAGCACATCGTCCAAATCTTGCTTCACATATCCCCAGCCAATTCCCTTTTGATATTTTTGTTTCATTTCCTCCACTTGTTGCGGAGAAGCAAACAACTTGTACATATCAAACAATAGAGAGTTTTTATAATCCTTCGGCTCTTCAGGAGGGGATGAGTCCGTCACAATCTTCATCACTCGCTTGCGACGCTTCTTAGGTGCATCAAACAAGGGAATGTGATTGTCATAAGATTTACTCATCTTTCGACCATCCATTCCAGGAACCACTTCCAATCCTTCCATCAATTTTGCTTTAGGAAGAGTCAAATGTTCCCCGTAGATGCGATTGAATTTTTCCGCCAAGTCTCTTGCAATCTCAATGTGCTGAACCTGATCGGGCCCCACGGGAACATGAGTGGCATCAAAAAGCAAAATGTCTGCACTCATCAAAATGGGATAGTTATACAGTCCCATGTTCACACCAAAATCCACATCTTCCCGCTTTAACTCTTCGTTTTCTTGAACCTTGGCTTTGTAAGCATGGGCGCGATTCATTAAACCTTTGGGACACACGCAGGACAAAATCCAATTGAGTTCTAAAATTTCAGGAATGTCCGACTGGCGATAAATGGTGGTGCGTGAAGGATCCAAGCCGCAAGCGAGCCACGTGGCCGCCACTTCATACACCATCGCGGACAATTCCTCCGCTTTGTTCAACGCCGTCAAAGAGTGGTAATCCGCAATGAACAGCCAGCTCTCGCTGCTGTTTGCGGAGTTCGCCATATCGATTGCGGGACGGATCGCGCCCCAATAGTTTCCCAGGTGGGGCATGCCTGTGGGCTTCACCCCTGTCAGTACAACCTGCTTTTCCTTCATGATTCAAAGAAGTTAGCATAGAACTGCGAAAAGGTACCTGCTTCCTTTTCCGATATGCACCGCATATCGCAAAAAGGAAGCAGGTACCTTTTCGCAGAACTGCTCTTCAGTGGGTCCCGTGGCTCAGGGGTTCTCCGTAAATAGTTGTGGTTCGGCGGAGCATCAAAATGGCCTACTGAGAGAAAGTACTGATAGTTTGGGTCCTCAC
>MDTD01187296.1_pt1 | contig 148283 bp, 139 predicted proteins | sample 811221 | NCBI WGS metagenome assembly MDTD01 (sample SAMN05326646, study PRJNA326480) | marine metagenome | isolation source: seawater | place: Pacific Ocean: South West | collected 2011
GGTGCCGGCCAGGTTGGTGATGCGCCGGGCGAGCGCGATCAGCAGCCGGATCTTGGCGCGGTAGCGCACGCTGGACTGGTGGTTCGACAGGGTATGGGCCGGGGTGCGGAAATAGATCTCGCGGCTCAGATGGCTGTCGTTGTGGACGAAGACCCGTTCCCAGGGGATATGCACCCGCTCCGCCACCACGATGCAGTCGCTCTCGTCGTAGCGGTAGGCCAGCGGGTTGTCGAACTCCGACACCGCATAGCGCTCGAACGGCTTGCGCGACCAGAGCGACAGGCCGGGCGCGTTGCAGGGGATGCAGGCGGTGATCGCCTCCGCCTCATGTCCTTCCGCCAGCGGCTGGATGTTGCCGATCCAGACCTCGTCGGAGAAGGCGGCGGAGGTCGCCAGCATCTTCATGCCGGAGACGTAGAGCCCGGCATCGTCTTCCCCCACGACCTGCAGCGCGGGCTGCATCGTCCGCCCGCCGCTATACTTGGCATCGCGCGAACCCGGTGGCGGGGTCACCGCATGGCTGACGAACAGGTCGTTGCGACGGGCGAAGTCCCAGTACGCCTCGACATTCTTCGCGAACTTGAAGGTCGCGGTGTCGAAGATCTCGGGCTGCATCGCCGCGCCGGTGATGTAGCCGCCGATGAAGTCGGGCGACCGGCCCATCATGCCATAGGTCAGGTCGGCGATGATTGTGGAACAGCGCGTGCGGTGCTCCAGGTCGGCGCGGCTGCGCGGCTTCAGGTAGTAGGCGGCGAAGCGCTCGCCGCCCTCCTCGTAGGTCAGCGCGTCGCGGGTCGCGTCCTCGAAGCGGGCGTCATAGATCCGCGCGTAGGACCGCGCGGCATTGCGGAAGCCGGGATGGGTGGTGACATCCTCCACCTTCTCGCCGCCGACATAGATCACCCGCCCGTCGCGCAGGCCCTCCAGGTATTCGGCTCCGGTCTTGATCATCGCCTGCCTCCGCTGCGGCACCGCCCCGCGCGCCGGACCGGCTGCGGGAACTTGCTGGATCGGCGGCCCGCCCCGGACGTCAAGGCGGAAACCGACTTTCATTTCATGCAAGTCACTCTAACCTGCTGCCGGGCGACGATCAATGCCGCCCACCCTGCCGAATCCGAGGGCAGTTCCTGACCAAAGATCAGGCAGGTCAGAGCGAGGCCGGGGTGTTGGTCCAGACCACCCGGACGGTCTCGCTGCCCGGATTGCGATAGGCGTGCGGCAGGTCGGACCGGAACATGAAGCTGTCGCCGGCGCGCAGATGGTAGCTCTGCCCGTCGATCACCAGCTCCAGTTCGCCCGACAGCAGATAGCCGGTCTCCTCGCCCTGGTGCTGGCGGGTTCCCTGGCTCTCGCCGCCGGGATCGACGGAGACGATCATCGACTGCATCAGGTGGGGCTCGCTGTCCGGCGACAGGTCCTCAGAGCTTTCCGCGCCGGTACGGATCACCACCCTGTCGCCGGCCCTGGCGACCACGCCGGGACTGCGCTCCGCCGCCGCGAAGAAGTGGGAAACGTTGGTGTCCAGCGCCTTCGCGATGCGGTGCAGCCCGCCCAGCGACGGCGTCGACTTGTCGTTCTCGATCTTCGACAGAAGGCTCTCCGACAGGCCGGTCGCCTCCGCCATGTCGCGCAGCCGCAGCCCCTTCACCAGGCGCAGGTGGCGGATCTGCCGCCCGATGCGGATTTCGGGATCCTCTTCCGGATCGTTGCCTGGGTCGTCGCCGGGGATCTTGGCGGCAGCGTTCGACATGCTCGATGGTCCGTCTACAGGTTGCATGGCCGATGATCTTTACGACGTACGCGCGGGCCGGCCAAGCCTCTCCCATGGCATGGCATATGGCTTGCACTCCGCGAAAGCCAAGGCAGGATTCCTGAATCTGGCGCAAATCAGTTGAGCAATTGTCAATTCAGGGGGAAGCTTGAACCGGGCAAGGGGCCGGTCGCCGGATCCGGGCGCGCCGTCCCCGCTAGACGAGGGAGCAAGACGATGCTGCGACGGACCATCCTGCGGACAATCGCGACGGGGGCCGGGGCCCTGGCGCTGGCCGGGCTCGGCATCGCCGGGCCGCTGCCGGGAACGGCGGGCGAGGCGCGGGCCGCGGAGCCGATCAAGGTCGGCTTCTCGATCGCGAAGTCCGGCTACATGGCCGCCTACGACCTGCCGGCGCTGAACGGCGCGCTCCTGAAGATCGGGATGATCAATGCCGGCGGCGGCCTGCTGGGCCGGCCGATCGAGACCGTCGTGCTGGACATGAAGACCGACGCCGCCCTGTCGGCCAAGACCGGCGCCGAGCTGGCGGATATGGGGGTCGACCTGATCGTCACCGATTCCGACTACGACCTCGGCGCGCCGGCCGCCCTGGCCGCGAAGGAGGCGGGCATCCTGGCCTTCGCCACCGGCGCCGCGGACCCGAAGATGGGCGTGCAGGGGGTCGGCTGGCAGACCTTCACCGGCAACGGCGCCGCCCAGCTGGAAGGCATCGTGATGGCGGAGTTCGGCTTCAAGGAGAAGGGCTGGAAGAAAGCCTTCGTCCTGGAGGACCAGCTGCTGGAATACAACAAGTCCGGCTGCGCCGGCTTCGAGGCCGCCTGGAAGGACCTGGGCGGCACGATCGCCGACCAGGACGTGTTCATGAACCAGGACCCGTCCATCGCCTCCCAGATCGCCCGCATCAAGGGCTCCGGCGCGGAGGTGATCTATCTCTGCTCCCTGCCGCCGGGCGGCGCCTCCGCGGTGCGGCAGATCCGTGCCGCCGGCATCGACCTGCCGATCCTGGCCAATGTCGGCATGACCGGCAATTTCTGGCTCGACGCCGTCCCCGACCTGACCGACTTCTGGAACCCGACCCCGATGTCGATCTTCGGCGACGACCCGCGCGCCGAGGTGCAGGCCTTCGCCAAGGCCTATGAGGCGGAGTATGGCGAGCCGGTGCCGCAGGCCTATGCGATCTTCGGCTATGCGGTGATCGAGCAGTGGGCCAAGGCGGTGGAACGCGCCGGCACCACCGACGCCAAGGCCGTGGTGGCGGAGCTGGAGAAGTTCGACGGCGAGCCGATCATCCTCGGCCCGACCAGCTATTCCGGCGACCTGCACATCCAGGTGCAGCGCCCGCTGCTGATCGAGCAGATCGTGGACGGCAAGCACAGCGCGCTGAAGCTGTGGACCAATGCCTACGTGCCGGACATGCCGCTGCTGTTCCGGGTCGGCCGCTGACCGGAACCCGTCCCGACGACCGGCGGGCCCGCGCACCGTCCCCTGCGGGCCCCGCCGGCTTTCGATGACAAGCTGACCCTATCGGCGCTCCGCAGTCTCGACGCCGCACCTCCCTGTCCGTCATCCTCGGCCCCCGAGCCGAGGATCGTGGTACGACGGCGAAAAGGTTGGACCGGACAGTTTCAACGTTCCGTCGCGATCCTCGGCTCGGGGGCCGAGGATGACGGCGAAGCCGGAGGTGGCGTCGCCAATGGATTCCTGCCGCATGACGGTCCGCTCATGACCGACTACCCATGACCTCCATCCTCCAGGTCTTGATCGACGCCTTCGCCCTGGGCAGCCTCTATGCGCTGTCGGCGCTGGCGATCGGCCTGGTGTTCGGCATCATGCGGCTGATCAACTTCGCGCAGGGCGACCTGATCACGATCGGCGGCTATGCCCTGATCGTGCCGTCGTCGCAGATGGTGGCGGAGCTGTTCATCGGCGACTGGCCCTGGGTGGCGATGGTGCCGGCGATCGTGGCGGTCTGCGTCGCGGCGGCGCTGCTGACCGAGCGCATCGCCTTCCGCCCGATCCGCGACGCCGACCCGGCCACCCTGCTGATCACCTCCTTCGCGGTCAGCTTCTTCATCCAGAACGTGATCCTGCTGGTCTATACCGGGCGGCCGAAGGCGGCCGGCATCTTCCCCGGCCTGTCGCAGTCGGTGACCCTGGCGGAGGGGCTGACCGTGCCCGGCATCCAGCTGGTCACCTCCGCGGTGGCGATCCTGCTCCTTGCCGGCCTGGCCTTCTTCCTGAAGCGCACCCGGACGGGCACGGAGATGCGCGCGGTGGCGGAGGACTTCACCATGGCCCGCCTGCTTGGCGTGCGCTCCAACCGCGTCATCATGCTGGCCTTCGCCCTGGCCGGCGCCCTGGCCGGCACGGTCGCCGTCCTGCTGGTCGCGCAGACCGGGGTGCTGGACTTCCGCATGGGCGTCTTCCTTGCGGTCTATGCCTTCTTCGCCACCGTGCTGGGCGGCATGAACTCCCTGGTCGGCGCGGCGGTCGGCGGCTATGTCGTCGGCGGGCTGAGCGTGGTCCTGCAGGCCTTCCTGCCCGACGACCTGCGGCCCTACCGCGACGCCTTCCTGTTCGGCATCGTGATCCTGCTGCTGCTGTGGCGGCCGCAGGGCCTGGTTGTCGGCAAGGCCGGGCGGGAACGGGTATGACCGCCCCCCACATCACCCCGCTTGGCCTGCTGCGCTGGGCCTGGCCCGCCTTGTCCCTGGTCCTGCTCCTGGGCATCACCGTGCTCGCGGGCCTGGCGACCGGCGATACCGGTCTGAACCGCACGATCACCGAGGGGCTGATCATGGCCGTGGCGGTGGTCGGCATTTACATCTTCATCGGCAATTCCGGGATCCTGTCCTTCGGCCATACCGCCTTCATGGCCGTCGGCGCCTATGCCTCCGCCTGGGCGACCTGCTGCCCGGCGCTGAAGAAGTTCACCATGAACGGCCTGCCGCCCTTCCTGCTGGACCATACCTACGACGTCTTCACCGCCGCGCTGGGGGCCGGCCTTCTGGCCGCGCTGTTCGCCGCCATCACCGGGCTGATCCTGATGCGGCTCAACGGCGTGGCGGCGACCATTGCCACCCTGGCGCTGCTGTTCATCGTCCATGTCACCTATTCGAACTGGGAGAGCCTGACCCGCGGCAAGGGCTCGCTGGTCGGCCTGCCGACCTATGTCGAGCCCTGGGTGGCGCTGGCCTGGGCGGCGGCGGCGATCGCCATCGCCTGGATCTACCAGCGCTCCCGCTTCGGGCTGGTGCTGCGCGCCTCCCGCGAGGACGAGGTGGCGGCGCGCGCCTGCGGCACCAACGTCTACCTGCAGCGGCTGATCGCCTTCGTGCTGTCGGCCTTCGTCACCGGCATCGCCGGGGTGCTGCACGCCCACTATCTGGGCACCATCCAGATCGACAATTACTTCCTGAACATCACCCTGATGACCCTGGCGATGCTGGTGGTCGGCGGCCGCAACAGCCTGGCCGGCGCCGTCGCCGGGGTGGCCGTGGTCACCATCGTGGTGGAGCTGTTCCGCCAGCTGGAGAACGGCGTCGCGGTCGGCGGGCTGGAGGTCGCCCTGCCCAACGGCGTGCAGCAGCTGGCGCTGGCCGGCGTCATGCTGCTGATCCTGACCCTGCGCCCCGCCGGCCTGCTGGGCCGCTGGGAGGTGCCCTGGCCAGGGCGCGGTCGCAGGGGTGCAACCTCGCCTGCCGCCGGCTGAGCGGCGCCGCTATTCCAGCCGCCGGTAATAGCCGCCCACACTGGGCGCCTGCGCCCCGCAGGCGGCAAAGCCGGAGGGCTGGGCCAGGTCGTCAGGCAGCAGGATGCCGCTGTCCATGGCCTCGAAGGTCACCTTCGTGCCGCCGGCAGTCACCGCCAGTTGCCCGGCGCCATCCGCCTTGCCGCTGCCCTGGCTGCTGCAGGTGTAGTTCGCCCCGGCGCCGTCCAGCTGGACATGATAGTCCGGCCCGCGCGGGGTGATGGTGATGTCCAGGCCGCTCCAGGTCTCGTACCTGCCGCCCCAGCCCGGGAAGATCTTCTCCATCTGCCCCAGCTGCCGCAGCCGCGCGCGGTAGGACGAGATCAGGCAGTCCGCCTTGCCGCCGCAGCGATCGCGGCTCTTCAGCCAGGCCCGCTGGCTGTCCAGGACAGGGCGCTCGCCGGCGCGACCTGCCCGGTGGCGCGCCTCCTCGTAGGTGCGGGCCATGTCGGAATCCAGGAAGCCCAGCGGCGGCGAGGCGCAGATCGCCTTCTCGGTCGCGGTGCGCGCCTTCTTGCAGTCGAAGCTCTGCGCCGCCGCCGGGCGGTCGGCGGCGAGCAGGACCGGCAGTCCCGCCGCCAGGAGCCCTGCCGCCAGGAGAGCCGTCTTCGCCGCCTTCGCACAGGTCGTCATGGCCTTCCCCCCGGTTCGTTCCGCTGCCGTCCCGCCGATAGCATAGCGGCCGGTCGTGCCGCCCCCCTTACAGCGCCACGCCGCGGGCGGCGAGGCTGGCCATCAGGTCGCGCAGGCCGAAGCTCCAGGGCGGCAGGGCGTCGGTATGGTCGACACGGTTGACCAGCGCGCCCAGATGCCGCTCGCGGATGCGGACCAGGTCGCCGATCCGGTGCGTGAAGCCCTGGCCCGGCCGGTCGCGGTCGGCCACGGGGGCGAAGCCGGTGCCGGTGAACAGGGCCAGGCCGTCGGGATACTGGTGGTGGACGCCCATCGCCTGCGCCGCCAGGTCGGCGGGCGGGCGGCTGATCTCCGCCAGCCGGCTCTGCGCCTCCAGCCGCCAGCCGTCCGGGCCCTCGACAACGATGTCCAGCACCGCGTCGCGCAGGTCGTCCAGGCCGAAGCGATCGTCGAACAGGCGGATGAAGGGACCGATGGCGCAGGAGGCGTTGTTGTCCTTCGCCTTGCCCAGCAGCAGGGCGGAACGTCCCTCCACGTCGCGCAGGTTCACGTCGTTGCCCAGGGTGGCACCGACGATGGCGCCGGAGGGCGCGGCGATCACCACCAGTTCCGGCTCCGGGTTGTTCCAGGCGGAGGCGGGGTGGATGCCGACCCCGCCAAGGGTGCCGACGGCCGACAGCGGCTGCGCCTTGGTGAAGACCTCCGCATCGGGGCCGATGCCGACCTCCAGGTATTGCGACCAGATCCCGCGCTTCTGCAGCGCGGCCTTCAGTTCCGCCGCCCGCGGCGAGCCGGGCACCACCTGCATCAGGTCGCTGCCGATCTCCGCCACGATCTCGCCGCGCAGCACCTCGGCCGCCGCCGGATCGCCCTTCGCCCGTTCCTCGATCACCCGCTCCAGCATCGAGCGCACGAAGGTCACGCCGCAGGCCTTCACCGCCTGCAGGTCGACCGGTGCCAGCAGGCGGGTCGCCGGCGGCGGCAGGGTCATCGGCGCCATCGCGGCCGTCACCGCTGCCAGGTCGGCTAGCGGCGGCGCATCGGCCAGCGCCTGCCGGACGGCAGGGGCGGGCGCCGGTTCCCGCAGGATGTCGGTCATGGTGGGAAAGCGCGCGGTCAGGTCGTGCAGCCGGCGGTCGCGCACCGCCACCACCGCCGGTCCCGGTTGCGCCCCGTCGCACCAGAGCCGGCCCACCAGCAGCGCATCCGCCGCATCGTCCGGCAGCATCGCAGCCAGTTCGTCTGTCGTGACCATCCTCTCCCCCTCCCCATCGGCCCGGACCGCCGGCCGGCTATTCCGGCGCGGTACCGAGTGCCCCTGCAGGTACCCGCTCCGGGTCCGGCGGCTGCGCCCCGCCGCGCAGCGCCATGCGCTGGAAATGCGCCAGCATCATCCCGTCGGTGCGCCTGTGCAGGTCCGGGTCGCGCTGGATCTCGTAGCCGGCCCAGCCCAGGTCCAGGACGGCGAACAGGGTGCGGCTGAGCCAGTCGGTGATCTCCACGTTCCAGCCCTCCGCCAGCAGCCGATTGTCGCGGGTCACGGTGATGCCGATGTCGGACAGGGCGCCGAAGACATGCCGCCGCTCCACATCCTTGCCGTCCCACTGGTGGAAGGCGTCCAGCACCTCCAGGGTCACCCGGGCGCCACCGCGCTCCAGGTCCTGGCAGATCCGGCGGGTGCGCGCCACCGAGACATTGGCATCCGCCGCGCCCGCCAGCACCAGCAGGTCGGCACCGCCGGCCGCCGGATCCTCCAGCCGCGGCAGGCTGCAGCCATAATAGGAGACATGGCCCGCGAAGCGCAGCCCGTCGGTTCCCAGATAGGTGCGCCGGATCTGGTCGTAGGCGGCCAGCACACTGGCCATGCCGCCCCAGGAGAAGCCCATCACCCCGATCGCCGCCGGGTTGACCGCCGGCGCCGCCGCCAGGAAACGCAATGCCCCGAACAGGTCCGCCAGGATCGCCCAGGTCGTCGTGGTCAGGGCCTTCAGGATGTCGCGCTGGTCCTCCCGGCCGCGGGCGCCGAAGCTGTCGATCACCAGCGCCAGATAGCCGGCCCGCGCCAGCTTGGCGCCGTAGGTCAGCTCCCGCTCCGGCTTCTGGCCGCCCAGCCCCTGCACGACCACCACCGCGGGCCGGTTGCGCAGCGCGCCATCCGGCAGGAACAGGTGCCCCACCGCCTGCCGCGGGCCGTCGGCCGCCGCGGCAACATCCTTCAGCAGGAACGGGTCGCCGCTGGGAAAGACGACGCGGCGCGGCCGGACCTCGGTCCCTTCCAGGATCACCGACCGCTCCGCCGGCCTGCCCGGCAGCGCCGTCTCCGCCGGGCCGTTCACCGCCCGCCTCCCGGCGCGGCGGTGCCGGCCCCGGCGCCGCGATCGATGGCGGCCTGTTCCGCCGCCACCCGGGCGGGCTGCAGGACGGTCAGGTGGGGAAATTCCACCGCCACCGTCTCCGGCCGCAGGGGGATGCGGCAATAGTCACGGCGCCGCCACAGGTCGACCTGGTCGGCGAAGGTGCTGCTGCCCGGCCAGCCGTCCTGGCCGCCCAGCAGCACCAGCCAGGTGGCATCCTCGTCGCCCATATCGGCCAGGAAGCGGGCATTGGCGCCGAAGGTGACGCCATGCGGCCCCTCGGAAAAGCCGTGCGCCGTCTTCATCAGGGTCTCGTTGCTGCCGCCGGTGCCGAATTCCGCCACCCGGTAGCGGCCGCCGATCAGCGGCAGGGCGGCCAGCGGATGCGCCACCCGGATCCGGTGGATGGCGCCCCAATGGCCGTGCGCGGCGAAGGCCGGCACGGCGGCGCGTGCCGCGGCCCGCACCGCCGCGGCGACCCGGTCCGGCGGCAGGCGGGCGAAATCCTCCTGCAGCAGGGTCCAGGGCTGGTGCATCGCCCGGTACAGCGCACCGTCCGCGGTGCCGTGCAGCTGGTGCACCAGATGGGCGAGCAGCAGCTCGAACGCCAGCGCGCCGGCGGAATCGGCACGATGCTCCCCGTCCCAGGCCTGCAATGCATCCAGCAGCGGCGCGACCCCGTCACCGGCCGCCGGGCCATGCGCCGCCAGCAGCAGGTCGCGCATCCGCGGCGAGGACGGCATGGCCACATCCTCGTGCAGCGCCCGCAGCCGATCCAGGTCGATGAGCCCGTCGCCGCCCAGCACCGTGCGCAGCCGCCCGACCCGTTCGTCGGGGGAGAAGAAGAAGCCGACCGGCACCGGCACCGGCCCGGCCGGCCGGTCGTTGGCGGAGGCGGTGAAGCCTTCCTCCGGGTCGGCCTGCATCGGCAGGTCGCTTGTGCTGACGATGCGGTCCCAATGGCTGAGCGCGTCCGGCGGCAGGACCATGTCCGCCGGCAGGTCCGCCGGACGCTCCGGCAGGTGCGCGGCCATGCACAGCCCCACCCGGCCGGCGGCATCGGCATAGACGAAGTTCTGCGCCGGCGCGGCGAAGCCGTCGGCCGCGGCGGTGAACTCGTCCCAGTCGCGGGCCCGCATGATCCCCAGCATCGCCGTCAGCTCGTCGCTGGGCCGGTGGCCGATCCAGGCCATCGCCAGGTCGCGCCCGCCCGTGCCGCGCAGCAGCGGGGAATCGGAGATCACCGGGCCATGCGCGGTGCGCCGCACCCGAACCTCGCGCGGCCGCCCCCAGCGCACCGCGATCCGCTCCGTCCGGCTCGTCACCTCCGCGGCCGGCAGGTCGGTGACGTCGAACAGGTCGCTGGAGGCGGCATGCAGGTTGGTGCCGGACCAGGCGATCGCCGGGGTGCGGCCCAGGGTGACCACCGGCAGGCCGGGGATCATCAGCCCGACGATGCGGTGCCCGGGGGAGGACAGGCCGATCGCCAGCCAGTTGCTGGGGGTCATGATCGGCAGATGCGGGTCGCTGCTCAGCAGGGCATGGCCGCTGGCGCTGCGATGGCCGGCGATCGCCGCCGCATTGCTGCCGCCGCGGCCCAGCGAGGCCCAGAACCGGTGCATCACGGCGGCGGCCCCGTCCTGCGCGGCGCCGGCGAAATGCGGCACCGGCGCCGGCGCCAGGTCGGCCTCCAGGATCCGCCGCCACAGGTCCGACCAGTCCGGCCGGTCGCGAAAGGCGAACAGCCGGTGCCAGACCCGCCATGAGAAGTCGGCGGCCGCCAGCCGGCCGACGGCCAGCACGTCTTCCACCCGCCAGGGTTCGGGGCGGATGCCGAACAGGCGGAACTCCTCCGCCCGGGCCGGCGCGTACGGCCCGTCCTGGGCGATTGCCGCGTTGATGCCGGCGACGAAGCCGTCGCACCAGGCGCGGGAGGCGGGCGGCATCATCGCCAGGCTGTCCGGCACCGCGGCGGTGAAGTCCAGGATCCGCAGGGTATGGTCCAGGTCGACCGCGACCGCGCCGACCACCTCCGACAGGCGGCCCTGCGCGATGCGCCGCATGATCTCCATCTGCGCCAGCCGCAGATGGGCATGCACCAGGCCCAGCGCGACGGCGGCGTCGCGATCGTCATTCGCCTCCACGAAGGGGATCTGCCGGTCGTCCCAGCGGATCCGCACCGGCTCCCGCAGCGGCAGGCCCGCCGTGGGAAAGGCGGCGAGCCGCTGGCGCAGGTCGCGCGGCCGGCGCGACGACAGCGCGCCGCGGGCCAGACGCAGTGCCAGCCGTGTGAGTGCATAGCCCCTTGCCATGCGGGTCATGGTCCTGGCTGCCTTTCCGTTCTCGCTCAGTGTCGCAGATCGGGTCCGGTCGCGGATCGATGCGATTGCCATCCTACAGGTGCGCGCCCGGCGGCATCCAGGCGGGACCCGATCGGCAGCGGGGACCCGGGCAGGGAAGGGCCGAACGGCCGGGAAGTTCCCTGCCGGCCCTCTCCTGCCCGGCCACGGCATCCGAGCCGGGTCGCGGAACCCGGCACCGCCGCCGGACATTGTGGCGGCATGGCTGCACACCAGACAAATGCCGCCGCGACGGCCCCCGCGCCCTTCCCGGACCGCTTCAGGCGCAGGCTGCTGCGCCAGCTTGCGACCGAACTGGGGCCGCTCGCCGTCTTCTTCCTGGCCTTCCTGGCCGGCGGGCTGCTCTGGGCGACGGCGGCCTACGCGCTGGCTGCCGCGCTGGCCTTCGCCGCCGCCTGGCAGCTGCATGGCCGGCTGCCGGTGCTGCCGGCGATCACCGCGCTGCTGGTGTTCGTGCTGGCCGGCCTGACCCTGGCGCTGGACGATGCGACCTTCATCAAGATCAAGCCCACCGTCATCAACGGCTTCTATGGCAGCCTGCTGCTGGGCGGCTGGCTCGCCGGCTACCGCCTGGTGGCGCGGGTGCTGGGGCCGGACGCGGCGCTCGACCGGGCCGGGGAGCGGCAGGTCACCATCGCCGCCGGCCTTTATCTGGCCGGCCTGGCGGTCGCCAACGAATTCGCCTGGCGGACCCTGGAGACCGAGCATTGGGTGCTGTTCAAGGTCTTCGTGCTGACCGCCTGCAACCTCGCCTTCGGCTGGAGCCAGCTGCCGGTGATCCGCCGCCATCTGCGCCGCGACAGTCAGCCGCCCGCGCCGCCGGACGGCCAGGGCCGGGCGGCCGGCGACCGCGACCGGAGGGCCGCGCCCGGGCCCGCGGTTTGATTCCCCGCCGGGGTGGGCGGCTAGACTGGGGGCATGAAACGCCAGGCAGCAGGGAGGAAGGCAGCGCCGTGACCCGGGCATCCGGCAGCCTTGGCGGCGGCAAGGCCGTCGCGATGCTGGCCCTGCTGCTGGGCCTGCTGGCCGCCTTCGCGGCACCACCGCCGGCCGCGGCGCAGGCGCCGCCGGGCGTGCTGATCGCTGCGCAGATCGCGGAGCCGAAATCGCTGGACCCGCAGGTGGTCACCGCGCTCAACGATTTCCGCATCCTGGTGAACCTCTATGACGGGCTGGTGCGCTACCGCCCCGGCAGCCTGGAGATCGCGCCCGCCTTGGCAACGGCCTGGACGATCTCCGACGACGGCCTGACCTACACCTTCACCCTGCGCGAGCGCGTCCGCTTCCACGACGGCACCCCGGTGGACGCGGCGGCAGTGGTTTTCACCTTCGAGCGGATGCTGGACCCGCAGCATCCGCAACACGATACCGGGCCCTTCCCGCTCGCCTTCTTCTTCGACAAGGTGGCGGCGGTGGCGGCACTGGACGACCGCACCGTGCGCTTCACCCTGTCGGAGCCCTTCGCCCCCTTCCTGTCGAACCTGGCCTATCCGACGGCGCTGATCGTCTCCCCCGCCGCGGTGCGCGCGCAGGGCCGCGACTTCGGCCGCCATCCGGTCGGCAGCGGGCCGTTCCGCTTCGCCGACTGGCAGCCCAACCGGCGGGTGATGCTGGCGGCCAACCCGGACTACTGGGACGGGCCGCCGGGGCTGGACAAGGTGGTGTTCCGGCCGGTGACCGACACCGCGACCCGGGTGGCGGAGATGCTGTCCGGCGGGATCGATCTGATGGTGGAGGTGCCGCCGGACGCCGTCGCCACCTTCGCCGCGGATCCCGACTACCGGCTGTACCAGGCCGCCGGGCCGCATCTCTGGTTCCTGATCCTGAATCTGCGCGAAGGGCCGCTGGCCGACCCGCGGGTGCGCCGCGCGGTGAACCTGGCGATCGACCGCCGGGCGCTGGTCGACCAGGTGCTGCAGGGCACGGCCGAGGTCGCGACCGGCGCCGTGCCGGCGGCCTTTGCCTGGGCCCACGACCCCGACCTGCCGCCCTGGCCGCACGACCCGGCGGCGGCACGCCGCCTGCTGGAGGCGGCCGGCGCGGTCGGCGCGGAACTGACCTTCTACGTCACCAGGGGCGGCTCGGGGATGCTGTCGCCGGTGGCGATGGCGGCGGCGATCCAGGCGGACCTGGCGGCGATCGGCCTGCAGGTGAGGATCGAGAGCTTCGAATGGAACGCCTATCTGGCGCGGGTCAATGCCGGGCTGGCGGGCCAGGCCGACATGGCGGAGATGGCCTGGATGACCAACGACCCGGATACCCTGCCCTTCCTGGCCCTGCGCCGCGATGCCATGCCGGAGAAGGGCGGCTTCAACTCCGGCTATTACGAAAGCGAAGCGGCCGACCGGCTGATTGCCGCGGCACGCCGCACCGCCGACCGCGACGAACGCGCCGCCCTGTACCGGCGGCTGCAGCGGCAGCTTCGCGAAGACATGCCCTGGGCGCCGATCGCCAGCTGGAAGCAGAACGCGGTCACCACCGACCGGGTGGAGGGTTTCGCGCTGGAGCCCTCCTTCCTGCTGCGCCTGAAGGAGGTGGTGAAGCGATGATCCTTTCCGCCGCGGCAGGGCCATGCTCGCGCTGACCCTGCGCCGCCTGCTGGCGCTGCTGCCGATCCTGGCCGGGCTGACCGTGCTGGTCTTCCTGATGATGGCGCTGATCCCCGGCGATCCGGCGGCCGCGATCCTGGGCGCCTATGCGACGCCGGAGAACGTGGCGCGGCTGAACCGGGAACTCGGCCTGGACCGGCCGCTGGTCACGCAGTACCTGGTCTGGCTGGGCAACCTGGCCGATGGCGATCTCGGCCGCTCCGTCAGCCTGGAGCGGCCGGTGGCGGCGGAAGTGTTCGGCCGCCTGGGTCCGACCGCGCTGCTGGCCGGTACCGCGCTGCTGCTCTCCAGCATCCTCGGCATGGTGCTGGGGGCCTGGGCGGCGGTGCGGCAGTTCGGCTGGGCGGACCGGCTGGTCACCCTGGCGGTGCTGGTCGGCCTGTCGATGCCGGCGTTCTGGCTCGGCCTGCTGCTGGTCGCCCTGTTCGCGGTGACCCTGCGCTGGCTGCCGGCCAGCGGCATGCTGGCCGTCTATGGCGGCGGCGGCCTGCTCGACCTGGCCGCACACCTGGCCCTGCCGGCCGTCACCCTGGCCGTGGTGGCGACCGGGGTGATCGCCCGCCTGACCCGCACCGCGATGCTGGAGGTGTTGCGCCAGGACTATATCCGTACCGCCCGCGCCAAGGGGGTTGCCGAGGGCCGCATCACCCGCCGCCATGCCTTCCGCGCCGCCATCGTCACCGTGATCCCGGTGGTCGCCACCCAGGCCGGCTTCGTGCTGGGCGGCGCGGTCTATGTCGAGACGGTGTTCCAGTGGCCCGGCCTGGGCCGCATGCTGGTGGAGGCGATCGCCGCCCGCGACATCCTGCTGGTGCAGGGCGGCGTGCTCGTCCTGGCCACCGCCTTCGTCGCGGTGAACCTGCTGGCCGACCTGGTGCAGGCCGCCCTCGACCCCCGGATCGCGCGATGACGGGGCAGGCACACCTCCCCATCCTTTCGTCACCACCGGGCTTGACCCGGTGGTCCATGGTCGGGCCGGGCTCAAGAGAAGCAGACTCTGCCGGCGACATTTCGGCAGCGGCACCATGGACCCGCGCAACAAGTGCGCGGGTGACGCATCGGGGAGAGGAAGACGGCAAACTTTCCCTTGTTGCGGTCTGCCACCAGACATCGCCGGCAGCCCGCCCATGACCGCCGCAGCCGCCCGCCACGACGGCCGCCCCGGCACCCTGCGCCTGCTGCTGGCCAACCCGCTGGCCGCCGCCGGCCTCGCCGTGCTGGCGCTGGTGGCGGTCGTCGCCCTGGCGGCGCCGCTGCTGCCGCTGCCGGACCCGGCCGCCACCGCGCTGGGGCAGCGCCTGCTGCCGCCGCTCAGCCCCGGTCATCCGCTGGGCACCGACGCGCTGGGCCGCGACCTGCTGTCCCGCCTGGTCTGGGGCACCCGCCTGTCCCTGGCGGTGGCGCTGGCCGCGACCCTGGCGGCGGCCCTGCTGGGCAGCCTGACCGGCCTGGTCGCGGGCTTTGCCGGCGGCGCGGTCGATGGCGGGCTGATGCGGGTCGTCGACCTCTTGATGGCCTTCCCCTACATCCTGCTGGCGCTGGCGATCGTGGCGGTGCTGGGCCCCGGCCTGTTCCACGCCCTGCTGGCGATCGCCGCGGTCAACGTGCCGTTCTTCGCCCGCACCGTGCGCGGCGCCACCCTGGGCCTGGCGCGGCGCGACTTCGTCGATGCCGCGCGCATGGGCGGTGCCGGCCCGCTCGCCCTGCTGGCGACCGAGATCCTGCCCAACGTGATGCCGGTGATCGTCGTGACCGCCTCCACCAGCTTCGGCTGGATGATCCTGGAGACGGCGGGCCTGTCCTTCCTGGGCCTGGGCGCGCAGCCGCCGCTGGCCGATCTGGGCGCCATGCTGGGGGAGGCGCGCAAGGTGATGTTCATTGCGCCGCATGTCAGCCTGGTGCCCGGCGTGATGGTCTTCGTCATCGTCATGGCGATCAACCTGGCCGGCGACGGTCTGCGCGACGCGCTGGACCCGCGGCTGCGCAGCGGCGTGCCGGCGCGGCCCGCCGCCGCGACAGAGGTACGGCGCGATCCGGCCGCGACGAGCGCGGCGGCCGATCCGGATCTGCCGCTGCAGGTCACGGACCTGCGCACCGCGTTCCACCTGGGCCGCCGCATCCTGCCGGCTGTGGCCGGGGTCGACCTGGTCCTGCGCCCCGGCGCCCGGCTGGGCCTGGTGGGAGAGTCCGGCTCCGGCAAGTCGGCGACCGCACTCTCCCTGCTGCGCCTGGTGCCCAGCCCGCCGGGGCGGATCACTGCCGGGCAGGTGCTGGTCCATGGCCGCGACGTGCTGGTGATGGGCGGGGAGGAGCTGCGCGCGCTGCGCGGCGGCCGGCTGGCGATGGTGTTCCAGGACCCGATGAGCAGCCTGCACCCGATGCACCGGGTCGGCGACCAGGTGGCGGAGGCGCTGCACGCTCATAACCGGATCGGGCGGCGGGAGGCCAGGAAGCGCGCGGCCGAACTGCTGGCCCGGGTCCGCATCCCGGCCGCGGAACGACGGCTGGATGCCTGGCCGCACGAACTGTCCGGCGGCATGCGCCAGCGGGTGGCGATCGCCATCGCCCTGGCGAACGACCCGGAAGTGCTGGTCGCGGACGAGGCGACCACCGCGCTCGACGTCACCGTGCAGGCGCAGGTGCTGGCGCTGCTGCACCGCCTGACCGAGGATCGGGGTACGGCGCTGCTGTTCATCAGCCACGACCTGGCCCTGGTCGGCGCGCTGTGCGACCGCATCGCCGTGCTTTATGCCGGGCAGGTGGTGGAGGAAGGCCCGGCCGCCGCCATGCTCGCCGCCCCGGCGCATCCCTACACGGCGAAGCTGCTCGACTGCCTGCCGCGCCGGGGCGGCGGGCCTGCGCCGATCGCCGGCCTGCCGCCGGCATCGGACAGCCTGCCGCCGGGCTGCGCCTTCGCACCGCGCTGCCCCCGCGTTCAGCCAGCCTGCAGCGCCGGGCAGGTGGCCATGGCACCGGTCGCGCCGGCCCGCCGCGCGCGCTGCCTGTTCCCCCTGGCAGGCAAGACGGCATGACGGCCGGCCCGACGATCCTGCAGGCCGAGGGCCTGTGCCGCCGCTTCGGCGGCACTGGCCTGCTGGCACGCCTGTCCGGCCGGCAGCCCCTGGTCGCCGTAAGAGAGGTCGACCTGGTCCTGCGGCGCGGCGAGACCCTGGGCCTGGTCGGCGAATCCGGCTGCGGCAAGTCGACCCTGGCGCGGCTGCTGGTCGGCCTGGACCGGCCCAGCGGCGGCCGGATCCGCCTCGAAGGGCAGGAGGTCGATATCGGCCGGATGCGACACCGGATGCAGTACGTCTTCCAGGATCCGGTCGCCGCCCTGAACCCGCGGCACCCGGTCGGCCGCGCCATCGCCGCGCCGCTGCGCCGGCTGCGGCGGATGGGCCGCGCCGCGCGTCGCCGGCGGATGGCAGCGCTGGCGGACGCCGTCGGCCTGGCGCCGGAGCTGCTGGACCGCTACCCGCACGAACTGTCCGGCGGCCAGGCGCAGCGGGTCGGCATCGCCCGCGCCCTGGCGGCGGAGCCGGAGGTTCTGGTGCTGGACGAACCGGTCTCCGCCCTCGACCTGTCGGTGCAGGCGCAGGTGCTGGCGCTGCTGGCCGACCTGAAGGACCGGCACGGCCTGACCTACCTGTTCATCAGCCACGACCTGGCGGTGGTGGAGGCGATCGCCGACCGGGTGGCGGTGATGTATGCCGGCCGCATCGTCGAGCAGGGCCCGGCGGAGAAGGTGCTGCGCGCGCCGCGCCACCCCTATACCGACCTGCTGCGGCAGGCCGCGCCGCGGCTCGACCCCGGAACCGGCCGGCCGCTGCTGCCGGCGCTGGTAGAAGAAGGGGGCGAACCGCCCGACCCCTATGACCTGCCGCCCGGCTGTGCCTTCGCCCCCCGCTGCCCGCGCGCCTCCGAGCTGTGCCGGCGGAAGCGGCCGGAACTGGACGGCGCGCCGGCGGCGGCCTGCTGGCATCCGCTGACCCATCCAGGCCGGCCGGCCGGCTGACGCGAACGGCATCCGCGTCGACAAGCGGCTGCGCTTTTGCTATCGGCCTTCCCTGGCCTTCCGGATTTCGCGGGACCGCAACGGTGACCCTGCAGCGCCCCAACCCGACCCCCCGCTTCGCCGCTTCGCTTGCCGCGCTGCTTCCGCCGGCAGAGGCCTGCCGCATCGTCGATATCGGCTCCCGCAACGGCATCGAGAAGATCTGGACGCCGCTGGGCGCAGCCGCGCACTTCATCGGTTTCGAGGCCGACCCCGACGAAGCCGCGCGGCTGAACGTCGAAAGCGCAGAGACCGAAGGCGGCAGCACCATCCGCCACCTGCCCTTTGCGCTGAGCGATTGCGACGGCGAGCGGCTGTTCCGCATCGCCCGCTTCGGCCAATGCTCCAGCTTCTATGCCGCCGATCCGGACTGGATCGGCCGCTTCCCCGTCACCGAGCAGGACACGGTGCGCGAGGTGATGCTGCCCACCCGCAGCCTGGATTCCGTCTGCCGGGCGGAAGGCTATGACCGCATCGACTTCATCAAGATCGACGTGGAGGGCGCCGAGCTCGACATCCTGAAGGGCGCGGCCGAAACGCTGGCCGACCGCCATGTCCTGGGGGTGAAGACGGAGTTCTGGTGGGACCCGCCGGTGAAGCGCGACTATGCCGCCTCCTTCGCGGAGATCGACATCTACCTCCGCGGCCACGGCTTCCGCTTCTTCGATATCAAGCCGCACTACTATCCGCGCGCCACCATCCCCAGCGGCCGCCTGACCGGCCAGTTCGACAATCCGGAGGCGAAGGCCCGCCTGGGCTACCGCCATTTCGACTATGGCCAGGCCTTCACCGGCGACGCGCTCTATTTCCGCGACCCGGTCGCCGCCGCCATTGCCGGCGCGCCGCTCGACGGCTGGCCGGCGCCGAAGCTGCTGCGTCTCTGCGCCCTCATGGACCTGTTCGACTATGGCGATGCCGGCATCGAGATCCTGGAACATCTGGGCGACCGCATCGCAGCCGTCCTGCCGGACAGCACCAGCCTGGACGCCCTCTACGACCTGCTGACCCCGACCCTGGACGGCGAGATCCTCAGCTACGCCGCCTATCGCGAGATCGCCATCGCCCACCGCCGCGCCTACCGCAAAACTTGGCTCGGCCTGGAAGACTGGGCGCCGCCGCCGACCCGCTACGGGAAGCGCTGAAGCGGCGATCGATGGCGCTCCCACCGCGGTCACCGGGCCGGGTTTCTTGACGATGCCGCCGGCCGCCGCCATTCTCCGGATACGTTTCCGGATTGGATGGAGGCCATGGCGCAGGCTGGATCGACGAAACCGCCGAAGGGGCGTGTCGCCCGGCATCGCGGCAGGGTTGCGGCAGGCGGCTCGAAACGGGTGGAGGTCACCGTGCCGAGTTCCGATGCAGGGCTTGTGAAGGCGATCGCCGGTGCCCTGCGGTCCGGCGGCAGGGATGCGGAGCGGATCAGGGAGGCGCTTGAACCGATCGTCTCGTCGGCGAAGGCGGCAACCGGACCGGACCTGGTTGCCTTCTTCCGCCGCTCGCCGCTGGTCGGTGCCGACCTGAAGGTCGAGCGGGACGGGTCGACCGGCCGGTCCGTCGATTTCGGCTGATGCCCTATCTTCTCGACACCAATGTCATCAGCGAGACGGTCAGGGCGAAGCCCGAGCCGGGGGTCCTGGCGTGGCTGGAACGGCAGGCGCCATCGGAGCTGTACCTGGCGTCACAGACGATCGGCGAACTGATGCGCGGTGCCGCCCGCGTCAGGGAAAAAGCGCGCCGGGAGCGCTTCACTGCCTGGATCGAGGACGAGCTGGGCCTGCAGTTCGAAGGCCGCATCCTGCCCTTCGACCTTGCCGCCGCGCGGATCTGGGGCCGGCTGATGGGCGAGGGCGACCGGAGCGGACAGACCCCTTCCGCTGCCGACGCCCAGATCGCTGCTGTCGCCATCGATCGCGGACTTGTTCTCGTGACCCGGAACGTGAGGGATTTCCAGCGGTTCGATCTGGCGTTGCTGAATCCCTGGGAGACCGGCACCGAAGGCTGACGACGATCGCGGCAGGCGGCGCATCGGGTCAGGACGCGCCGGGCCAGGACGCGCCAGACCAGGACGCGCCGGACCAGGACGCAACGGGCGACAGCCCACATTGTGGCAGCCGGTCGCACCAGCCCGCCGCCTTCCGGCATAGTGAACCGGGTCGCGAAACAGACGAGGCGGAGCGAGGATCTCGATGCCGAGCCGCAAGACCATCGGCCTGCCGCTGGGGCCGGCCGCCTTCCTGGCGCTGCTGGCGCTGCCGGCGCCCGACGGGCTGGCGGCGGCGGGCTGGGCGGTCGCGGCGCTGGCGCTGTGGATGGCCATCTGGTGGGCGAGCGAGGCGGTGCCGGTGGCGGCGACCGCGCTGCTGCCGCTGGTGCTGCTGCCGCTGCTGGACGTCGCGGCACTGGGGACCGTCGCCGCGCCCTATGCCAATCCGCTGATCTTCCTGTTCCTGGGCGGCTTCATGATCGCGCTCGCGATGCAGCGCTGGAACCTGCACCGCCGGGTGGCGCTGCATGTCCTGCTGCTGGCCGGCACCGGCCCGCGGCGGCTGCTGGCCGGGGTGATGCTGGCGACCGCCGGGCTGAGCATGTGGATCAGCAACACCGCCACCGCGATGATGATGATGCCGATCGCGCTGTCGCTGGCGGCAATCCTGCCCGCCGCCGGTCCGGAGGATGACGGTGACAGGACGGGTCAGGCGTTCGGCACCGCCCTGATGCTGGGCACGGCCTATGCCGCGTCGATCGGCGGGCTGGCGACCCTGGTCGGCTCGCCGCCCAATGCCCTGCTCGCCGCCTACATGATGCAGGCCCATGGCGTGCCGGTCGGCTTCGCGCAGTGGCTGGCGGTCGGCCTGCCGGTCGCGGCGGCGATGCTGCCGCTCGCCTGGCTGCTGCTGGCGCGGCTCCTGTACCGCCTGCCGGCGGCGGGAATCGCGGGCGGCAGCGCGCCGATCCGGCAGCAGCTGCAGGCCCTGGGCCCGGTCACCGCGGCGGAATGGCGGGTCGCGGCGGTGTTCGGCGCGGTGGCCCTGCTGTGGATCGCCCGGCCGGTCCTGCCGGCGGGCTGGCCGGCCGGCACCCTGACCGATCCGGGCATCGCCATCGCCGGCGCGGTGCTGCTGTTCGCCCTGCCGGCCGGCGGCGGCCGGCGCACCGCCCTGCTGGACTGGCAGACGGCGCGCGCCGCGCCCTGGGAGATCCTGATCCTGTTCGGCGGCGGCCTCAGCCTGGCGGAGGCGGTGGACGCGACCGGCCTGGCCGGCTGGATCGGACGCGGCCTGGCGCTGCTCGAGGCCTGGCCCGCCCTGGCGCTGGTCGCCGCCGTGGCGGCGCTGGTGATCCTGCTGACCGAACTGACCAGCAACACCGCGACCACCGCCGCCTTCCTGCCGGTGCTGGGCGCGGTCGCGGGGCAGGCGGGGCTGGCGCCGGTCGAGCTGGCGGTGCCGGCGGCACTGGCGGCGACCTGCGCCTTCATGCTGCCGGTCGCCACCCCGCCCAACGCCATCGTCTATGGCAGCGGCCGGGTCAGCATCCCGCAGATGATGCGGGCCGGGCTGCTGCTCAACCTGGCCGGTATCGCCGCGATCACCCTGCTGGTGCCGCCGCTGCTGCGCCTGCTGTTCTGAACCGCCTGTCGGCCCTGAACCGCGTATCGACCGGTCCTCAGCCCCGGTTCGGCAGCGCCGCCCGCAGTTCCGCCACCGCGTCCGCCACCGCATCCTGCTGTGCCGCATCCAGCCGCAGGCCCAGCTTGGTGCGGCGCCAGAGCACGTCCTCGCCCGTCGCCGCCCATTCGCGGGCGACCAGGTGGCGCAGCTCGGCCTGGTACAGGTCGGCGCCGTAATGGGTGCCGAGGGCGGCCTCGCCGCCCTCCAGCAGGTCCCAGGCGGCGGTGCCGTAGAGGCGCGCCAGGCGGCGGGCATGGGCCGGCGCCAGGAACGGATGGTCGCCGGCGAGGCGGGCGGCCAAATCGTCGAAGCCGGTGACCGGGAAGTCGCCGCCGGGCAGCGCCGCGCGCCTGGTCCAGGCGGGGCCGCGGGCGCCCAGCACAGCCTCCACATGGTCCAGCACCGCCTCCCCCAGGCGGCGGTAGGTGGTCAGCTTGCTGCCGAAGATGTTGACCAGCGCGGGGCTGCCGCCCGCGCCACCGTCGCGGCGCAGGACATAGTCTCGGGTCGCCTCCTGCGCCGCGCTGGCGCCGTCGTCGTAGAGCGGGCGCACGCCGGCATAGCTCCAGACCACCTGGCCCGGGGTGACGGGGGTGCGGAAATAGTCGCTGACCGCGGCGCAGAGATAGTCGGTCTCCTCGCGCGTGATCGCGGCATCGGCTGGATCGCCCTCATAGTCGCGGTCGGTGGTGCCGATCAGGGTGAAGTCGCCCTCATAGGGAATGGCGAAGACGATGCGGCCGTCATTGTTCTGGAAGATGTAGCAGCGGTCATGCTCGAACAGCCGCGGCACCACGATATGGCTGCCCTGGACCAGGCGGATCCGGTGGCCCTGATCTGTCTGCCCGCCGCTGCTCAGCGACAGCACCTTGTCCGCCCAGGGGCCGCCGGCATTGACCAGCAGGCGGGCGGCGATCTCGCTCTCCCGCCCGGTATCCTTCTCCCGCAGGGTGATGCGCCAGCAATCGCCGGCGCGGCGGGCGGCCGTCACTGCGGTGCGGGTGTGGATCGCCGCGCCGCGGTCGGCGGCGTCGCGCGCGTTCAACACAACCAGCCGGGCATCGTCGACCCAGCAGTCGGAATATTCGAACGCCCGGACATAGTCTGGCTTCAGCGGCTTGCCCGCCGGATCCTGGCGCAGATCCAGGCTGCGGGCCGGCGGCAGCAGCTTCCGCCCGCCCAGATGGTCGTACAGGAACAGGCCCAGGCGCAGCATCCAGGCCGGCCGCAGCCCGGCATGGTGCGGCAGCACGAAACGCAGCGGGCGGATGATGTGCGGCGCGTTCGCCCACAGCAGCTCGCGTTCGCGCAAAGCTTCCCGCACCAGGCGGAACTCGTAATGCTCCAGGTAGCGCAGGCCGCCGTGGATCAGCTTCGTCGACCAGGAGGAGGTGCCGCTGGCCAGATCGTTCATCTCCGCCAAACAGACGGAATAGCCGCGGCCCACGGCGTCGCGGGCGATGCCGCAGCCGTTGATGCCGCCGCCGATGACGCAGATATCGAAAATCTCCGCCGACACGGTCACGCGGCCCCTTCGGCGGTCGCCTCGGTGCGGGCCGTCGGTGCGGCGGCCGCATCGGTCGCGGCGCCGTCGTCGCCGTCGGCGACCACCAGCTGCACCCCCTGTTCGGCGCAGAGCGCGGCAGTCGCCGCCGGCGGCGGCCGGTCGGTGACGAAGATGTCCACCTCGGACAGATGCGCGATCCGTACCGGCGCGCGGCGTTCGAACTTCATCGCGTCGGCGACCAGGATCGTCTGGCGGGCATGGCGGATGATCTCCTGCGCCACCCGCACCTCGCGATAGTCATAGTCCAGCAGCTCGCCGCCCTCGTCGATGGCGGAGACGCCGATGACGGCGAAGTCGACCCGGAACTGGCGCACGAAGTCGACCGTCGCCTCGCCCACCACGCCGCCGTCGGAGCGGCGCACCACGCCGCCGGCGATCACCACCTCCACCGCCGGCGCCTCGCGCAGGATATGGGCCGCGTTCAGGTTGTTGGTGATCACCATGATGCCGCGATGCCGGCGCAAAGCCGCGGCGACCTGCTCCGTGGTGGTGCCGATGTTCAGGATCAGCGAGGTGTTGTCCGGGATCAGCGCCGCCGTCGCCAGCCCGATCCGGCGCTTGCCCTCGGCCGCCAGCATGCGGCGGGAGTCGTAGGCGACGTTGGTGACGCTGGAGGGATAGACCGCGCCGCCATGCACCCGCTGCAGGATGCGGCGGTCGCAGAGCTCGTTCAGGTCCTTGCGGATCGTCTGCGGCGTCACCTCGAACTGCACCGCCAGGTCGTCCACCGCCACGCGGCCGTCACGCCGGGCACGCGCGACGATCTCCGACTGGCGGGGCGAAACAGGCTCCATCGTACTGCTTTCCTTTGCTTTCGAATGCACCTGCCCGGGTGCGAAATCGGCAACATTCTTGCCGCTGCTCACCAATCTGGCAATCGATGCTTTCGTATTGACGTTCGTTTGGGTTCGTTCGATAGTTCCAGGACGGCTACAAGAAACATCTAGGGAGGAAGCCGAGGATGCGCACATTGACGGCTGCGGTCGCCGCTGCAGCACTGCTCGCATGGGCCGGGCCCGGCCATGCCGGCATGGACGAGGCCAAGAAGTGGATCGATCAGGAATTCCAGCCTTCGACGTTCTCCAAGGACGAGCAGATGAAGGAAATGGAATGGTTCATCAAGGCCGCCGAACCGTTCAAGGGGATGGAGATCAACGTCCTCTCGGAGACGATCCCCACCCACACCTATGAATCCGAGACCCTGACCAAGGCATTCGAGGAGATCACCGGCATCAAGGTCAACCACCAGCTCCTGGGCGAGGGCGAGGTGGTGCAGGCGGTGCAGACCCAGATGCAGACCAACCGCAACCTGTATGACGCCTATATCAACGATTCCGACCTGATCGGCACCCATTCCCGCCTGCAGAGTGCCGTCAACCTGTCGGACTGGATGGCGGGCGAGGGCAAGGACGTCACCTCCCCCACCCTGGACCTGGAGGACTTCATCGGCCTGCCCTTCGTGACCGGGCCCGACGGCAAGGTCTGGCAGCTGCCCGACCAGCAGTTCGCCAACCTGTACTGGTACCGCAAGGACTGGTTCGACCGGCCGGACCTGCAGAAGCGGTTCAAGGACAAGTACGGCTACGACCTGGGCGTGCCGGTGAACTGGTCGGCCTACGAGGACATCGCCGAGTTCTTCACCGACGACGTGAAGGAGATCGACGGGGTCCGGGTCTACGGCCATATGGACTATGGCAAGCGCGCGCCCGACCTGGGCTGGCGCATGACCGACGCCTGGCTGTCGATGGCCGGTGCCGGCGATACCGGCCTGCCGAACGGCCGCCCGGTCGACGAATGGGGCATCCGCATGCCCCAGGAATCCTGCAATCCCGCAGGTGCGTCGGTGACCCGCGGCGGTGCGACCAACGGCCCGGCCGCCGTCTATGCCATTCGCAAGTGGGACGAATGGCTGCGGAAATACGCCCCGCCGGGTGCCGCCGACTACGACTTCTACCAGTCGCTGCCGGCGCTGGCGCAGGGCAATGTCGCGCAGCAGATCTTCTGGTACACCGCCTTCACCGCAACCATGGTGGCGCCGAAGAGCGAGGGCAACAACACCGTCGACGACCAGGGCAACCCGCCGTGGCGGATGGCCCCCTCGCCGCACGGCCCGTACTGGGAAGAGGGCCAGAAGCTCGGCTATCAGGATGCCGGCTCCTGGACCATGTTCAAGTCCACCCCCGTCGACCGGCGCAAGGCGGCCTGGCTCTATGCCCAGTTCGTCACCGCCAAGACGGTCTCGCTGAAGAAGAGCCATGTCGGCCTGACCATCATCCGGAACTCCGACATCAACGACCCCTCCTTCACCGAGCGGGCGCCGAAACTGGGCGGCCTGGTGGAGTTCTACCGCTCGCCCTCGCGGGTGCTGTGGACGCCGACCGGGGTCAACGTCCCCGACTATCCGAAGCTGGCACAGCTGTGGTGGCAGCAGATCGGCGACGTCAATTCCGGCACCTTCACCCCGCAGGAGGCGATGGACCGCCTGGCCGGAGAGATGGACCAGGTGATGGCCCGGATGCAGCGCGCGGACGAGGCCAACAACACCTATGGCGGCTGCGGCCCGCGCCTCAACGAGGAGAAGGAGGCGTCCTACTGGCTCAGCCAGCCGGGCGCGCCGAAGCCGAAGCTTGAGAACGAGAAGCCGCAGGGCGAGACTGTCAGCTACGAGGAACTGGTGAAGAGCTGGCAGAAGACGGAGTAGCAGCCCGAAGGCAGGCTACGACAGGACAGAGGGCGGGACCGCAGCCGCGGCCCCGCCCTCCCCTTCCCCGAGATCCTGGACTGCCCCTCCTTCTCCGCCCGCCGGGACGGCCGGTCTGGCGCAGGCCGCGGAACCGGCTGTCGCGACCGGCGCGGGAAGGGAGGGCAGCCGCAAGGCGGCCATGACCCTGGAACTGAAGAACGTCTCGAAGCGGGTTGGCGCGGAGACGCATATCCACTCCACCGACCTGCGCCTGGAGCGCGGCAGCTTCAACATCCTGCTGGGCACCACCCTGGCCGGGAAGACCAGCCTGATGCAGCTGATGGCCGGTCTGGAACGGCCCAGCGAGGGCGAAGTCTGGTTCGACGGGCGGAACGTCACCGGGGCGAAGGTCAGGGACCGCAACGTCTCCATGGTCTACCAGCAGTTCATCAACTATCCGAACTTCACGGTGTGGGAAAACATCGCCTCGCCGCTCAAGGTCGCGCGCCTGCCGGCGGCGGAGATCCGCGACCGGGTCGGCCGCATGGCGGAGTTGCTGCGCCTGACCCCGATGCTGCAGCGCCGGCCGGCGGAACTGTCCGGCGGGCAGCAGCAGCGCACCGCGATCGCCCGCGCGCTGGTCAAGGACAGCGACCTGGTGCTGCTGGACGAGCCGCTCGCCAACCTGGACTTCAAGCTGCGCGAGGAGCTGCGCGACGAACTGCCTCGGCTGTTCGCCGACCGCGACTGCGTCGTCGTCTATGCCACGACGGAGCCGGTGGAGGCGCTGCTGTTCGGCGGCCATACCGCCACCCTGTTCGAGGGGCGGGTGACCCAGTTCGGCCCGACGGGCGAGGTCTACCGCCAGCCCCGCGACCTGGTCAGCGCGCAGGTCTTCTCCGAACCGCCGATCAATGTGATCGCGGTGGACAAGAGCGGCGGCCGCTTTCGCTTCGGGCAGACGGACTGGGACGCGCCGCCGGGCCAGGCCGGCCTGCCCGACGGCCCCTACCGCCTGGGCCTGCGCCCCCATCACGTCACCCCGGCACCGGCCGGCGGCACGCCGGTGCCGGTCGCCGGGCCGGTCCTGGTCACCGAGCTGTCGGGCTCGGAAAGCCTGGTCCATTTCCGCCTGGGCGACGATACCTGGATCTCGCAGAGCCACGGCATCCACCCCTTCGAGGTCGGCCAGGTCGCGCAGCTCCACGCCGACATGTCGCGCGCGCTCCTGTTCGCCCGCGACGGCAGGCGGGTGGCGGCATGAGGGGAGTGGGGCATAACCAACTGTCCCCGTCATCCTCGGGCCTGACCCGAGGATCCCAGCGCCGGCGGGGCGGCTGCGCCGGCCGGCAGCGGCGCCGTCCCGTCACGATCCTCGGGTCAGGCCCGAGGATGACGGCGATGTACGTTGCGACGTCGACGGCCACTTCCCGGAGCACCTGCTGATGGCGCGGATCAGCCTGCAGGGCCTGCGCCACAGCTATCTGGCGGCACCGCGCGAGGATGCGGACTACGCGCTGAAGCGGCTGGACCTGGACTGGCAGGATGGCGGCGCCTATGCGCTGCTGGGCCCGTCGGGCTGCGGCAAGACCACCCTGCTGAACATCATCTCCGGCCTGCTGCGGCCCAGCGAGGGGCGGATCCTGTTCGACGATGCCGACGTCACCGCACTGCCGCCGGACCGCCGGCATATCGCGCAGGTGTTCCAGTTCCCGGTCGTCTACGACACCATGACCGTCTACGACAATCTGGCCTTCCCGCTGCGCAACCGCGGCGTGGCGCCGGCCGAGGTCGATGCCCGGGTCCGCGAGATCGCGGAGATGATCCACCTGACCGACCGGCTGAAGAAGCGCGCCTCGGGCCTGACCGCCGACGGCAAGCAGAAGATCTCCCTGGGGCGGGGGCTGGTGCGCACCGACGTCAACGCGATCCTGTTCGACGAGCCGCTGACGGTGATCGACCCGCATCTGAAATGGCAGCTGCGGTCGAACCTGAAGGAGCTGCACCAGCGGGTGCGGCTGACCATGATCTACGTCACCCACGACCAGACGGAGGCGCTGACCTTCGCCGACCAGGTGGTGGTGATGAATGCCGGCGAGGTGGTGCAGGTCGGCACCCCGGTGGAGCTGTTCGAGCGCCCGGCCCACACCTTCGTGGGTCATTTCATCGGCTCGCCCGGCATGAACCTGCTGCCGGGCGAGCTGCGCGGCGGCCGGGCGCATTTCGCCGGCCAGCCGCTCGCCACCGCCCATGATGGCGGGACCGGCGCCGCCGACGGCCCGGTCGAGATCGGCATCCGGCCGGAATTCGTCAGCCTGGGCGCGCAGGGCGACGGCGACGGAATCCCGGCGACGGTCACCAAGGTCGACGATGCCGGGCGCTTCCGGATCGTGGAGGCGCGCCTGGCAGGCGCCACCGGGGCCGCGATCAAGCTGCTGGCACCGGAGGAGCAGCCGATTGCCGCCGGCCCGGTGCGGCTGCGCTTCGACGCCGCCCATACCCTGCTCTACCGCGACGGCTGGCTGCTGAAGCCATGAACAGGGAGGACGGGGCATGACCAAGACCGCGAACCAGGCCGCCTGGTTCTTCGTCCTGCCGGTGCTGCTGCTGGTGGCGTTCAACGCGATCATCCCGCTGATGACCGTGGTGAACTATTCTGTGCAGGAGACCTTCGGCGACAATGCCTTCTTCTGGTCGGGCCTGCTCTGGTTCGAGGATGTGCTGAATTCGGAGCGCTTCCACGACGCGCTGGGCCGGCAGCTGCTGTTCACCGGCCTGATCCTTGTGATCGAGGTGCCGCTGGGGGTCGCGATCGCCCTGGCGATGCCGCGCAAGGGGCCCTGGGTCTCGGTCTGCCTGGTGACGATGGCGCTGCCGCTGCTGATCCCGTTCAACGTGGTGGGGGCGATGTGGAACATCTTCGCCCTGCCGGATATCGGCCTGCTGGGCCGGGGGCTGAACGAGCTCGGCTTCGACTACAACTTCACCCGCCAGCCCTTCTCCGCCTGGTTCACCCTGATCCTGATGGATGTCTGGCACTGGACCTCGCTGGTGGTGCTGCTGGCCTATGCCGGGCTGGTGTCGATCCCCGACGCCTACTACCAGGCGGCGAAGATCGACGGGGCAGGCAGCTGGGCGATCTTCCGCCACATCCAGCTGCCGAAGATGAAGCGGGTGCTGACCATCGCCGTCCTGCTGCGCTTCATGGACAGCTTCAACATCTATACCGAGCCCTTCGTGCTGACCGGCGGCGGCCCGGGCAATTCCACCACCCTGTTGTCGATCGACCTGGTGAAGATTGCGCTGGGGCAGTTCGACCTGGGCCCGGCGGCGGCGATGTCGCTGATCTACTTCCTGATCATCCTGCTGCTGAGCTGGATCTTCTACACCCTGATGATGCGCAGCGAGGGAGGCCAGTCATGAGCAACGCCGCGGCGGGGGCCGGTGTCGGTGCGGCGGGCGGCTTCCGGGCCGCGCGCCTGGTGCCGGTCCTCTACATCCTGTTCCTGATGCTGCCGATCTACTGGCTGCTGAACATGTCGTTCAAGACCACGAACGAGATCCTGGGCGGCTTCTCCCTCTGGCCGGCGGAATTCACCCTCGACAATTACGCGGTGATCTTCTCCGACCCGACCTGGTACATGGGCTATGTGAATTCGCTAGCCTATGTGCTGATGAACACCGTGCTGTCGGTGGCGGTGGCGCTGCCGGCGGCCTATGCCTTCTCCCGCTATCGCTTCCTGGGCGACAAGCACCTGTTCTTCTGGCTGCTGACCAACCGCATGGCGCCGGCAGCGGTGTTCGCCCTGCCCTTCTTCCAGCTCTATTCCGCGGTCGGGCTGTTCGACACCTATTTCGCCGTGGCGCTGGCGCACACCCTGTTCAACATCCCGCTCGCGGTCTGGATCCTGGAAGGCTTCATGTCCGGGGTGCCGAAGGAACTGGACGAGACCGCCTATGTCGACGGCCATTCCTTCTGGGGCTTCTTCCTGAAGATCTTCGTGCCGACGATCTCGTCCGGCATCGGCGTCGCCGCCTTCTTCTGCTTCATGTTCTCGTGGGTGGAGCTGCTGCTGGCGAAGACCCTGACGGCGGTGGAGGCGAAGCCGATCGCCGCGGTGATGACCCGCACCGCCTCCACCTCCGGCTACGAACTGGGGCTGCTGGCCGCGGCCGGGGTGCTGACCATCGTGCCCGGCGCCTTCGTGATCTATTTCGTGCGCAACTACATCGCCAAGGGCTTCGCCCTCGGCCGGGTGTAGGCAGCGGGACCGCGGGAGGGGATCGCCATGGGACTGGACTGGATGGCCTGGACCTGGCCGACGGCGGCCTTCTTCGCCTTCATCGCCGCCTGCCTGGCGGCGATGACCGCCTGGGAATGGGCGGCACCGGGCGGCGGGCCGCGGCGCGGCCTGCTGGGGCTGGACACGACCCGCGGCGACCGGCTGTTCATCGCGCTGCTGGGTTCCGCCTTCATCCTGCTGCTTTGGCTGGCCCTGCTGGGCCCGCCGCTCTGGATCGCGCTGGCCGTCTGCCTGGCCTGGTGGGCCTTCGTCTTCCGCTTCGTCTGATGTCGGATTGTGTCGGCCGGCGCTGAGGGCTTCCTGTCGCTGAAAGCATCTGGCATGCTTCCGTCCTGCCGCCGGTCCCTTCCTTGCCGGTACGGCACAGCGTCGACAGGTCCAGCAGAGGAATCGAGACGGCCATGTCCAAGAAGAATGTCCAGACCAACACCCAGCAGATCGTGAAGACCAAGATCGCCGACGAGCTGTCGGACGAGGCCCTCGATCGCGCCGTCGGCAAGGCCTGCTATTGCTGGGCCAACCAGCACAGCGTCATTCGCGAGAAGTGATGCGCTGACCCCGGCCCGGTCGGTCCGCCGCCGGGCCGGGGCCGCATCCATTCCTACCGAGCCCGCTCACTCAGCCTCCAGTCCCGCTGCGGCCGGTCTGTCGCGGTGGGCTGTTCATGTTGCTCGGCACGGCCCTGCCTGAACCAAGTAGGCATCCATGACGGAAGCGGATCCCGCTCTCAACCGTCCCCTTTCCATAGCCCCGCATTTCTCCGTCCATGTCATTTCCGAAGACCAGCTTCTGCTCCTCTCGGAGCAACGCAGCTTCCGGCTGACCGGGCGCCTCTATGTGACATTGCTGCCGCTGCTGGACGGAAGCCGGACCGGCGAGGATATCGTTGCGGCCCTGGCCGGACAGGAGAGCGAAGAGCGGCTGCGCTTCGCCGTCGGCAACCTGCTGCGAAAAGGCTATGCCTGCCCGGTCGCCCCGGACGCACCGGCGGGCCGTCAGGCATTATGGGCGGAAATGGGCATCGTCCCGGCCGATGCCGAGGGCGCCCTGGCGGCAATCGCCGTGGACGTGCGGGCGATCGGCGGCGCACCGGCGGAGGCGGAGGCCGCGCGCCTGCTGCGCCGCGCCTTGCAGGATTCGGGCGTTCCTCTTCGCCGCGGCGGGAACGCCGACCTCACCATCCTCTGCGTCCCCGACTATCTGCACCGGGACCTTGCCGCGGTGAACCGGCGGATGCGCCGCGCCAGCCGCGCCTGGATGCCGTTCAAGGCCGGCGGCAGCCTGCCGCTTCTCGGCCCGCTGTTCCGGCCCGACACGGCACCCTGCTGGGCCTGCCTGGCCGACCGGATCATCGAGACCCGCCCCGGCGATAATCTGGTCGATCCCGCGGTCAAGGCGGTGCGCCCCGCCCTGGCGCAGACGCGGGCGACCCGTTCGCTGGCAACAGGCTTCGCGGCCCTGGAACTCGCCCGCCGCATTGCCGGGGACCACCTGCAGGACCTTCACGAGGCTTTGCTCAGCCTTGACCTCGCGACCGGCGAGCGCCGCGCGCACGGCATCCGCCTTGCGCCGGCCTGCGCGATCTGCGGGCGGCCGGAGGCGCCGGACCTGGCGCTGGAGCGTGCGATGCGCCCGCTTGAGATACGGTCGACGCCGGTGGAGCTGCAGGTCGACGGCGGCTGGCGGGTGGCCCCGGCGGCGCAGGTGCTCGAACGGCTGCAGCGCCATGTGAGCCCGATCACCGGCATCGTCGACGCGCTGGAGGACTGCTCCCCGCATGCCGGGCTGCCGGTGTTCAAGGCGACGCAGACCAATCCGGTCCCTGCGGGCCCGCGGCAGAACCGCCTGATCGGCCGGCCGGGCGCCGCCGTGGGCAAGGGCATGGGCGAGGTGCAGGCCAAGGTCAGCTGCCTGGCCGAGGCGATCGAACGCTATCTTTGCGGCTTCACCGGTCATGAACCGCGCATGCGCGCGCCCTGGACCGCGCTCGGCCCCGCCGCCCCGCATCCGGTAAGCTTCCTGAACTTCAGCGAGCGGCAGTACGACGAGCGGGAGATCTGGAATGCCCGGCATTCCGGCTTCAACTGGGTCGGCGAACGGTTCGACGAGGCACGGCCGATCGAGTGGCGCCCCGCCTGGTCGCTGACCCACGCCGCGCCCCGCTGGCTGCCGGCGCGGTTCTGTCATTTCAACTATGTCGATGCCGACTGTCCGGACCCGGCGGAGGACAACCTGTTCTGCAGTGCCGATTCCAACGGCTGCGCCTCGGGCAGCACACTTGAGGAAGCGATCCTGCAGGGCTTCCTGGAACTGGTCGAGCGCGATGCCTGCGGCATGTGGTGGTACAACCGGCTGCGCCGGCCCGCCTTCGACCTGGAGGTGCTGCGCAATCCGTTCGTGCGGCGGGTGCAGGATTTCTGCAAGGCGGCCGGCCGGCGCCTGCACGTGCTCGACCTGACCAACGATCTGGGCATACCGACCGCGATCGCCCTGTCCTACCGGGAGGCGGATGGCGGCGCCATCGTCCTGGGCCTGGGCGCGCATCTCGACGTCGAGATCGCGATCGCCCGGGCGCTTGCCGAACTCAACCAGATGCAGACCCTGGAAGGTGCCGTCACCAGCGCCGATGTCGGCGCCGGGGCCCTCGACGACGAGGCCGTGATGCACGACTGGCTGACCACCCGGACCATCGACAGCGAATATTATTGCCGACCGGACGGCGCAGTGGACCCGCGGGTCTACGACCGGCCGCGCATCGCCGACCTGAAGCAGGCCGTGGACCGCTGTGTCGCGACAATCGGCGACCGCGGCATGGACATGATCGTGGTGGACTATGCGCGGCCCGAGATCGACTTCGCCACGGTGCGGGTGGTCGTGCCGGGCCTGCGGCATTTCTGGACCCGGTTCCGCGACGGGCGGCTCTATACCGTGCCGGTGGACCTGGGCTGGACCGACCGCCCCTGCCCGGAGGACAGGCTGAACCCCATCCCCTTCTTCTTCTGAGGACAGAAGGGGCCGGCCTCAGGCGACCGGCGGGTCGGTCTCGGCCTTCGGCGACATCGCCGCCTTGCCGGCCTTCAGCTCGTTGCGGAAGCGTCCCGCCAGGTCCTTCGGGTTCAGGTTCTCCAGGGTGCCGCCATGCGCGAAATGCCAGGCGAAGGCACGGCCGAGCGCCCAGGTGACGACGCCGTTGATCGCCGGAAGGGTGGCGATGCCCAGGACCTGGCCGACGATCGGCACGCTCTTGGCCAGCGACAGGATCGGATAGCCCACCAGCGCCGGCGGCGCGACGGTGGCCACCAGCGAACTGATCGCCGCCTTGATCGCCTGCTGCGAGAACGGCACGCCGTAGACGTCGCCCAGGCGGGAGATCATCCGGATCTGCGCCGCCGTCGAGACGGCGATGTCCACTGCCGGGATCGGGATCAGGCCGCCGGCCGCCGCGCCATAGGCATGGCTGCGGATGATGCCGCGCACCAGATCGCTGTCGATGCCGGGGGAGGCCTCCGCGCCGGGGGCTGCCTCTCCCGGGGCCGTCTCTTCCTCCGGCCCCGCCGCCGCGTCGGCCATGCCGTCTGCACTGCTCATGCCGGTCTCCATGACATCTGCGGCCCGGATCGGGTGCCGGGCGGAGCGGAAACTGTATCCAGGCGCCGCCCTCCCTGTCCACCGGGCGGAGCCGTGCCGTCGACGGTCATTCGCGCAGGCGCGGGCGGGCCAGCGCGATCATCGCGATGAACACGACGACCGGACTCAGCAGCAGCGAGGCGATGAACACGCCGACCGCACCGATCGGCGTCTCCCGCCCCAGCCAGGCCACCGGGAAGCAGAGCAGCACATAGACCAGACCCAGGACAAATGGCAGCATCCCGCCCTCCCCTATCGTTGCGGACTCCGAGGCTCGCTTCCGCCGCCCAGTTCTTCCCCCGTGCGCGGGCGGATGCCGCCAGGGCGTGCGGCGGCTTCGTTGGCGCCCAGCGGGGTCTGTCCGTTCACCCCCGCCCGGTCGCCGTCCGAGGACCGCGGGAACAGCGACGGCAGGCGGTTGAAATCCGGCAGTTCCAGCGCCTCCGATTCACTCACCGGGGCCACCGGCGCGGCGTCCGCCGGTGCGCGTGACATCTCGCTGCCCAGGATCAGGGGCATCTGGTCGCGGTTGCCGCCGACCACCACCACCTTCGTATTGGGCGAGCGCGCCAGCTCCACCGTCGCCTCGATGCCGCGCCAGGTCAGCAGGGGTTCGGTCAGCGCTTCCTGCACGATCGAGTAGAAGTTGCGGATGCCGATCGCCTCGATCCGCTTGCGGCGGGCTTCCTGCTCCGCCGCGGTGAGCTTGAACTCGTAGGAGGCGGAGAGCTGCTCCTGCTCCAGCTTGCTCTCGACCGCGGCCTGGATCTGGGGCGGCAGCTGCAGCTTGGCGATGACGATCTGCGTGAAGTCGATATAGGTCGCCACGGGATGCAGCGACAGCAGCGCCCGGACATCCGCCGCGAAGTTCTGGAAGTCGAGGGTATAGAGCTCGTGTGACTTGTAGTGCGAGGCACCCTGCCGGATGGCGTCCAGCACCGGCGGCAGCACGATGCGGCTGCGATAGTCCGGCCCGATCTCCCGCTGCAGCGCCGGCAGGGCCTCGCGGATCGGCCGGTACAGGGCATCGCCCTGGATGCTCACGCCCATCCCTTCGCTGGACAGCGCATAGACCTCGAAGGGCATGCGCTGCACGCGCACTTCGTAGCTGTAGATCCGGTCCCAGGGCAGCTTCGTCGCATAGCCTTCCGGCAGCACCGTGTCGTCCACGGTGCCGCCCTGCAGCAGCTTGAAGCGGACGCCGGCCTGGCCGGGCTCGATGGTGACGACGACGAAGTGCCAGAGGCCGAGGCAGAGCAGGCTCACCGCGATGACGGCAGCGATCGCCCAGGCGAGGATCCGCTCGCTGCGCGAGAACAGGCGGGTGGGGCTTCCTGACACGTTGCTCATCGGGCTCCCGGTCCGGTCCTTTCGGCGATGCGGCCGTCGCGAAGCCGGACGATCCGGTCCGCCGCATCCTCGTAGCGTTCGTCATGGCTGACCACCACCAGGGTCCGGCCCTCGGCCTTCAGGCGCGGCAGCCAGTCGCGGTAGAAGCTCTGGCGGAACTCCGGATCCTGGTCGGCCGCCACCTCGTCGAGGACCAGGATCGGCCGATCCTCCAGCAGGGCGACCGCGAAAGCCAGCCGCTTTCGCTGGCCGGTGGAAAGCTCGGTGGTGGTGAAGCGGCCGTCGACATAGCCGACCTTGTCGCCGATGCCGAGCTGCGCCAGCAGCGCGCTCACCTCCTCCGGCGACCGCAATGCCAGGCCGTAGAGGCGGTCGAACAGGTGGAAGTCGGCGAAGACGGCCGAGAACAGGGCCCTGTAGGCGCCGGCATTCGCCTCTTTCACTTCCGCACCATCGACCCGGATGGTGCCGGCCTCCGGCCGGTACAGGCGGGTCAGCACCTTCATGAAGGTCGATTTGCCGCTGCCGTTCCCGCCGACGACGAAGAGCACCTCCCCCCGGTCGAGCGACAGGGAGAGCGGGCCGAGCCCGAAGATCCGCCCGCCCTGGTCGTCGCGATAGCTGAAGACGATGTCCTCCAGCTCGAGGCGGGAGAAGCCGGCAGCCGCGCCGCCTTCCGCCGCTGCGGGCCCTTCTGCGGGTGTTGGGTGCGGCACCTCGACCCCGGCCCGCTGCAGATCGGCGAGAACCCCGTCCAGCATGCCCAGCGCCATGCCGGCGCGCTGCACCATCGGCAGAGTCCGGCTGACCATGTCGACGGCGGACAGCAGGAAGACGGCGACATAGACCGCCTTGGCCACGACATCCATGTCGCCCAGGAACGGCGGCAGCAGAAAGGCGATGACCACGACGTTGACGTAGAACAGGCTGAGCGTCGTGACGATGCCCTGGTTGATGCGCCGCGCCGCATCGACGCGCGCGGTCCGCATCGCCGCGGAGCCGTCGACAAGAAAGGCGGTTTCCAGGTCGTCGCCGCGCGCCTGGTGCAGCCGCACCTCCTTGAAGCCGTCCAGCAGGTGCGCGAACAGGCGCAGGAAGCCCGTTTCCACGCTCCCGGCCCGCACCATCGCCTGGCGGATCCCCCGCTGCGTCAGACGCAGGAAGAAGGAGCCGGCGATCATCACGCCAAGCATGCTGGCGAAGACCAGCGGCGAGAGGTAGAGCGTGTAAAGGCCGCTGAACACCAGCGAACCGATCGCGGTGACCCCCGAATAGGTCATCAGCGCGGCTTCGGAGATCACGGCCGAGTTGCGGGTCACGGAATCGTAGATGCGGGTGCGGCCGACTGCCTCGAAGCGGTCGTACTCGATGCGCCGCACCGCCGAGACCAGCCGCCGGCGGATCCGGTCCAGTTCGCCTTCCACGATCGCGGCGGTCGCACGCTGGCCGTAGGCATGGCCGCCGATCAGGCCGGCGGCCGAGACGATGAACAGGATCAGGGTACCGAGGTCCAGCGAGTCCGGGTCCGTCGCGGTGACGATCTGGCCGATCAGGGCCAGCACGCTCAGGGTACAGACCATGATGGCGAGGGCGGCCAGGCCCAGGTAGAGGCGGCGGCCTTCCGCCGCCCGCCATACCATCGCGAGATACTTCAAAGGCCCCGCCCCGCATAGGGCGCAGCCGCGGCGATGCCCTCGCCGGACACCGGCGGCGCCATCAGCCGGCCACCGCCGGTGCGACCGGATCGGCCGCAACCCAGCCTTCCGCGACGAGCCGGTCGCGGGTCGGCGCATGCGCCAGCAGGCCGGCCGAAGTCACCAGGTCCAGGCAATGGGCCGCCGGCGGAATGGCGTGCTTCGGTAAAGGTGCCGCGCCCGGCGGCGGCGCGAAGCTCTCGCCGAAGATCGCCGCGGCACTTTCCGCCGAAAAGCCGATGGCCTGCAGGATCGCCCGGTACTGCGCCCGCAGCGCCTGCGAACTGGCCAGGAACCGATCGAAAAAGCCCGGCAACAACCCGCCGAGGGCGAGGCGGCCATCCTCGCCGATTTCCGCCCAGAGATGCCGCAGCAGCACCTCGAAGAAACGCTGGTGACGGCCCTCGTCCATCAGATGCTCCCGCGTGACCTGCTGGAAGGCGCTGCCGGCCCGGGTCTCCTTCGCCAGGCCGAACATCCGCTCGGTCACGTAGTGTTCCGCGAAACAGAGGGCGACGATGTCCGCTACAGGCCGGATGTCTGCCGGCGCCTCGGCATGCAGGAAGGCAAGGGCCGCCTGCAGGTTGGACGCCTCCTCCGGGCGCGCCTCGACGCCCGGCTCCAGGCCGGTCGCAGCGGCAAGATCCTCGATGAACTCGCGCGCCACCAGGGCGTGATAGTATTCGTCGGTGCCGATGGCCAGGGCCACCTGCCGGGCGCCCGGCGGCAGGGGGAAATCGTGCCGGCCATTGGCCAGCCGGCCGCACAGCACGGCCACGACATCGACCTCCGCATCGGCGAGGCCTGCCTGCATGGCATAGGCGGTGCGTACCAGAACCTCCCGGACCGCCGCCGGCCCCAGGGCCAGCACCTCCGGGTGCCGCACCAGCGGCTGCATGGCGGCGGGAAAGACCGGGTCGTCCGGCGCAACCTCGCTGACCCGCGTGCGCCGGACGGTACGGATGGCACAGCGGTCCTCCCATTGCTGAAGATATTTCCGGCAATAGGCCTCGAATGTCTCCATCCGGCCACCTGATCCTGTGCTGCGGGATTGCGCTGCCCCGCCAGCGCCGCCGATACTCGTCAAGGCTAGCCGATGGCCCCCCAGCCTGCATAGACGGCACGCATCGCCCCAAGGTCCGAGGCCCGTTCCAGATGGACGGTACCGTCCAGCTTCTCTATCGCTTCCATGACGATGTGCGCGCGGCGACCCGCGACGGCGACCGGATCACCCTGTCCGTGGCGGACTGGAAGGACCTGTCCTTCACCGCGGAAAGCCCGGACAGCGCGGCGGCGATCCTGAAGCTGCATGGCGATGGCCTGACCCTGGCCGCGCTGGACCGAATCGCCCCCGGCGGCGCGATCCGACACTATCTGGAGCGCTTTTCCCGGGCCCGGCTGCTGGCCTGGCGGGTGGTGGATGCGGCGGGCGAGCTGCTGCGGGCGGAAAGCCGGACGGCCGGCTATCTGCCCGCCACCGGGGCGGCACCGCCCGGCGCCCGCTTCGTCCTCGACCGGTTCGCCTGGCTGCGCCGCGATGCCGGCGGGGCGGTGCTGGAATCCGCCGCCGTGCGCGCCAGCGCCCGGCCGGGGTGCCGCGGAATCGCCGCATTGGCACCGCTTCTCGCCGGCGACGGGTCGGACGATGGTCTGGCGCAGGCCCTGTGGCGCCTGGGCTTCTGTGCGCAGGCGGAGGGTGCCGAGCCGCCGCCGCGGCAGACCTGGTCCTTCCACGACCTGCTGATGCATGAGGCGAGCCGGGAGAACCGCGACGACCAGGCCATGGGCGCAACCTGCCGGTTCGAGGGGCGCTTTCCCGCCCCGCCGGCCTGCAAGCCGCCGATGCCGGGGCAGCGGCTGGTCCTGCCGCCGGTCGATTCGCAGGCGGTGGCCGCCGGCAGCGCGCCGCTCCACGACCTCCAGGGCCTGCGTCGGTCGATTCGGAACTATGCCGCGGGACCGCTGCCGCTGGAGGCGCTGGGCAGCTTCCTCTGGCGGAGCGTGCGCGTGACCGGCCGGGTCGACGATCCGGGGCAGGACCCGGCGCAGATGCCGCTGCTGCGCCCCTATCCCGCTGGCGGCCTGCTCCACGAACTGGAATTCTACCTGGCCGCGGAACGCTGTGCCGGCCTTGCCGGCTGCCTCTACCACTATGACGGGCAGGATCATGCACTGATCGCCCTGCCCGGATCGGAGCGGGCCGCCGCCCGCATCGTCAGTCGCGCCAGTGCGGCGATGGGCCTCGCCGAAGCGGCCGCGCGGCCGCAGGCGGTCGTCGTCATCGCCTCACGCCTGCCGCGCCTCGCCTGGAAGTATGAAGGGACCGCCTATCGGACGAGCCTGATGCATGCCGGGGTGGTGATGGAGCTGATGTACCTGGTCGCCGCCGACATGGCCCTGGCGCCCTGCGCCATCGGCTCGGGCGATTCGCGACCGTTCGAGGAGGCGACCGGCATCGACCGGTTCGAGGAGACCGCAATCGCCGAGTTCGCGCTGGGCGTACCGGCAGAACAAGACCAGGGGTGGAGACCATGACGAACACGATGACCGGGGCGGAAAGCCTGGTGACGACCCTTGTCGATTCCGGGATCGACACCTGCTTCACCAATCCCGGCACTTCGGAAATGCATTTCTGCGCCGCCCTGGACAAGCTGCCCGGCATGCGCTGCGTGCTGGGCCTGTTCGAAGGTGTGGTGACCGGCGCCGCCGACGGCTATTCCCGCATCACCGGCCGGCCGGCGGCCACCCTGCTGCATCTGGGGCCCGGCCTGGGCAACGGCCTGGCGAACCTGCACAACGCGCGGCGCGCCGGCAGCCCGGTGGTCAACATCGTCGGCGAGCATGCCAGCTTCCACCTGCAGTACGACGCGCCGCTGACCTCCGACATCGAGGGGATCGCACGCCCGGTCTCGCACTGGGTCCGCACCAGCGCCGGGCCGGAGCAGGTCGCCGCAGATGGCGCGGAGGCGGTCGCCGCCGCCCGCACCGCGCCGGGGCAGATCGCCACCCTGATCCTGCCGGCCGACGCCTCCTGGGGGCCGGCGCAGGCCGCCGCCCGCGCCCTGCCGGTGAAGCCGGCGCCGAAACTCGGCGACGACGCCATCGCCGCCGCCGCCGCCGCGCTCGCGGGCGGCGGCGAGAGCCTCCTGCTGCTGGGCGGGCCGGCGCTGGAGGAGCCGGCGCTGACCTGGGCCGGGGCGATCGCGGCGAAGACCGGCGCGAAGCTGATGACCACCACCTTCATGCGCTGCATGCCGCGCGGCGCCGGCCGGGTCGGTGCCTTCCGCCTGCCCTATGTGGTGGCGCAGGCCCTGCCGCAGCTCGCCCCCTACAGCCGCATCCTGCTGGTGGGTGCGAAGCCGCCGGTCTCCTTCTTCGGCTATCCCGACAGCCCCAGCCAGCTGCAGCCCGAAGGCTGCGAGATCGTGCCGTTCGCGGAAGCGGACTTCGACATCGTCGACGCGCTGCAGCGGCTGGCCGACCGGCTGGGCGCGAAGCCGGAGGACGCGGTGCTGCAGCCCTACGAGGCGGTGGCGGCGCCATCCGGCCCGATCACCCCGGAGGGTCTGGGCCGGGCGCTGGCGGCGCTGCTGCCGGAGAACGCCATCGTCATCGACGAGGCGGTGACCACCGGCCGCGGCTTCTATCCCGCCACCCGCACCGCGCGGCCGCATCACTGGCTGGCGAACCTGGGCGGTTCCATCGGCTTCGGCACCCCGGTCGGCACCGGCGCCGCGATCGCCGCGCCGGACCGCAAGGTGATCTGCCTCGAAGGCGATGGCAGCTTCATGTACACCGCGCAGAGCCTGTGGACCCAGGCGCGGGAGAATTGCGACGTCACCACGGTGATCTTCGCCAACCGCAGCTACAACATCCTGCTGGGCGAGTTCGCCGCGGTCGGCGCCGGCGCGCCGGGCCAGCGTGCCCGCGACATCTTCGAGATCGGCCGCCCCGACATCGACATGGTCGGCCTGGCGAAGTCGCTGGGCGTGCCGGGCAGCCGGGTCGACGACCTTGAGGGTTTCGCGAAGGCGTTCACCGCCGCGATGGACAGCCAGGGGCCGAAGGTGATCGAGGTGATGGTGTGAGGCTGCCCCACCCCCCGGATGCCGCCCGGTGAGCGGCCTGCAGGACGGCACCGGACAGACGTCTGCCGACGTCGATGCGGCCGGTCGCGAATGGCGGCGGACCGGCGGAGCCGAAGCGGTGCGGTCGCCGCTGCTGCGCGACCTGGTCGCGATGTGGCGGCAGCGGCTCGGTCCCGGCGGCGCACTGCCGGGCCGCGCCGCCTTCGGCGCCCGGGAACTGATGGCATTCCAGGGCACCGTCAGCCTGCTGACCGTCGAGCATGATCCGTTGCGGCTGCGCTATCGCCTGATCGGCACGCACGTCACCCAGACCCTGGGCCGGGATTCCACCGGGCAGATGCTGGAAGAGGTCTATCCCGCGGAGCTGATGCCGATGATCCTGGAAACCTACGCGCAATGCATCCGCAGCCGTGCCCCGGTCTCCACCACCGGACAGCTGAAGCATGTGGTCAAGGACTATCTGCCGTTCGAGAGCGTCGACATGCCGCTGGCCTCGGACGGACGCCATATCGACATGATCCTGAAGGGCACCGTGATCGAGGGCAGCCTGGCCTGACCCGCGCTGCGCCCCTCAGCCGAACTCGAAGGCGGAAAGATTCTTGCGGCTGGCGTCGATCGACAGCGGGCGGGTCATCGGCGGGAAGGCGCGGGCGGCGCAGTTGGGGCGCTCGCACATCCGGCAGGTCACCCCGATCGGGGTGACGGCGGAGGGATTGTCCAGGTCCAGCCCGTCGCCATAGACCACGCGGGCGGCATGGCTGATCTCGCAGCCCAGGCTGATCGCCAGCTTGCGCGGCGGCTCCGGATGCGGGCCCGGGATCGTGTCGACGGTGCGGGAGATCGTCAGGTAGCTCGACCCGTCCGGCATCTCCACCGGCTGCACGATGGTCTGGCCCGGCATGGCAAAGGCGTCATGCACCCGCCAGCGCGGGCAGGTGCCGCCATAGCGGGCGAAGGGGAAGCCGCCGGCGGCGAAGCGCTTGGAGATGTTGCCCGCATTGTCCAGCCGCAGCAGGAAGAACGGCACGCCGCGCCGGTCGCCGCGCTGCAGGGTGGTCAGCCGGTGGGCGACCTGCTCGATGCTGGCGCCGAAGCGGCCCGCCAGCAGGGTGATGTCGTAGCGCAGCCGCTCCGCCGCGGTCAGGAAGGCGCCATAGGGCATCATCGCCGCACCGGCGAAATAGTTGACCAGGCCGATGCGGTAGAGCCGGCGCGCCTCCTCGGTGGCGAAGCCGGCCTCCGCGATCAGCCGGTCCAGCAGTCCGGCCTGCTCCTCCAGCGCCACCTGGACCGCCATCTGGAACACCCGGCTGGGCTGCGGCAGCAGTTCCGACAGGAACAGCCGTCGGTTGTGCCGGTCGAAGCGGCGCTGCGCGTCCGGCATGGCATGGACCGGCAGCACGCTGACCCGCAGCCCGTGGCGGTCGCGCAGATGCGCCCGCAGGCCGGCGGCCAGGTCGTCGGGCGGCTCCAGCGCGGCATGCAGGGCCTCCGCCTCGGCATCCAGCTCTGCGATGAAATTGCCCTGGGCGTGGAAATAGTCCCGCACCTCGTCGATCGGGAAGCCGTCCTCCTCCCCCGGCGCCGGGCGCGGCCCGCCGGCGGCCGGCGCCGCCGCGGCAGCGGGTCCGCGGGTGTCGCGCAGCCAGGCCCGGTACAGGGTCAGGAAGGCCTGCGACAGGGCCGGCACGCTGGCGGCGGCCTCCATGATCTCCGCGGGCGCCGGGACATGGCCGCCGAACACCGGGTCGGCCAGCGCCTCGGTCAGTTCCGCGGCCAGCCGCGCCTCGCCCTCCCCCGACAGGTCGCGCAGGTCGAGGCTGTAGGCATCTGCCAGCTTCAGCACCAGCTGCGCGGTGAGCGGGCGCTGGTTGCGCTCCACCAGGTTCAGGTAGCTGGCCGAGATGCCCAGGTCGCCGGCCATCGCGGCCTGGGTGAGGCCCAGGCCCTGGCGCAGGCGGCGCACCCGGGGGCCCGCAAAGATCTTCCGATTGGCGGCGGCTTGCGGCATTACAAAATTTACCTGTTGCTCTGGAAACCAGTCAATTCATTGACAAAAGGACCTTTTTCCTGCGCGAACAGCCTTGCCCGGCCTGTCGATTTTGTAAAGGTTGTCGTTATTCCAGCGCCGCACGATCGCCCGTGCCGGCGGACATTGAGGAGTATCCGATGACCGACCGCAGCCGAAAGAGCTATGCCGAGATCCGCGCCGAACTGCTGGCGCGCTACCCCCAGGGCCATGCCCCCGGCGGCGTGGATATCGACCATATCGTGCAGCTGAAGATCCAGGGCGGCTATGCCAGCCACCTGGAGATCGCGCGCGAGATGGCCGGCGTGATGCGTGCCGACATGGCGGCCTACGACCTGGACCCGTCGCGTTTCACCCAGTCGCTGGGCTGCTGGTCGGGCTTCCATGCGCAGCAGATGATCAAGTCGGTGAAGCGCCTGCGCGGCACCACGAAGGGCGCCTATGTCTACCTGTCCGGCTGGATGGTGGCCGGCCTGCGCAACCGCTTCGGCCACCTGCCCGACCAGAGCATGCATGAGAAGACCGCCGTCGCCGACCTGATCCAGGAGATCTACACCTCCCTGCGGCAGGCGGACGAGGTGGCGTTGAACGACCTGTTCCAGGAGCTGAAGGCGGCCCGCGCCGGCGGCGCGTCCGAGGCGGCGATCGCGGAGATCGTCGCCCGCATCGACGGCTTCGAGACGCATGTCGTGCCGATCATCGCCGATATCGATGCCGGCTTCGGCAACGAGCATGCCACCTACCTGCTGGCGAAGGAGCTGATCCGCGCCGGCGCCTGCTGCCTGCAGATCGAGAACCAGGTCTCCGACGCCAAGCAGTGCGGCCACCAGGACGGCAAGGTCACCGTGCCGCGCGAGGACTTCATCGAGAAGCTGCGCGCCTGCCGCCTGGCCTTCGAGGAGCTGGGCGTCGATGACGGCGTGATCGTCGCCCGCACCGACAGCCTGGGCGCCGGCCTGACCCAGAAGATCCCGGTCAGCCAGGCCCCCGGCGACCTGGCGGCCGACTACATCAAGTGGCTGAAGGTGGAGGAGATCGACGCCACACGGCCGATGGAAGAGGGCGAGATGGCGATCTGGCGGGACGGCCGCTTCGTCCGCCCGGTGCGCCTGCCGAACGGCCTGTTCGCCTTCCAGGACGATACCGGCCGGCAGCGGGTGATCGAGGATTGCATCGCCAGCCTGACCGTCGGCGGCGCCGACCTCCTGTGGATCGAGACCGCGACCCCGGACGTGGACGAAATCGCCGGGATGGTGTCGGAGATCCGCAAGGTCGTGCCGAACGCGAAGCTGACCTACAACAACTCGCCGTCCTTCAACTGGACCCTGAACCTGCGCAAGCAGGTGCGCCGCGACTGGATCGCCGAGGGCCGCATCGCCGAGGGCGATTATCCGGACGGCGCCGCACTGATGTCGGCGGACTATGACGCGACCGAGCTGGGCCGCGAGGCGGACGACCGCCTGCGCCGCTTCCAGGCGGACATCGCGGCCCGGGCCGGGGTGTTCCACAACCTGATCACCCTGCCCACCTTCCACCTGACGGCGAAGGGCACCGACGAGCTGTCGCGCGGCTATTTCGGCGACGACCGGATGCTGGCCTATGTCAATACGATCCAGCGCGAGGAGATCCGCCGCGGCGTCAGCGCCGTGAAGCACCAGCACGAGGTCGGCAGCGACCTGGGCGACAGCTTCAAGGAGATGGTGGCCGGCGACCGCGCGCTGAAGGCGGGCGGCGCGCACAACACCATGAACCAGTTCGAGGCGGCGGCCGAGTAGCCATCGCATCGCGACCCTTCACTGCAGCCGGCCCGTCGCACGATCCCCGCGGCGGGCCGGCTTTTTTTCTTCCAACTTTTTCCTCAAAATGGGCCGTCGTCCTTGGGCTTGACCCAAGGACCGTGACGAAACGGCGAGGCTGCGCGGCGGCAGGGTCTCGTCGCGATCCTCGGCCCAGAAAAGGACCTATGGGGCCGAGGACGACAGGACTATTGGAGGCCCCTCCCTACAGCCGGTTGCGGCTGAGCAGGAAGCGGATGACGAAGCGGTCCGCCTCGATCAGGCGGACATAGACGCCGTCGACCACCAGGCTCTGCGGCAGGGTGGCGGGGTCGAAGCGCAGCTCGCTGCTGCCGCCGTCGAGGAAGCTGCGGGGCTGGCCCTCCGGCGCATAGATCACCACGTCGCGGCGCTGCAGCACAGCCTTGCCGTCCTGCAGGCCGGCATAGGTCAGCACGGTCATCCCGCCGCGGCCGCTGCGGCCCATGATGTCGCCATCGTCGTCCGGCGCACCGCTCTCGCGGCTCAGGGTGACCAGCTCGTCGCCGACCCCGGCCATCCGCACCACGCCGAGCTGCTGCGCCAGGCTGCGCTGTGCGGCAAAGCCGGACGGCCGGTCCGGCGCAGCGCCGCCCTGCTGGCAGGCGCCGCAGGCGATCGCCACGATCAGCATCGCGGCAAGACGGCGCGCGGACATTGGCTCCCCCTGTCGGCTTCCTGAAACCCCGGCGGGAGTCTAGCCGATCATGCGCCCGGGGGAATCTTCATTGCGCCGCCGCCGCGCCAGCCGGCCCCGAAGCCAGGGCAGGGCGGCGATCAGCACCGCCACCGCGACGATCGCCAGGGTCAGCGGCCGTTCCAGCATGATCAGCGGGCTGCCCTCCCCCAGGCTCAGGGTCTGGCGCAGCCGGTCCTCGATGATCGGCCCCATCACGATCCCCATGACCAGGGAGACCAGGGGCCATTTCAGCCGCAGCAGCAGGTAGCCCAGAGCGCCGGCGGCCAGCGCTACGCCGCAGTCGAACAGGCGGGTGTTCACCGCATAGATGCCGATCAGGGAAACGGCGATCACCGCCACCGCCAGCACCGGCGGCGGCACCTTCACGATCAGCGCGAAGGGCCGCAGGAAGACCGCCAGCACCGCGAAGGCCACCAGGTTGATCAGCAGTATCGACCAGTAGAGGGTCGAGATCAGCGCCGGCTCCTTCACCAGCAGCAGCGGCCCCGGATAGATGCCGTTCAGGGTGAAGATCCCCAGCAGCACCGCGCTCAGCGCCTCCCCCGGGATGCCCAGGGTCAGCAGCGGGATCAGCGCGCCCGCAGGCACGGCATTGTTCGCCGCCTCCGCCGCCACGCAGCCCTCCGGCGTGCCGCGCCCGAAATCCTCCGGCCGCCGCGACCGCCGCTTCGCCACGTCATAGGCGACGAAGGAGGCGAGCACCGAGCCGGGCCCGGGCAGCAGGCCGATGAAGGTGCCGATCACGCCGGAGCGCAGCAGGGTCTTCCAGTAGCGCAAGGTGCCGGCGATCTTCGAGAAGTCGAGGCTGGAGCGGCTGAGGCTCAGCCGGTCGGTCTTCAGGATGCCCTGCTCCAGCAGCAGCAGCGACTGGCCGATGCCGAACAGGCCCAGCACCAGCGCCACCAGGTCCAGGCCGTTCTGCATGTCCCAGAAGCCGAAGGTGAAGCGCGGGCTGAGGGTCGGCCCGTCGATGCCGACGGTCGACAGGAACAGGCCCAGCCCCAGCAGCAGGATGCCCTGGCCCAGCCGGTCGCGGAACGCCACCACCACCAGCAGCACCCCCAGGACGGCGGCGGCCAGGTATTCCGGCGGGCCGAAGCTGGCGGCGATGCCGGAAAGCAGCGGTGCCATCGCCACCAGGATGACGATGCTGATCAGCCCGCCGCCCAGGCTGCCCACCAGGGCGGCGGAGAGCGCCGTCTGCGCCTCCCCCCGTTCGGTCAGGGGGAAGCCGTCGAAGCTGGTGACGATGGAGGAGGGCACGCCGGGGGTGCGCAGCAGGATCGCCGGCACCGCGCCGCCGAAATAGCCGCCGCAGAACACGCCCAGCAGCAGCGACAGCGCGACCGATGCCTCCAGCGAGAAGGTGAAGGGCAGCAGCACCACCATCCCCACCATCGGCCCGAGCCCCGGCAGCACGCCGACCACCAGGCCGATGACCGTGCCGATCAGCAGCGCCAGCAGGTTGGGCGCGGCGAAGGCGGCGGCGAAGCCGTCGAACAGGAAATCCATCGGCTCAGCGTCCCGGCAACAGGCCGGCCAGCCAATCGCCGATCAGGGTGGCGGGGAACCAGATGTCCAGGAAGCTGCGGAACGCCAAGTGAAGCAGCAGGGTGAGGGCCGCCGCCACCAGCGGCGCGGCGAGCGGACGTCGCCAGCCGGCGATGTGGAAGCCGGCCAGCAGGGCCAGGAAGGTGGCCGCCTGCAGGCCGATCGCCAGGATCGCCACCGGAAAGACGCACATCACCCCGAACAGGCCGGTGGCCCGCCACGGAAAGCCGTGGCCGTCGATCCGCCAGCCGGCGGCATCGCCGCCGCCGGCCAGCGCCCGGCGGGCAAGCCGCCAGGCGGCCGGCACCGCGCCTGCCGCCGCGACACCCAGCGCGACCAGCGGGAAGATCAGCGGGCCCTTGTAGAACGGGTCCGGGCCCTCGGTATCCACCAGCCAGGGCGCCGCCGCCAGCAGGGCAAGGGCCAGGGCGCCCAGCAGCACCGCCACAAGGTCATGCGCGGCGGCGCCGGCCCGCGCCTGCGGGTCCGCCGCCGCCTGCGATGCCTCGTTCATCGACTGCCGGAGCGGCCGCTATTTCGTGATGCCGAGATCCTTCATCACCGCGCCGAACTCCGCCAGTTCCCGGTCCATGCGGGCGCGCGCCTCCGCCGGCCCGGTGGGATGGGCGACGACCCCTGTATTGGCGATCACCTCCTGCACCTTCGGGTCCTCCATGGCGGAGAAGAAGGCCGCCGACAGCTTGTCGACGATCGCCTTGTCGGTGTCCTTCGGCACGAAGGCGCCGAACCAGATCGAATAGGCATCGCCGAAGCCCTGCTCCTCGACCGTGGGCACTTCGGGATATTTCGGCAGCCGGCCCGGCAGCATCGCCGCCAGGATCTTCATCTTGCCGGATTCCACATAGTCGGTGAGGCCGGGGGTGGAGAAGGTGATGACATCGGCATCGCCCTGCACCACCAGCAGCGGGTTCAGCTTCTGGTAGGCGGTCTCCTTCCATTCGAAGCCGCCCACTTCCGCCACCTTCATCGCGATCAGGGTGGGCACCGCGCCCAGGCCCCAATGGGCCAGCCGCAGGTCATGCGCCTTGCCGTATTCCGCCAGTTCCTGAAGGTTCGAATAGGGCGCGTCGGCGCGGGCGGCCAGGGTGAAGGGGCTGGACCAGACCAGGCCCAGCGGCTGCAGGTCCTGGTTCTGGTACGGCGTCTTGCCGCGCAGCACCTGGGTGATCATCGGGCCGATCGAGATCAGGCCGATGGTGTAGCCGTCGGGCCGGGAATTGGCGAGTTCCGCCGCACCCAGCACGGCGCCACCGCCGGGCTTGTTCACCACCTTCACCGGCACGCCCAGCTTCTCCGACATCACCGGCGCGATGGCGGTGGCGACCAGGGTGGAGGGGTCGTTGGGTGCCGGCCAGGGGATCAGGATCTGGATCGGCTTCTCCGGCCATTCGGCCGCGGCCGGGCCGGCGGCCAGGGCGGCGAAGGCCGCGACGCAGGCCGCCGCCATCGCCATCTGCAGGACTTTCCGGAACATGCTCTCTCTCCCCTTGTGCGCGGGCATCTGCGGCCCGCATTCCGCCGACGGTTCCTGCCGTCAGTCTTCCCCCGCGCCGTCGATTTCCACATCGGCACGGTTCGCCATGAACGGCTGCAGCCGGTCCAGCAGGGCGAACAGGGTGCGCGCCTCTGCCGGGCTCAGCGCCGCCAGCACCCGCTGGTTCCGTTCCAGGGCCCCCTGCAGCACCCGGTCGTGCAACAGGCGCCCCGCCGCACTTGGCCGCAGCAGCAGGGTCCGCCCGTCCGCCACGTCGGCCTCCGCTTCCAGCAGGCCGCGGCCGGCAAGCCCCTTCACCACGCGGCTCAGCCGCCCCTTGTCGACCAGCAGCGCATGGGCCACCGCGCCGAAGCGCACCGGCGCCATCGCCGTCACCACCCCCAGCACCCGCCATTCCTGCAGCCGCAGCCCGTGTTGCCGCAGCAGCCAGTCCGCCCCCAGACGGTCGCCTGTCGCCGCCAGCATCGCCAGACGGAAGGTCAGCAGGTCCCGGATATCGTCGACGGGCGGGTGCCGCGCCGGCTGTGCGGCACCGGATGTCGCGGCACCGGATGTCGCGGCACCGGATGTCGCGGCACCGGATGTCGCGGCACCGGATGTCGCGGCCGGCGGCCCGGATTGTCGCTTCTTCAAGGCGGCCTTTTCGTTGTTCAAGTCAATGATATCGTCCCGCCGCCGCGGCGGCTTGTCAATGCGCCACGGCCCTGCCGGCGCTATGCTCGCCGCAAGCGGCCAGACTTCGCTTCGGCCGCATCCTGGGAGAGGAAGCCAGCATGACCCGCCAGTTCATCGACCTGTCGATCCCGATCTGCACCGACATCGTCTCCGACCCGGAGATCCTGAAGCCGCAGATCGAGTACATGGCGCATGGCGAGACCTTTCCCCAGATGGCGCCCTTCTTCCCCGGCCTGGTGCAGGACGACCTGCCCGACGGGGAGGCCTGGGCGGTGGAGCGGGTGACCCTGTCGACCCACAACGGCACCCATATGGATGCGCCCTGGCACTACCATTCCACGACCGACGAGGGGCGCCGCCGCGCGCCCAGCATCGACGAGGCGCCGCTGGACCTGTTCATGCGGCCGGGCGTGAAGCTGGACTTCCGGCACTTCGCCGACGGCTATGTCGCCACCGCCGCCGACGTGGCGGCGGAACTGGACCGCATCGGCCACGACCTGCAGCCGAAGGACATCGTGCTGGTGAACACCGCCGCCGGGTCGGTCTATGGCGACCCCGACCGCGACTATGTGAATACCGGCTGCGGCATGGGGGCGGCGGCGACCCTGTACCTGACGGAGCGCGGCGTGCAGGTGGTCGGCACCGACGCCTGGTCCTGGGACGCGCCGTTCTCCTTCACGGCGAAGCGCTTCGCGGAGACGAAGGACCCGGCGATCATCTGGGAAGGGCACAAGGCCGGGCGAATCCGGCCCTACTACCAGATCGAGAAGCTGCACGGCCTGGAGCAGCTGCCGCCGTCGGGCTTCACCTTCTGCTGCTTCCCGACCAAGATCAAAGGCGCCTCCGCCGGCTGGATCCGCGCGGTGGCGATCCTGGAGAGCTGACCGGACCTCAGGCCGTGCGGGCCAGGACCGGCCGCGGCCGGCCTGCCAGCGCCACCCGGTCGCGGCCGGCGGCCTTCGCGGCGTAGAGCGCGCGGTCGGCCTCCGCCAGGGCCTGCGTGACGTCGGTGGCCCCGGCCGGCAGCAGGGCCACCCCGACGCTCACCGTCACCGGGATGGCAGCGCCGTCGACCTCCACCGGCGTGCGGGCAAGCGCCGCGCGGATGCGGTCGGCAAGCGCCTGCGCCGCGTCCAGGTCGTCGACCGCCGCCACCGCGACGAACTCCTCGCCGCCCAGCCGGCCGAACAGGTCCCGCGGACCGAGCTGCGCCTCCGCCAGGCCGCAGAAGGCCGCCAGCACCCGGTCGCCGGCCGGATGGCCATGGCGGTCGTTGACCTGCTTGAAATGGTCGAGGTCGAAGACCAGCACCGCCAGCCGGGCCGACCGGCGCCGCGTGTCGGCCAGCAGCGGCCGGAGCCGTTCGAACAGGCCGCGGCGGTTCAGGACGCCGGTCAGCGGGTCGCTGCTCGCCAGGCGGTGCAGGCGGCGGTCGTCGCGCTCGCGGATCACCTTCGCCCCGAACACCATCATGACCAGAAGCACCAGCAGGGAGACCATCCCGTTGAGCCAGGACAGCGGGAATGTCGCGAGGTCGAGCGGCCGGTACCACAGCACGCCGGCGACCGCCGCCACCGACCATAGGGATGCGGCGAGGAAGATCAGCGCCATCGGCCGGCGGCTGCGCGAGGTCTCCGCCGTGCGCGGCCAGAGCGCATGGGCCAGCAGCAGGTTGCCCACCACCCCGCCGGCGTTGATGAAGACCTGTCGCTGCCACAGGGTGTCATGCACCTCCGGCAGCGCGAGGACCGGGAGGTAGACCGCGACCGGCAGCAATGCCCTGATGTGCAGAGGCCAGCCGTTGAAGCGGTAGATGCCCAGGACCCAGAAGGTCAGGGAGGAGACCATGATCCCGTTGCCGGCGCCGATGGAGAGCCAGTCCGGGATCGCGCCGCGGGCCAGGACCAGCCCCACGCCGACGGCGGAGGCCAGGAATCCCGCCGCCAGCCACAGATAGGCGGTCATGTCCCGGTCGCGCAGCCACAGCGCGACGAGGATTCCGGCGATCGTCACCGATGCCAGGTTCCACATCGTCAGGGCCGTGAACAGGTCAACCACCGGGGCGGGTCCCGATTCCGTTGCGCCCGGCAACAATTGCGCCGCCGGGATTTCCACCGCTACGGTTTACGCCACTCTGCCGGCCCGCCCAAGCCCGATCCGGCTGCCTGCGGGAAACCGCCTCAGCGGCGGTAGCTCGCCAGCCCGGGCTTGTAGCTCTTCTCGTCGATGAACTGGCGGATGCCGGCCTTGCGCCCTTCGGTCTTGTCGAGGAAGGCCAGGCTTTCCTGCCGCACCACGAGGTAGTCCTCCGCGGTGTCGAACGGCATCTCCACCACCCGCTTGAAGGCGTCCTTGGCCGCCTTCAGGGTGGCGGGGTTCTTTGCCAGCAGCACCTTCGCCACCTCCGCCACCCGGTCGCGGAGGGCGGCGGCCGGCACCGCCTCGTTCACCAGCCCGACATCGGCGGCGCGGCGGCCGTCGAAGGTCTCCCCGGTCATGATGTAGTAGAGCGCGTCGCGCTGGCCCAGCAGGTCGGCCACGACCTTCGTCACATTGCCGCCGGGGATGATGCCCCAGTTGATCTCCGACAGGCCGAACTGCGCCTCCTCCGCCGCGAAGGCCAGGTCGCAGGCGAACAGCGGCGAGAAGGCGCCGCCGAAGCACCAGCCGTTGACCATGGCGATCGACGGCTTCTCCAGCCAGCGCAGGCGCCGCCACCAGCCATAGGCGTCGCGCTGCGCCCGGCGCACCGCCAGATGTCCCTTCTCCTCGGTCTCGCGGAAATACTCCTTCAGGTCCATGCCGGCGGAAAAGGCCTCGCCCGCGCCGGTCAGCACCATCACGCCGGCCCGGTCGTCGGCCTCCACCGCGTCGAGGACCTGGTGCATGCAGGCATTCAGTGCCGGGTTCATCGCATTGCGCTTGTCCGGCCGGTTCAGCGACACCCAGGCGATGCCGTCCGCGACCTCCAGCAGCGCCAGCGGCTCCGCCGCCGCATGCGCCGAACGGTCCTGCTCCTGCACCCGGCCTTCCATCGTTTTCCCTCCTTGCCATGACGATCGACGATGGCCATACTGTTATCTTGCATAACTGTTATGGTCAATATCAAAATGAGCGGTTCCAGCGCGATCGAGAGCAGCGGCATCGGCGGCCAGCTGGGCTTCCTGCTGCGGCAGGCGCAGGCCGCGGTCTGGCAGGACCTGATCGCCACCCTGGCACCGTTCGACCTGCGGCCGGCGCAGTACGCCGCGCTGCGCATCGTCCGCGCCCGCCCGGGCTGCAAGCAGCAGGAGATCGGCGATTCGCTGGCGATCCAGCGCCCGAACATGGTCCGCCTGGTCGACGGACTGCGTGCCCGCGGGCTGCTGACCGCGGTGCGCAACCCGGCGGACCGCCGCAGCTATGCGCTGGAACTGACGGCCGCCGGCGCCCGGCTGCTCGCCTGCGCGGACCGCGCCCATGACGGCCATGAAGCGCGGCTTGCCGCCTGCCTGGGCGATGCCGATACGGCTGCGCTGGCCGGCGCCCTGCGCCGGCTCGGCCGGCTGGGCGACGGCGGCTGACCGGCCCCGCCCGGAACGCAGGGCAGGTCCCGCGATTCCCCCCTGGCTGCGACAGCCATGGCGGCTACACTCCCGGTTGCATGGCTGGCCCGCGCCGGCGGTGCGACAGTCATTGGGAGGAAACAATGTCCAATCCGAACCCGCCCGGGCGCATGCGCTTCGGGATCTTCCTGGCGCCGTTCCACAAGCCGGGAATCAATCCGACCCTGGCGATGCAGCGCGACCTGGAGCTGATGCAGTGGCTCGACCGTTGCGGCTATGACGAGGCCTGGATCGGCGAGCATCATTCCGCCGGCTCGGAACTGATCGCCTCACCGGAAATCTTCATCGCCGCCGCCGCACAGCACACGAAGAACATCCGCCTGGGCACAGGCGTGGTCAGCCTCAGCTACCACAACCCGCTGTGGGTGGCGGAACGCATCGTCATGCTGGACCACCTGACCCGCGGCCGCGCGATGCTCGGCGTGGGCCCCGGCGCGCTGCCGACCGACGCGGCGATGATCGGCCTGTCGCAGTCGCAGACCCGCGACCTGCTGGAACAGAGCCTTGGCGTCATCATGCAGCTGCTGACCAGCGAGGAGCCGGTCACCTTCAAGAACGACCGCTGGGACCTGCGCGAGGCGCGGCTGCACCTGCGGCCCTATTCCGATCCGCTGTTCGACATCTGCACCGCCGCCGTCGCCTCCCCCGCCGGGCCGCGGCTGGGCGGCCGGCACGGCACCGGCCTGCTCTCCATCGGCGCCACCACCGCCGCCGGCTTCGACGCGCTGGCCCTGCACTGGGACGTGATGGAGGCGGAGGCGAAGGCGCATGGCAAGACGGTCGACCGCGCCAAGTGGCGGCTGGTCGGCCTGGTGCATTGCGCGGAGACCAAGGAGCAGGCGATCAAGGACGTCGCCTACGGCATGGAGCAGTGGTTCCACTACTTCCAGGCGGTCGCCGCCTTCCCGCAGATGGCGGTGCCCGGCGACAATCTGGAGGAGATGATCGCCTTCGTGAACGAGTCCGGCTTCGGCGCGATCGGCACCCCGGACATGGTGGTGGCGCAGATCGAGCGGCTGCAGGCGCAGTCCAACGGCGGCTTCGGCGCCTATCTGATGCTGGCGCACAACTGGGCCAACCCGGAGGCGACCCGGCGCAGCTACGAGCTGATCGCCAACGACGTGATGCCGCATTTCCAGGGCCATCACGCGGCCACCATGGGCGCCGCGGCGCGGGCGCAGAAGCTGCGGCCCGAACTGGCGGAGATCCACCAGAAGGCGGTCGAGGACATGGGCGCCAAGTACCAGGCGGAGGTCGCGGCCCGGAACTGACGGCAGGGTCAGGCCGACGGCCGGCTCCGCCGGCCCGGAGCGGCCGGCTTTGCGGCACCGCACCGCTGGCGGAATGGGTTCCCGGGGCAGGCCCGGGAACGACGGGCAAGGGGGGCGACGGCGGCCGGCCACCCCCTCCCGCGTCATCCTCGCCCTTGAGGCGAGGATCCATTCCGCAAGCCCTGCGGCATCCTCGCCGCCTGCGGCAAGGATCGAAGCGGAGGCCGCCGTCAGCCGGCAGCGGCCTCCCCCTTCTCCGCCTCCACCTCATCGCCCAGATAGGCGCGCACCACCTCCGGCTCGCTCAGCACCTGTGCCGGCGGGCCTTCTGCGATCCTGGTCCCGGAATTCATCACCACGCAGCGGTCGCAGAGGCTGCGGATCGCGTGCATCACATGCTCCACCAGGATGATCGTGCGCCCTTCGTCCCGCAGGCCGGCGATCAGGGCGATGCCGGTCTGCAGTTCGGTCGGATTCAGCCCGGCCAGCCATTCGTCCAGCAGCAGCAGGGCCGGGTCGCCGGCCAGCGCGCGTGCCAGTTCCAGCCGCTTCTGGTCGATATAGGTCAGCTGCTCCGGCGCCTCGCCGGCGCGGCCGTCCAGGCCGACCCGCTGCAGCAGGGCGCGGGCCTCCGCCTCCAGCGCCGGGCCCCAGGCGCGGCGATGCCCGAACACGCCGCCGGCCATCACGTTCTCCAGCACCGACAGGCCGGGCAGGATGCGCACCAGCTGGAAGGTGCGGCCGACCCCGGCCTGCGCCACCCGGTCGGGCCGCAGGCCGGAGAGCGGCCGGCCGCGCAGCCGGATCGTGCCGGCGCTGGGCTTCAGCGCGCCGGAGATCAGGTTGATCATCGTGGTCTTGCCGGAGCCGTTCGGACCGATCAGGCCCAGCACCTCATGCTCGGCGACCGCGAAGCTGACCGCGTTCACCGCGGTCAGGCCGCCGAAGCGCTTCACCACGCCCTCGGCTTCGAGGACCGGCGCGGCCGTCACGCGCCATCCCCCCGGCGCCGCAGCGCCTTCTGCACCAGCCCCAGCACGCCCTGTGGCAGCAGGTAGACGATCGCCAGGAAGGCGATGCCCAGCAGCAGGCTGGTCTGGTTGGGGAAACGGGCGGAGATCACGTCCCACAGCAGGGTGCAGGGGATCACGCCGACCAGCGGCCCCCAGAGCCGGCCGGTGCCGCCCAGCATCGCCATGATCACCACCAGGAAGGAGATCATCGGGTTGAAGGCCGAGGGCGGCTCGATATAAGCGAAGCGCGGCGCCATGATCGCCCCCACCAGGCCGATGAAGGCGCCGGAGATGGTGAACAGGATCACCTTCGCCCGCGCCGTGTCGATGCCGACATGGGCGGCGACCAGCTCGTCATTGCCGATGATCCGCATCGCGAAGCCCAGGCGGGAGCGGTTGACCAGCCAGCCGGTCAGGTAGACCGCCGCCGCCACCGCCAGCAGCATCCAATACAGATGCATCTCCGTCAGGTCGGTCAGGACATAGAGCCCGACCCCGGTGGTGAAGTTGGTCTGGTACCAGGTCACCACCTGCCGCACGAGTTCCGCCAGGCCCAGGGTGAAGATCACGAAGTACATGCCCGACAGGCGCAGGGTGGCGAGCCCGACCAAAGCCGCCAGCGCCGCGCCCAGCACCGCGCCGATCGCCAGCAGCAGCGGGAAGGGCAGCACCTCGATGCCGGCGCCGACCGCATAGGTGCCCAGGCCGAAGAAGGCCGCGGTGGCGAGCGAGACATAGTGCGTGGGGCCGGAGAACAGGGTCCAGGCGGTGCAGAGCGCGGCATACATCGCCAGGTTCACCCCCAGCGACAGCCAGTAGCCCTGGTCGACCAGCGGCAGGCAGGCGCAGGCCGCTAAGATCGCGGCGGCCAGCCCGCCGGTGCGCCATTCGCGGGGCGTGACGTTCAGGCCCGCGGCGGACGGCGGCGGCGTTTCCTGCGCGACGGTCATCGCGCCACCGCCCGAATATCGTCACTGCCGGACTTGATCCGGCAGTCCATGCCGGGGGCAGAACTCAATCGATTGAGGTTGGCGGAACCATGGGCCCCCGGGTCAAGCCCGGGGGCGACGACGGAGGGTGACGGGACGGAAGGTGGCGGAACCGGGCTCACGACGGCGCCCGCCCGAACAGGCCCTGCGGGCGGAACAGCAGGGTCAGGATGAACAGCGCATAGGTCGCCGCCAGGGTCAGGCCGGGGTCGATCAGGCTGGCCACCGCGGTTTCCGCCAGGCCCAGGATCAGGGCCGCCAGCACCGCGCCGCGGACATCGCCGACCCCGCCCATGATGACGATGATCAGCGCCTTCATGGTGAAGACCACGCCCATCGAGGCGTTGAAGGTGTAGAAGGTCGAGAGCAGGGTGCCGCCGGCCGCGGTTACCGCGCCGCCCAGCGCGAAGGCGAAGGCGGAGAAGCGCGGCACGTCGATCGCCACCAGGCCGGCCGCCTCCGGCGCCACCGCCACCGCGCGCACCGCGGTGCCGGTGCGGGTGAAGCCCAGGAACAGCCAGAGCCCGCCGGCGATCGCGACGGCCGCCAGGAACGCCACCACCCGGTTCAGGCCGTAGGGATTGCCCAGGATCCGGAACGGCTCCGCCAGGAAGCTGTAGTTGAAATACTCGCCGCCGAAGCCCAGCAGCATCAGCCCCTGCAGCAGGAACAAGAGGCCGAAGGTGGCCAGGATGGCATCGACCTCCAGCGCGCCACGGCTCTTCGCGCGGCGCACCAATGGCGCCAGCAGGATGCGATAGATCAGCCAGTTCAGCGCGAAGGCCGCCGGCGCGATCACCACCAGGCCCACAATCGGGCTGACCTGGAAGGTGACGAACAGCCAGAAGGCGGCGAAGCAGGCGGCGACCAGGGTCTCGCCATTGGCGAGGTTCATGATCCGCGCGACGCCGTATTGCAGGGTCAGGCCGATCGCGATCAGCGCATAGGTGCCGCTGAGCAGGACCCCGGTCACCAAAATGTCCATAAGGGGGATGTCCATGGCGGGCGCGCCGTGCCTCCCTCGATCCACCGAAAAATGGACCCGCCCCGCTGCCGTGGCAGCGGGGCGGGCGCCGTACCCCCCTGAAGCAGTTCCGACTGAATCGGACCGGACCGGCGCTCCGCCAGGTCCCCTGGAGTGCCGGTCCGGGGGGTGCGGTCAGCCTATTCCCAGCCTTCCTTGGCGACCGGCGCCATCTCGCCCTCCATGCCGGTGGAGGCGACGCCGTGGAAGACGCCGTCCCGCCACTGGCCGACGGTCCAGAACTTGCGGTTCACATTGCCGTCGAAGGTCATGGTGCCCATCACCGTGTCGAAGCTGCCGTTCTTCAGCTGCTCGATCACCTTCGCGCGGTCCAGGGTGCCGGCGCGCTCGATCGCCTGCTCCAGGATCTGCAGGCTGGCATACATCACCGGGCTGGCCCAGTAGTCCGCCTCCTGACCCGTCACCTCCTTGTGGCGGGCGCGATAGGCCTTCATCGCGTCGGTGCCGGCATTCACGCCGCCGGCGCCCAGCACGCCTTCCGCCGCGGCGCCGAACTTGCCCGCATAGGCGGGAAAGGCCGTCGCCACGCCGACATAGAAAGCCTTCGGCGCGAAGTCGGAGATCCGCGCCTGCTCGGTCAGGGCGAAGGTGTCCGGCGGGTAGGAGAAGGCGACGAAGGCATCGGGTTCCGCCGCCTTGGCACCGTTGATGACCGGCGCCAGGTCCTGGGTGCCCAGCGGATAGGAGCTGTCATAGACGATGTCGAACTTCGCCTTCTCCAGTGCCTCGCGCCCGGCATTGGCCAGCTCGATGCCGAAGGCGTCGGCGACGTTCACCAGCGCCACCTTGGAGCCGATGGTGCCTGCGTCGCGCATCTGCGACAGCACGTCGGCGACCGAGGCCGCGAAGGCGGTGGAGGTGCCCAGGGTCCAGAAGGTGTTGGGCCAGCGGGCGGCGAACTCGTCGCCCTTGTCGGTCACCGCGGTCACCGCGATCTGCGGATAGCCGTGGCGGGCCAGCAGCGGCGCCACCGCCAGGTTGATGCCGGTGCCGTAGGGCGGAATGATGAAGTCCACCTCGTCCACGGTGGCCAGGCGCTGGACGTTCTTCACCGCCTCCTCGTTGGAGGTGCGGTCGTCATATTCGACCAGCTCCACCGGCATCGTCTTGTCGCCGACCTTGATGCCGCCCTTCGCGTTCACGTCGTGCACCCAGAGCTGGATGTTCGGCCAGTGGGTCACCGCCGTGCCGCCGGCCAGCGGCCCGGTCTTCGCCGCGGTGGCGCCGATCTTGATGCTGTCGGCGGCAGCCGCCGGCGCAGCGCCCAGGCCGGCCACGGCCAGGGCGCCGGCGGCGATGGCCGCCGCCGCCATCAGCCCGCGCCTGTCGATCTTTCGTCCCATCTTCCCGTCCTCCCGGTTATGCGGGGCCCGCACCTGCCGGCGCGGCCTGCCCCATTGCGACGCGGGTCGTCGCCCGCGTCAGATATCGTTCCAGGCCGCCGCCGTCCCGGCCGCGGGCAGCGGCAGGGTGAGCCAGCGCAGCTCGGTGAATTCCTCGATCCCCGCCATGCCCCCGAAACGGCCGAAGCCGGAGAGCTTGCAGCCGCCGAAGGGCACGATGGCGCGGTCCTGCACCGTGGTGCCGTTGATGTGGCAGATGCCGGTCTCCAGCCGCCGCGCGACGGCCAGGGCCTGCGCGGTGTCGCCGGCGTAGATGGCGGCGACCAGCCCGTAGTCGGTGCCGTTGGCTAGCGCGATCGCCTCTTCCGCATCCGCCGCGCGCTGGATGTACAAGAGCGGGCCAAACAGCTCCTCCTCGTGCAGCCGCATCGAGGCATCGACCTGGTCCAGGATCACCGGCCCGGCGGCGGGATCGCCGCCATGTTCGCTGCCGGCGACCAGGACCGCGCCACGCGCCAGCGCATCCTCCACCAGGCCGCGCAGGCGGCGCGCCGCCTCGCCGCCGATCGCGGCATCGCACCAGCCGGGCCGTGCCGCCAGTTCCGGCGCGCGGGCCGCCAGGCGGGCGACCACGGCGTCGGCGATCGCTGCCTCCAAGATCAGGCGCTCCGTCGACATGCAGATCTGCCCGCCGTTCAGGAAGGCGCCATGCAGCACCGCGTCGACCGCGGCCGCCTGGTCGCAGTCGGCCAGCATCAGGGCCGCGGATTTCGAGCTGAGCTCCAGCAGGCAGCGCTTCAGCCGGCGGCCGCAGGCCTCCGCCACCGCGCGGCCGACCCGGGTGGAGCCGGTGAAGTTGACCCGCCGCACCTCCGGCCGCGCGATCAGCCGCTCCACCACCATGGCGGAGGCTTCCGGCGCACTGGCCAGCACCTGCAGCGCATCGCCGCAGCCGGCCTCGGCGAAGATCTGGCCGAGCATGGCATGCACCCCGGGACAGAGGTCGCTGGCCTTCAGGATCACGGTATTGCCGCAGGCCAGCGGCAGCGCGACCGCCCGCACCCCCAGCGCCACCGGCGCGTTCCAGGGCGCGATCGCCAGAACCACCCCGGCCGGCTGACGGATGCAGAGCGACAGGGTGCCGTCCGGGCCCGGCGGCAGCGTCTGGCCTTCCACCCGGCTGGTCAGGGCAGCGGCTTCCTCCAGCATCTCCACGCCGAGGTCGACATTCATCTCTGCGAAGCGGGCGGCGATGCCGACCTCCGCCCGCATCGCCTGCACCAGCGCGTCGCGCCGCGCGGCGAGCAGGGCGGCGGCACGGTCCAGGCAGGCACGGCGTTCGCGGAACGGCCGGCCGGACCAGCCGGGAAAGGCACGCGCCGCGCGATCGGCAAAGGCCTCCGCCATCGCCGGCTCGGCGACGATGCCGGCCCCGGCCGCGCGCTCGGCGGACCCGTCGCCGCCGGTCGCCGGCGCCCCGGCACCCACACCGGCACCGGCACCGGCACCGGCAATCCTGTCGGGATGTCCCGTCATGCGGGCGATCCGCGCCTCCCCGTTCTGGCCCGGCCGCTTGCTGACAGGCCGGGTCCGGCACGCTTTCCGCGCATCCGCCATCGATGGTAGCGGCGGGAGCGGGATTGGAAATGTATGGTTTCACCCGTTTCATGTACAAAACGGCCATGCCTGCAACGCGCGCACCCGACCACCAGCCACTGCCGGACGCCGGCCGCGCGGCGTCGGCCTTCACGCCGCCGCGCCGGGCCGCGGCGGAGCGGATCCTCGGCGGCCTCTACGGCGCCCGCTGGCGCCCGCACCTGCCGGGCGGCCCGGCGGCGGGGGACGGGCGGCGGCCGCGGGTGGCGATCCTGGTCGGCGCCGGCGCGGTGGCGCTGCGCCACGAGGCCGCGGCGGCGGTGCTGGAGGCGGCGGCACCTGGGGTGCTGTGGTGCGACTGGCCCCCGGCGGCGGTGCTGGCGGCGGCGCCCGGCAGCCGCGCGCTGGCCGTCGCGGTGGCGGAGGAACTGCTGACGGAGGCGGTCGGCCTGACCCACGACACCGACCATCTGAGGGCGCTGCTGCGCACCGGCGCGCCGCTGGCCCTGTCGCTGAGCCAGGCGCAGCACGACGCCCTGGCGCAACGGATGGCGGCGATCGATGCCGAGCTGCGGGACCGCGGCGACGGCTTCCACACCGCGCTTTCGGCGCATCTGGTGCTGCTCGCGGTGGCGCTCTGGCGGCGCTTGAACGCGGAGGGGCTGACCCGGCCCGGCGCCGGCGGCAGCCACGCGGTGCTGGAACGGTTCCGGCGCCTGCTGGAGCTGCATTTCCGGGAACGCTGGGGTCCCGGCGCCTATGCCGCCGCGCTGGGCCTGCCGGTGCGGCGGCTGAACCGGATCTGCAGCCGGCATCTGGGCCGCGCCCCCGGCCGGCTGATCAACCAGCGCAGCCTGCGGGAGGCGCAGCTGCGGCTGGAACGCTCCGCGATGACGATCGCGCAGATCGCCGACGAGCTGGGCTTCGTCGACCCGCCGCATTTCAGCCGCTTCTTCAAGGCGCAGACCGGCCAGAGCCCCCGCGCCTGGCGTGCCCGGGCCCGCCATCGCGGCGCCGAAGCGGGCGGCCTGTCCGCCACGGCCTTCTCCGACTGGCCTTGAGGCCCGTGCAGCCGGCGGGCGCGGCAGTGCACTCTCGTCATGGCGGCGGACGGCCGCCGCGGCTGCAATCGCCGGCGCCGCATGCCGAAAGTGGGGATGCACAACCAGCGGAGGCCGCCATGTCCCTGAAGCAGGAACTCGATGCGTTTACCGAAATGGTGAAGGAGCGGCTGGGGCCGCATGCGCCGGACCTGTTCGCCGGGCAAATCGACCAGGCCCGTGCCCATGGCGTGGCGGAGGCCAGCCTGAAGCCCGGCGATGCGGCGCCCGACTTCACCCTGCCCGACGCCGCCGGCCGGCCGGTGGCGCTCGCCGCGCTGCTGGCCGGGGGGCCGGTGGTGCTGAGCTTCTACCGCGGCGGCTGGTGCCCCTATTGCAGCATCCAGCTGCGCGCCTACCAGCAGATCCTGCCGGACCTGCAGGCCGCGGGCGCGGCCCTGGTCGCCGTCTCGCCCGAGACGCCGGACAATGCCCTGACGGCGAAGGAGCGGGAGGGGCTGGACTTCCACGTCCTCAGCGATGCCGGCAATGCGGTGGCGAAGAAGTTCGGCCTGGCCTTCCCGGTCACCGACCGGGTGCACGAGATCCTGGGGATGGTGGAGGTCGACCTGGCCCGACAGAACGGCCAGGACAGCGGCGAGATCCCGGTGCCGGCGACCTATGTCATCGCCCCCGACCGCCGCATCGCCTTCGGCGGCGCCGAACCGGACTACCGCACCCGCATCGAGCCGGCAGAGGTGCTGGCGGCGGTGCGGGCGCTGTCGCGATGAACGGAGAGCGGATCCGCCGGCACCGCTATCGGCTGCGCCGCAGGGTCTGCGACGGCAGCTCCCCGAACTGGGCGCGATAGCGCCGGGCGAAGCGCCCCAGTTCCCAGAAGCCGCAGGCGGTGGCCGCCTCGGTGACCGAGGTGCAGGCGCCGCTGGCCAGCCGGCGGCGCGCAAGGTAAAGCCGCCGCAGGGTCAGGTAGCGCGCCGGCGGGGTGCCGACCCAGTCCTCGAAGATGCGCTGCAAGGTCGGATAGCTGACCCCGGCCGCCACGGCGAGTTCGGAGGCATAGACCGTCTCCCCCTCCTGCGCCTCCAGGATCTCCGTCAGGCGGCGCAGGGTCGCGGCTCGGGGCAGTGGGGTGCGGCCGCGCCGCGGCTCCGCCGGCGCCGCCGCCACCGCCTGCAGCAGGGCCCGTTCCAGCGCATCGGAGACCGCGCGCACGATCTGCGGCTGCAGCAGCCGGCCGGCCGGCAGGGCGGCGACCTCGCCGATCAGGCAGCGCAGCTCGCCCAGCGCCAGGCCCGGGACCGGGCGCAGTTCCGACCCCGATGCCGGCAGCGGCAGCCCGCCCGCCCGCGCGGCGAGACCGTCCGGCAGGTCCGGCGGCGGGGTCAGGACGCATTCCGATAGGCCGGCGGTCGAGACATCCGCATGTTCGCCGCCCGGTGCATAGACGCCCAGGGCGGCGCCGGTCAGGTCGCGGCCGAGCAGCCGGCAGCCCGCGCCGACGGTCTGCGGCACGACGAAGCTGTAGCGGTCGGCCGCCGCGGCGCCGGCACAGCTCGCAGCGCCAGCCAGGAAGCTGATCTGCTGCAGATGCCAGCGCCCGGCGGTGCGGCGCCGGAGGCGGGCGTGGAAGCGCCCGCGGCCGATCTGGATCGCGCTGACATCAGTGTGACTGAGCGACAGGGAAAGCTGCTCGGCATCGGCGAAATCCTCGCTGCCAAGCGGCGCATGCGCTGACACCGGCCCGCTCCCGCCCCGTTTCCATTGCCTCCGGCATAGCAAATCTGAACGAAACTGCATAGCCGGCCCGGCAAGACCCTGGCTAGAAGCGACCAAGGTGCGGCAGACCTACTGCCGCGCAGACGCAGTAAAGATTCGCGACGGCTTGGGAGGCACGCAGTGACAAGGAACCTATACCGGCCGACAAGGCGCGAGTTCGGCGGACTGGCTGCCGGCCTGGGGGCATTTGCCGCCGCATCTGCATTTGGCGGCACTGCGAAAGCCGCTACCGGCAACACGCAACATTTGTCATCGCCACCGGTCCTCCGGGGCGGCCGCCCCAACATCCTGTTCGTGTTCACCGACCAGGAGCGCTACCGCCCGCGCTGGCCGGCGGGGCTGGACCTGCCGGCGCACGAACGGCTGATGCGCACCGGCGTGACGTTCCACAACCATCACTGCCCGGCGACCATGTGCACCTCCTCGCGCAGTGTCCTGATGACCGGGCTGAGCACGGTCGACAACGGCATGTTCGAGAACTGCGACATGCCCTACGTGAAGGACCTGTCGCCGCAGGTCCCGACCATCGGCCGGATGCTGCGGGGGCTGGGCTACTACACCGCCTACAAGGGCAAGTGGCATCTCAACCGCGGCTTCGACAGGAACACCCGGCAGCTGCTGACCGACGAGATGGAAGCCTATGGCTTTGCCGACTATTTCCACCCCGGCGACATCATCGGCCATACCCTGGGCGGCTATCAGTTCGACCACCTGGTGGCCGGCAGCGCTGTCAGCTGGCTGCGCCGCAACGGCCGGCCGCTGGCCGACCAGGGCGATCCCTGGGCGCTGTTCGTCAGCCTCGTGAATCCGCACGACATCATGTACTTCAACACCGACGCGCCCGGCGAGGCGGTGCAGGACAATGGCCGCCTGCTGTCGCACGCTGCGCGGGCGCCGGAGCATGCGCTGTACCGCGCCACCTGGGACGATCCGGTGGCGGCCACCCTGCGCGAGCCGATGGATTCGCCCGGCCGGCCGAAGGCGCATGGCGAATTCCTGCGGATCTGGGACTATGTCCTGGGCCATATCCCGCTGGAGGAGGCGCGCTGGCGCCGCTTCAACGACTTCTACATCAACTCCACCCGCGCCGTGGATGCGGAGCTGCACGGCCTGCTGCAGGAGCTCGACCGGCTGGGCCTCTCCGACAGCACCATGATCGTCTTCACCTCCGACCATGGCGAGGCGGGCGGCGCGCACGGCCTGCACGGCAAGGGCCCGTTCGCCTATCGCGAGACGATGCACCTGCCCATGTACATCGTTCATCCCGACGCCGCCGGCGGCGATTGCCGCGCGCTGAGCGGCCATATCGACCTGGTGCCGACCCTGCTGTCGGCCGCCGGCGCCAGCCCGGAACGGATCGCCGAGCTGGCCGGCCGGGAGCTTCCGGGCCGCGACATGACGGCGCTGCTGGGGCGGCCCGGCGCAGCCGCGGTGGACGCGCTGCGGCCCTCGGTGCTGTTCACCTATAGCGGCCTGGCCACCAATGACAGCGAGGTGTTCCGCCTGAACGCGGAGGCGAAGGGCGGCGGCACGCCGATGGAGAAGCTGGAGCAGGCCGGCTACCGCCCCGACCTGGGCAAGCGCGGCTCACTGCGCACCGTCTTCGACGGTCGCCACAAGTTCTCGCGCTACTTCGCGCCGGTGCAGCACAACCGGCCGGAGAGCCTGGACGAATTGTACCGCTGGAACGATGTCGAGCTGTTCGACCTGGAGGCCGATCCGGCCGAGACCGTCAACCTGGCTGCGGACCGGGCCGCCAATGCCGCGCTGATCGAGAGCATGAACGGCAAGCTGAATGCGATCATCGCTGCGGAGATCGGCGCCGATGACGGCCGCGAACTGCCGGAACTCGCCGACATCGACTGGACCATCGACCGGGCGGACCTGTGAGCATGGCCGGCATTCCCATGACCGCCGCCCTCCGGCGCCGCCTGGCGGCTGCCGCGGCCTGCCTGTTCCTCGCCTGCGGGTCCGCTGCGACCGCCGCAGCGGCCGATGGCGCAGCGGACGCCGACGCGCTGCTGCCGTCGGGCTGGCGCTTCCATGCGGCGCCCTATCTCTGGGCCGCGGGCCTGGACGGCAGCATGGGCCTGTTCGGCCTGCCGCCGCAGGATGTCAGCCTGGGCTTCCGCGACGTGGTGCAGGACCTGGACATGGCCTTCATGGGGGCGTTCGGCGCGCGGCACGGCCGGCTGTCGGTCACCGGCGACCTGACCTATGTCGATGTCAGCAGCACGGTGGAGACACCGGTCGGCCTGCTGGCCAATAGCATCGATACCGGCAGCCGCACCGTCATGGGCAGCCTGCTGGGCGGCTACACCTTCGTCGCGGAGGGACAGACCGCCCTGGACCTGGTGGCCGGCGCCCGGCTGTGGCATGTCGACATGCGGTTCGACGTCAACGGCGGCCCATTGGGGGGCCGCGCGCTCAGCGAGGGCGATACCTGGCTGGACCCGGTGGCCGGCTTCTCCGGCCGCAGCGCATTGGGCGACGGCTTCCGCCTGGCGGGATGGGCACTGGTCGGCGGCTTCGGCATCGGCTCGCACAGCATGTGGGACGTGATGGCGGGGCTGGGCTACGACCTGACCGGCAGCATCGAGCTGTTCGGCGGCTGGCGCGCGGTCGGCGTCGACTACAGCAGCGACGGCTTCGACTACGACGTGGTGCAGCACGGCCCGCTGCTGGGCGGCGCGATCCGATTCTGACCCGGCGCCGGCAGGGTCACCGCAGCAGCAGCAGCCAGACAAGTAGCCCGGGCAGGAGACCCAGCCAGCCCGCCAGCCACCACAGGGCGGCCAGTTCGAGGCCGAGCAGGACAAGCATCAGAAGCAGGCGCATCGGCACCTTTCGTCGTGGCAACCGGCGGGCATCCTGCCCCGCCCGCCTGACCGATGCGGTCGGGTCCGCGCCCGGTCGCCTTGCCCCTCCCCCGCAACCGCGGAACACTCCACCCAGCGGTTGGGGCGGGGAACGGGAGCGACGTCATGCGGCAGGACCAGGCCCTGCAGGTGCTACGCCTGGCGCTGGCGCTGCGGGGCACGACGACGGGGCTGACCCTGGCGGACATGCAGGACCTGCTGGGGGTGACGGAGCGCACCGCCCACCGCCTGCGCAACGCGGTGGCGGAGCTGTTCCCGGCGCTGGAGATGCATCTGGGCGACGACCAGCGGAAATACTGGCGCCTGCCGCCAGGCCATGCCGAGCGGCTGGTCAATTTCAGCGCCGAGGAACTGGCCGGGCTGGAGAGCAGCCGCCAGATCCTGGCCGCCGCCGGCCACGACGATGCCGCCGGCCGCCTCGCCCTGCTGGCGGAGAAGATCCGGGCGATCCTGCCGCCGGCGCAAGGCCGCCGCCTGGAGCCGGACGTGGAGGCGCTCTTGGAGGCGGAGAGCTTCGCCATCCGCCCCGGCCCCCGGCCGCACCGCCGGCCGGAGGTGATGGCCGCCCTGCGGCAGGCGATCATGGCCGGCTGCTGCGTGGAGATACGCTACCGCTATCGCGGCCGCCGCGGCCATAACGAGGCGCGGGTCACCGACGTGGTGCTGCAGCCCTACGGCATCCTGCTGGGCAGCCGCCACTACCTGGTCGCGCACAAGCCGCCGCCCGAGGGTGAGGGCCGGCGCGGCGGCGATGACGGGGCGGCGCCGGCCCCCTGCCCCTCTGGCGACGGCCCCTACCTGCGGATGTACGCCCTGCCGGAGGTGGAGCGGGTGACGGTGCTGACGGAGCGGCCGTTCGAACGTCGCGCGGACCTCCGCCTGCAGGACTTCGCGCAGCGCGCCTTCGGCATCTTCCAGGAGGAGCCGCGCCAGGTGGTCTGGCGCTTCTCCGGTCCCGCGGTGCGGGACGCAAGTCAGTTCCTGTTCCACCCGCGGCAGGAGGTGGAGGCGCTGCCCGACGGCCGGCTGGAGGTGCGCTTCACCGCCGGCGGCCTGCGGGAGATGGCCTGGCACCTGTTCACCTGGGGCCGCCATGTCGAGGTGGTCGCCCCGGCCGAACTCCGCGCCCTCTACGCGACCGCCCTGGCCGAAGGCGGCGCCCCGCCGATCCCCGACCAGGACGACCGCCAGGCCGACCTGTTCGACTGACCGGACCGGGCGGCCGAGCCCGATCGGCGCCGGGCGACCCGACCGCCTCTGTCACCCCGCCATGCTCCCCTGCATCTGCGAAGACGCAAAAAGAGGGGCCAGAGCCATGACCAGCGGGACCGCCGATCCGGCACAAGAGTGCAATGCGCAGGGGCGCGGGAGCGCGCGCCAACCCTGGCAGAGAACGGGATACGGCCAGGTGCCGGGACACGAAACAAGTCATTGCCATGAACAAAAAATGCAGCCATCGCCTGCAGTCTCCGAAAAAGAAGCACGTTTTGGGAGCATTTTCGGATTGACCGAAATCCGCAAATCGAAATGATGGATTCTGTTGCGGAAGAAGATATCGGGGGGCAAGAAAAGATGGTACCGAAATCCCTCTCCTGTCGCATGACGGGGTTGATGGCGGCTGCAATTCTGTCTGCCGGCCTGGCAGCATGCGGGGGGCGGGACCCGCGTCACATCCCGGTGGTGGAACCCAACGACACCGCCCTCAGCTGCCAGGCCCTCAGTGCGCTGATCGCCAACAACAACTACCGGATCGAGAGCCTGTTCGCGGAGCATAAGCGGGCGAGCGAAAACAATGTCGCGATCGGCGTGGCCGGTGCGCTGCTGTTCTGGCCCGTCCTCTTCGCGCTCGACACCTCGGATGCGGAACGGGTCGAGGCGCAGCAGCTGAACGACCGCAACGTCTATCTGGCGAGCGTCGCAAAGGACAAGGACTGCCAGGGCACCCGCGAACCGGTCGAGATCAAGTTCGACGAGCCGACACCGCCGCCGTCGCAGCAGGAAGCCAACGACAGCGGCGCCCCGCGGTAGCGCGCCGCATCACCCGCCGCCACATACCGGGTCCGCGATCCAGCCTTCCAGTGCATCGAAGCCCGGCGGGGCGCCCCAGCCCCGGTCGCGGTTGCGCCAGGCCCAGGCGGCCTGGATCGCGCAGAGCAGGGCGTCCAGGCTGTCGCCGGAATGGTCGTCGCGCATCGTGGCGGCGAGGTCCGGCGGCAGGGTGACGGTGAGGCCGTAGGCGGAGGCGACCGGCGCGCCCTGGACGGCGGCGAGGATGTCGGCGCGCGCGGCGGTCAGGGCGTCGGTGCGCTTCCTGCGGTCCTCGGTCTTGTAGCTGCGGCGGCCGATCAGGCGGCGGGCGAGGACACCGGGATAGGCCTCCACGCAGACCCGGTCGGGATCGCCGTCGCGCAGGCCGGGGATCGTCACACCGGCGGCCAGCAGGCGCGGCGCGCCCTCGAGGAACATCAGCGCGACCGGCACGCCATGGAGCTTCTGCGGGCTGATCGCGCCGGTGGCCGCATCCATCGCGCGGCGATGCTCGCGGTCGCCGGGGGCGCGGTCGCGACGGTAATCGTCCAGCGCCCGGCGGAAGGCGGCGCGGTCCATCGTGCCGACATGGCCGACATAGCCGGCCCAGTCGCACGGCCAGCCGATAGTCTCCACGAAGCGGCGGGCCTGGCCGAAGGGGAAGTCGAAGCCCGCCACCCAGGGGCCGGGCTGCGCCAGCGCGGCCTCCAGCCCGGCAAAGGCGGGCCAGCGGTCGAGTGCCTGGATCTCCAGCTTCCTCGCGCCGCCGTGTCTGTCATGCGCGATTGCCGTCACGCAGGTCAGCGGCTTCCGCCGCGACGGCGCGGAGGTGAAGTCGATGCCGCGGATCGCGATCCGCGCCGCGGCGCTTCTCGCCGTCACGCCGCGCCCCGTTCCTCCACCGCGCCCTTCTTCAGCGTCAGCACGGCGGCCAGCGAGATCGCGGCGCAGGCGGTCAGGTACCAGGCCGGGCTGAGGTCGGCGCCGGTGCGCGCGATCAGCCAGGCGGCGACCATCGGCGCGGTGCCGCCGAACAGGGCCAGCGGCAGGTTGTAGGCGACGGAGACGGCGGAACAGCGCACCCGGTGCGGGAACAGGGCGCACATCGTCGCCGGGATCGGCCCGACGAAGATCGCGAACAGGAAGGCGAAGGCCAGCTGGCCGGCCAGGCTGAGCAGCGGGTCGGGATGGTGGATCACCCAGAACAGCGGCCAGGTGCCCAGCAGCATCACGACTGCGCCGGCGATCAGCAGCGGCCGCCGGCCGACCCGGTCGGAGATCCAGGCGAACAGCGGCACCGAAAGCGCCAGCACTGCCAGGCTGGCGGTGTTGATCTCCAGCGCCACGTCCTGCCCCTCCCCCACAACCTTCCACAGGAAGGTCGTGAGATAGACGAACATGATGTAGAACGCCGCGCCCAGGCCCAGGTTGATGCCGGTCACCTGCAGCATGCCGCGCCAATGCTTCCGCACCGCCTCCACGATCGGCAGGGGCGGCGGTTCCTCCGCCTCGTGCACCAGGGTGTCGACACTGCCCGCCATGCCGCGCCGCAGGACGATGGCGAACAGGGCCAGGGCCAGGCCGAAGGCGAAGGGCAGCCGCCAGCCCCAGGCATCGACCTGCGCCGTGGTCAGCAGGCCGTCGACGATGGCGCCGGTGGCGGAGCCCAGCAGGATGCCGGCGACGGCGGAGGTGAGGGCGATGCTGGTCACCAGGCCGCGGCGGCGCGGCGCCGCGTTCTCGTACAGGAAGGCGATGGAGCCGGTATATTCGCCGCCCACCGACAGGCCCTGCAGCAGCCGCAGCAGGGTCAGCAGCACCGGCGCCGCCAGGCCGAAGCTGGCATAGCCCGGCAGGATGGCGATCAGCGCGGTCGGGATCGCCATCAGCCCGACAGAGACCATCAAGGCCACCCGCCGTCCCAGGCTGTCGCCCAGATGGCCGATCACCAGGCCGCCCACGGGCCGCATCAGGAAGCCGCCGGCAAAGACGCCGAAGGTCGCCACCAGGGCGGTCGCCGGGTCGCCGGTGGGAAAGAAATGCGCCGCGATCACCGGCGCGAAATAGCCGTAGATCGCGAAGTCGTACCATTCCAGCGCATTGCCGATGGCACCGGCGAAGATCGTGCGCCGGGCCAGCGGTGCCGGCGCCGATTGATCCGAGACTGCCATGATCGCCCCTCCCTGCCGAGCGAACCGGGCCCGCGGCACCAGGATAGGCAAGCGGCCGCCGCGCCGGAAGCCCGGCGGCGCCCTATGGCAGGGCGAGGGCCGAGCGGAAGCCGCGCCAGATCGCACGGCGGGCGTCGTCGGGCGCGGTCAGGGTGCAGATCCGCGCGACCTCCAGCATCTGCCGGCGGCCCAGCGGGTCGAGCATTTCCGCCGCCTCGATGATCTGGCCGATCAGGGCCAGGTCGCCCGGCGGCAGGGCGCAGATCGAGGCCGCGGGCTGGGTATAGCAGGCGGTATGGGTCTGGAAGGCGAAGCGCTTCATGCCGGCACAATCACAGGCACCGTCGGCCAGATCCGCCTCCAGTTCCGCGACGATGCGTTCCTGCAGGCAGCGCAGGGTGCTGTCCCGCCAGGCACGGCCGGCAGCGGAGAAGCCCGCATTCGACAGGAAGCGGCTGCAATACCTGGCGCCATAGCTGCGGAAATATTCGTCCGGGCGGCCGTCACAGGGGCAGCGCTCCGCGAAGCAGCGCTCGTAGATGGCGCAGGAAGGTTCGGGGTCGATGGCGCAGGCTGGCTGCGCAGCAACGCCCGGCGCCGCGAAGGAAAGGATCACGAGCAGGGCCAGTGCGACCGCCAGCAGCGGGTTCAAGTCTGTCAGTGCGGACACCGAGGGGATATTGCGGCAGCGTTCAGCCATGAAACACCATGTCCCAATGTCATGCCTCGGCCGGGCTCATCCCGCGGTCCACAATGTGGTTGAGCTTGCGGGAAAGCGTTGACGTCGGACGGGGGCGCTGTTGCGCTTCGCAATTCGTCACCACCGGGCTTGTCCCGGTGGTCTATGGTGCCGCGAGGCTCAATCGGGGCCGGCCCCTATTGAGAGGCGGCAGCATGGCCTCGCGTATCAAGTACGCGAGGACGAGTCTTGGGAGAGGCAGGGGATAGCTGCCACACGATCGTCGGGTCGTGAGAGGCGGTTGAACAGCGATGCGGTCTCGAAGGACCGGACAGTTCGGTCGCCCGGCCCCGCTCAGCAGAGCTGGATCGCCTTGCAGTACTGCTGCATCTGGTCCTTCACCTGTGCCTGCAGGGCGGCGATGCGCGCGTCATAGGCCTTCGTGAGGCAGGCGGTGTCGGCGCCGCAGGCCGCTCGGGTCTTCAGGAAGGCCTGCTGGTCGTCGCGGGCGGCACCACGGGCGCCCATCATCATCGGCACCTGCTCCACCACCCACCACAGGGTCGCCATCTTCGTGTCCAGGTTGCCGAGGGCGGCATCGGCACAGACCGCCTTCTCGTCCGGCTTCGCCGCCTTGGCGCAGTCGAAGCTCTGCGCCGCAGCCGGGGCCGCCCCCGGGATGAATGCGGCGGCCGCCAGCAGCGCGGCCGCCAGGAGAAGCGCCTTCATGCCTGTTCCTCGCTCTTGGCCCGGCTCTCCGCCGGCAGGTGGTTCTGCCGCATGCGGCCGCGATACTTCACCGCCAGTTCCGGGTCGATCTCGCTCTCGTCATAGACGCCGATCAGGATGCCGCGGCGGAAGGAACGGCCGCGCAACCGCGCGATGTCCGCCTCCGACATCGTCACCCGCTGCGACATGCGCAGCGCCCAGCGGTGCAGCATGGCATAGAGCGCCTGGCGCTGCGGCTCATATGCCGGGTCTGCGCCCAGGTCGGTCAGCTCCTGCGGGTCGTTTTCCAGGTCGAACAGCATCGGCCGGAAGCCGCCCTCGGCATGCATCATCTTCCAGCGGCCGTCGAACACCATGAACAGGCGCGCATCCTTCGAGTCCAGGCCCAGATGCACGCACATCGGCGAGACGGCAAAGTCGTATTCGCTGATGACGAACCGGCGCCAACCGTCCGGCTGTCCCTCGCCGTGCAGGAAGGGCGCCAGGGAACGGCCCTCCACGATATGGGTCGGGATTTCCGCCCCGGCCCATTCGATGAAGGTGGCGGGCACGTCGATCGCCTCCACCAGCGCGTCGCAGGTGGTGCCGCGGGTGGCATCGGCGGCCGCCCGCGGGTCCATCACGATCAGCGGGATCTTCACCGAGGGCTCGTGGAACAGGTCCTTCTCCCCCAGCCAGTGGTCGCCCAGATAGTCGCCATGGTCGGCGGTCAGCACGATCGCGGTGTCCTTGGCGCGCCCCGTCTCCTCCAGGAAGTCGAGGATCCGGCCCAGCTGGTCGTCGCACTGCTTGATCAGGCCCATATAGGCGGGGATCACCTTCGCCCGCACCTCGTCGCGGGAGAAGGCGCGGCCGATCCGGTTGCCCATGAACTGGGCGTAGACCGGATGCGGGTCCTCGCGCTCGCGTTCGTGGCGCACCGCGGCGGGCACCTGGTTCGGCCCGTACATGTCGTGATAGGGCGCCGGCACGATATAGGGCCAGTGCGGCTTGATATAGCTGACATGGGCGCACCAGGGGCCCTTCGCCTCGGTCATGAAGCGGATCGCCTCGCGGGTCAGCCAGGGGGTCTCGGAATCCTCCTCCGCGATATTGGCCGGCCGGTCGGCATTGGCCATGAACCAGCCGCTGGCGATGTCCTCCCCGTCATCCACCCCGGCATTGGCATAGTCGGCCCAGGGATTCTCGCCGTCATAGCCCTTCGCCTTCAGATAGGCGTTGTAGGGGCTGCGCTTCAGGTCGAAATCGCCATCCGGCCCCTGCCCCCACAGGCCGTCGTCGCGGATCCAGGCGTCGAAGCCGCATTCCGCCTGGCGGGCGCCGATCACCGTCTCCGCCGACAGGCCGAGCCGCGCCAGGCCGGCGGCGTCGGCGCGCATATGGGTCTTGCCCAGAAGCCAGCAATCCATGCCGGCGGCGCGCAGATGGTCGCCCAGGGTGACCTCTCCCGCCCGCAGGGGATAGCCGTTCCAGGCGGCGCCGTGGCTGGAGGCATAGCGCCCGGTATAGAAGCTCATCCGGCTGGGGCCGCAGACCGGCGACTGGCAATAGGCGTTGGTGAAGCGCACGCCCCGGGCAGCGACCCGGTCGAAGTTGGGCGTGTGCAGATGCGGATGCCCCGCGCAGGACATGTAGTCGAAGCGCATCTGGTCGTACATGATGAACAGGATGTTCATGGGCGGCGGGGCCTCCGGACGGACTGCAGCTGTAGCGGATGATTGAGTACGCGCCGGCGGGCGGGCTGCGCAACCGCGCCCGCCGGCATTTCGACATGCGCGGTCAGTTCATGGCGGGCATGGATCCTTCCGGGATCGCCACGCCGACCTCCTTGTAGTAGCGCGCCGCGCCCGGATGCAGCGGCATGCCGCCGTCGCGGACGGCATAGTCCAGGGTCACGCTGTCCAGCCAGGGGGTGGAACTGCGCAGCTTCGCGGCGCCTTCCCAGAACGCCTTGGTGATGTCGTAGACGGTCTGTTCGTCCATGTCGGCGCGGGTGCCGACGCCGACGATCGAGCCCAGGGTGACGATATCCTCCGCCGGTGCCACGTCCGGCCCGTAGATGCCGCCGGGGATCACGTCGGCCAGCCGGCCGCGGATCATGGTCGGCTTCTTCTTCGCCTCGTCCTGGGCGTCGAACTCCGCCTTGGTCGGGCCGATCAGGCGCAGCTTGCTGGTGGCGGCGAGCTGCTCGATCTGGGGGAAGGGCGGGATGCCGCCGACGATATAGGCGTCGACCTGGCGGTCCTGGAAGGCCTGGAAGGCCGAGGACCAGGAGGCCTTGAAGTTCTCGTAATCCTCGCCCGGTTTCATGCCGGTCTGCGCCTCGATCCACTGCTTCGACGCGTTCCAGGCGCCGCCGCCCGGCGGGCCCAGGAAGACCTTCTTCCCCCGCAGGTCGTCCAGGCTCTCGATGCCGCTGTCGGCATAGGTCACCACGTGATAGGCGCCGTAGGGGAACCAGAACACCAGTGCCAGGTTCTTCGACAGTTCCGGCGCCTTGTCGAGCTTCTGGTACATCGCCTTCTGGTTCTGCATGAAGTTGAAGATGGTGGGCGAGGTCATGCAAAAGTCGAGCTTGCCCTCCGCCAGCTCCACCTGGTGCTTGGTCGCCGCGCCGGTGGCGTCGACGGTGATCTGGTGCTTGTCCTGGCCGGCATTCACGATCGTCGCCATGGTCGACATGGTCAGGTAGGCCGAGGATCCCGGCGCGATCGTCGCCATCTTCAGGTCGTCGGCCGATGCCGGGGCCAGCGGTGATGCGGCGGCCAGCGACAGGCCGGCGATGGCGGCCAGGGCCGCGATGCGGAACGGCTTCATGAGCTTTCCTCTCCTGCTTGTTGCGGGGCCGCCCCTGCGGTCCCTTTCTGCTTTGGAGCCGGTAGTCCGGCCCGGACGTGAAGGACGGTAAGGGCGATCGCGCCGGCAATGCCGATCGCGGACGGCCAGTAGGACGGATAGAGCGCCAGGACCGCGGCGGCGATCCGCAGGGCCGCCTCCCAGGCGGGCAGGCGGCGCGCCTGGAAGCGGCCCAGCCCGGTGACGATCATCCAGGTCGCGGCGGCGAAGACCAGGATCGACCAGGCCAGGCGGAAGGCATCCACGCCGTCGATCAGCAGGATCGACGGCCAGTAGACGAACAGGAACGGGATCACGAAGCCCGGCAGCGCCAGCCGCATCGCGGTCATGCCGGTCTCCATCGGCCCGGCGCCGGCGATCGGCGCGGCGGCGAAGGCGGCCAGCGCGACCGGTGGGGTGACCACCGACAGCACCGCGAAATACAGCATGAACAGATGCGCGCCGATGGTCGGCACGCCGAGCCGTTCCAGCGCCGGCCCCATCACGATGGCGACGATCAGGTAGGCCGGCGCCGAGGGCACGCCCATCCCCATCACCAGGCAGCCCAGCATCACCAGCAGGAGCGACAGGAACAGGCTGTCGTCGGACAGGCGCAGGATCGCCTGCGCGAACATCAGGCCGATGCCGGTCATGTTGATGACGCCGATGACGAAACCGATCGCCGCCACGATCACCATCAGCTTGGCGGAGGTGCGACCGGCTTCCACCAGCGCCTGCCACCACATCCGCGGATGCCGGAAGGCCGGGAACAGGATCAGGCTCAGGACGGTGGCCAGCACCAGCGCCGCCGCGCCGGCGAATTGCGGCGTCCTGCCGTCCACCAGCACCACGACGATCGCCACCAGCGGCAGGAAGAAGGCGAGCGACTTCACCCAGTCGGAAGCGGTGACCGGCTCCACCGCCTCCGGCGGCGTGCCGGCGATGCCCAGGCGCCGCGCCTCCACCGCCACGATCACGAACAGGGAGGCGTAGTACATCAAGGCCGGGATCGTCGCGGCGACGACGATCTGCAGGTAGGGGATATTGGTCACGTCCGCCATCAGGAAGGCCACCACCCCCATCACCGGCGGCATGATCTGGCCGCCGGTGGAGGCTGCCGCCTCGACCGCGCCGGCGAAGCGCGGGCGGAAGCCGGCGCGCTTGATGATCGGGATGGTGAAGACGCCGGTGGAGACGACATTGGCCACCGCCGCCCCCGACAGGGTGCCGAACAGGGCGGAGGCGACGATGGAGGCATGGGCGGCGCCGCCGGTGAAGCGCGCGGTGGCGGCAAAGGCCATCTTCAGCAGCACCGCGCCGGCGCCGCTGGTCTGCAGCACCGCGCCGAAGACGATGAAGACCAGGACGATGCGGCCCACCACCTCGACCGGCCGGCCATAGACGCCGTCGGTGGAATACCAGAGATTCTCCGCCGCCCGCGCCCAGTCCTCGCCCGCCCCCAGCAGCAGCCAGGCCGCTGCCGCCAGGCCCACCAGCAGCATCGGCAGGCCGAACTCCCGCCAGGTGACGTAGGCGATGACCGCGATCGCCAGCCAGGCCTGCAGCAGCTGGCCGCGGCTGATCTCGATGAAGAAGGCTTCCTGCTCCAGCATGATGCCGAGCCAGACCCAGCTCAGCCAGGCGAAGAGCAGCGCCAGCCCGCCATGCAGGGCCAGCAGCACCGGGCGGTCGCCTGCACCGCGCAGCAGCGCGATCGCCACCGCCAGGGCGACGATCAGGCCCGAGAACCAGGCATTGTCGAAAACGCCGAAACCCGCCGTGTAGACCGCCAGCGCGGCCAGGCCGACCGCCAGCAGATCCGACAGGATGCCGACCAGACGCATCGTTTCGTTTCCTCCCGCCTCAAGCTTGCGCCGAAGGGGAGCGGCACCCTATGCCCAAACGCGGTCGTGCCACCAGGTGGCACGACCCGACCTCATCTGCGGGCCTTGTCGTCCGGCATCTCCGGCCGCAGCAGGCGGTCGAACTCCGGCAGCGGCATCTCGAACACCTCCCCCAGGCCGCAATAATCCTGGTAGCCGAGCCGGGCGAGAGGGCGCAGCTTCTCCATCGACACCCGGCCGTCGACGATCAGGCCGTCGTCGATATGCACCCGCACCACCTCGCCGAACACCGCGCGCAGGGGATGCGCGGTCCAGCTGGGCAGCAGGACCGTGGTCAGGTGCCGGCATTCCAGGTGGATCGGGCTTTCCGCCACCCGCGGCGGGCGGATCACGGCGGAAGGTGTGGCAGTCAGGCCGGCGGCGGCGAACTCGTCGACCTGCCGCGGATGCGCCATGCCGGTGACGTTCAGCTTTTCCGCCAGGTCCAGGGTGGCGACATTCACCACGAACTCACCTGTCGCGGCGATGTTCACCGGCGTGTCCTTCTCGCCGCCCTCGGCATGCGGCCCGTTCGGGCAGACCACGACCGTCGGCGGGGCGTAGCCGACCCCGTTGAAGAAGGAGAAGGGCGCCAGGTTCGGCACGCCGTCCGCAGAGAGGGTGCTGATCCAGCCGATCGGCCGCGGCACGAGGCAGGCGGAGAAGGGGCTGAACGGCAGCCCGTGATCGTCCCTGGCGGGGGTGTATTCCATCTGGATCTGGCTCCGTGCCGGTCGCGCCCGGCTGCCCGGCCGCAATGCCGCTGGTGAATGGTCGGTCCGAAGTATACGATGGTAACGTATTCAACACCGGCGAGGCGGACCAGCCGGCCGCCGCCGGCAACGGACGGAGACAGGCATGCGCATGCGCTTCCTCAGCCTCGCCGGCGCCGCCCTGGTGGCGACCGCCCTGACGCTTTCCGGCCTCGCCGGCCCTGCCCGGGCGGAGGAAAAGGTGCTGAAGGTGGTCACCGGCACGCCGGTGAGCCTGGTCTGGAACCAGCCGCTGAAGGACTTCATCGCCGCCGTGAACGAGCGCGGCAAGGGCATCGTCCAGGTCGAGCTGATCGGCGGGCCGGAGGCGGTGCCGGTGCCGGAGCAGTTCCGTGCCCTGTCCAGCGGCCTGGTCGACATGCATTTCGGCCCCAACCAGTACTTCCAGGGCGACATCCCCGCCAGCCAGGCGTTCAACGCCTCCAACCGGTCCGCCATGGACCTGCGGGCCGACGGCGCCTGGGACGTGATCAACGGCTATTACGAGCCGCAGGGCAACATCCACTACCTCGGCTATTTCGGCTCCGGCTACGAGTTCATCCTGCTGCTGCGCGAGCCGCCGCCGGAAGGCGGCGAATTCGGCCGCGACTTCTCCGGCCTGCGGCTGCGCGGCACCGGCACCTATGCGCCGCTCTACGACGCGCTGGGGGTCACCCTGCGCGATATCCAGGTGGCGGAGGTGCATACCGCGCTGGAGCGCGGCGCCATCGACGGGCTGGGCTGGGTCACCCTGGCGGCGACCGACCTGGGCTTCGACGATTTCATCAAGGCGCGCATGCTGCCGACCTTCTGGCAGGGCGACCTGGGCATGGCGATGAACCTGGACAGCTGGAACGCCCTGCCGCAGGAGGCCCGGACGATCCTGAACGAGGAGGCCGCCAAGGCGGAGGCCAAGGCGCATGCCTTCTTCCAGGACCTGGCCGCGAAGGAGGCGGCCGCCTTCGCCGCGGCCGGCACGCAGACCATCGAGCTGCCGGGCGACGGCGCCGCCGCCTTCCTGGACACGGCCTATGCGTCGCGCTGGGACGAGATCCTGCAGCGCATGGGCGAGGATGACGGGGCTGCCCTGCGCGACCTGTTCTACCGGCCCTGACGGGGCAGCTCGCGTCGCTGCGCCGTCCACGGGTGGCGCAGCCGGCAGGCACGGAGCAGAACCTCGTCATTCGCGCACTTGTTGCGCGAATCCATGGCGCCGCGTCTCAATAGACCCCGGCCTTCTCGGCGTCGATTGAGCCGGGCGGGACCATGGACCGCCGCAACAAGTGCGGCGGTGACGAGAGGCAGGACTCGCAGGAGCATATCGCCATGACCGCACTGGGCCGCGCGCAGGCCTGGCTGATCGGCGCCCTGGCCTGGGTCTCCGGCGCGATGGTCGCGATCACCTGCCTGCTGGTGATCGTCGACGTCGCCGCCTATGCGGCCGGCGCCGGCTCGATCGGCTGGACCGCCGATGTCGCCGCCTATGGCCTGCTCTATGCCACCATGTTCGCCGCGCCCTGGCTGGTGCGGGAGAAGGGGCATGTCACCCTGGAAAGCTTCCGCCGCATGCTGCCGCCGGGCCCGCAGCGCGGGCTGGAGATCCTGGTCTGCCTGCTGTCGCTGCTGGCCTGCCTGGCCCTGGCCTGGGGCGGGATCGCGCTGATCGTCGACAGCATCGACCGCGCGGCCATCGACTTCCGGGTGCTCGCGATCCCGCGCTGGCTGCTCTACCTACCGCTGCCCATCGGCTTCCTGCTGATGGCGGTCGAGTTCGGCCGGGTCCTCGCCGGGCGCGGCAGCCTCTACGGCGGCGGCAACGAAGGCATCTGAGGGGCGGGCGCGCAGATGGAATGGTATTTCGCCGGCCTGATCATGCTGGGCGGCCTGCTGGCCCTGATGGCGATCGGCACGCCGGTCTTCATGGCCTTCCTGATCATCAATGCCGCCGGGGTCGGCATCTTCTTCGGCTTCCGCGAGGCGGCGCTGGAGCAGCTGGTGTCGAATGCCGCCGCGTCGGTCACCTCCTTCATCCTGGTGCCGGTGCCGCTGTTCGTGCTGATGGGGGAGCTGTTCTTCCGCACCGGCCTGGCGGTGCGGGTGTTCGACGCCTTCGACGTGCTGATCGGCCGGGTGCCGGCCCGGCTGTCCTATATCGCGGTGGGCAGCGGCACCGCCTTCGCCGCGCTGACCGGCACCTCCGTCGGGTCGGCGGCGATGATGGGCTCCATGCTGGTGCCGGAGATGGACCGCCGCGGCTACAAGAGCCACATGTCGATCGGCCCGATCATGGGGGCCGGCGGCCTGGCGATCCTGATCCCGCCATCGGCCCTGGCGGTGCTGCTGGGCTCCATCGCCCGCATCGACATCGGCAGCCTGCTGCTGGCCGGCGTGGTGCCCGGCCTGCTGCTGGCCTGCCTCTATGCCGCGCTGATCTTCCTGCAGGCGCGGCTGGATCCGTCCGCGGCGCCGGCCTATGGCGGCGAGGGCGCGGCCCTGGCCGCGAAGCTGCGCGTGCTGGCGGTGGAGATCGCGCCGATGCTGCTGGTGATCCTGCTGGTGATCGGCCTGATCGTGGGCGGCATCGCCACGCCGACGGAATCGGCGGCCTTCGGCGTGGCCGGCGTGCTGCTTCTGGCCCTCGCGAAGGGCGGGCTGGACTGGCCGGCGCTGCGGGCGGCATTGCGCGGCACGGTGAAGGTGTCGGGCATGCTGCTGATCATCGTCATCGGCTCCTCGACCTTCTCCCAGATCGTCGCCTTCTCCGGCGCCAGCCGGGGGCTGCTCGCCTGGGCGGGGGAGGCGCAGTGGGCGCCGGTCTGGATGCTGCTGATGATGTTCGCCGTGCTGCTGTTCCTGGGCATGTTCCTGGACCAGATCTCGCAGATGATGCTGACCCTGCCCGTGTTCATGCCGATGGCGGCGGCGGCCGGCTACGACCCGGTCTGGTTCGGCGTCATCGTCCTGCTGGCGATGGAGATCAGCCTGGTCACGCCGCCCTTCGGCCTGCTGCTGTTCGTGATGATGGGCGCGGCGCCGCGGGGCACCAGCCTGACCACCATCGCCACCGCCGCCCTGCCCTATATCGGCTGCGCGCTGGTCCTGCTGCTGCTATTGCTGGCCCTGCCGGAGCTGGCGCTGTGGCTGCCCTCGGCGATGAAATAGGAACGACCGGGCGGCCGCCGGCGCGCAGTTTCCCAGACCTTAGAGCGTTCCCATCTTTGATAGAAGCATTGTCGTTCTCGGGCTTGACCCGAGAACCCATTCCGCAAACCGATCAGCAGCTGGAAGGCTGGCGGAATGGATCCCCGATCAAGTCGGGGATGACGATCGCGATTGTCGCGCCGCTTCCATCTTTCCCGGGCGCGCCCTAATTTCTCTGGCGGACCACCACCCGATCGATCAGGAACAGGGTCTCGCCCTTGGTATCGGCAACCTGGCCGACGGTCAGGGCGACACCCTTCGGCGCCCGCAGGCTGCTGACCGCCCCGGACTTCTCGATCCGGGGCTCTTCGCCCTCCGGCACCTCGTCACCGAACTGGTGGGTGGCGGAATAGCTCCGCCCCTCCTTCACCAGGGTGATCTTGTAGGGGCGCGGGCCGATCCCCTTGCGCTTCATGAAGCCGACCACATCGCCCTGGCAGGCTTCCCAGTCGCCCAGGTTCGTCCGGTTCTCCTTCAGCTGGCCGCGGCTCATGTCGTCCATGCCGATTTCCAGGGCGCAGTTGTATGCGAAGCGGCCGCCCAGGCCGGAAGAGACCACCAGGAAGTTTTCCGCATCGTCGTACAGGCCGAACTGCAGGATCTCGTGCCTGGTGTTGAACTCCGCGTCGTAGACGACCTCCATCTCCCAGTCGCCATCGGGCAGCGGCACGTCCAGCAGGAACAGGTTCTCCTTCTCCGGATCGGCCATCGTGCCTTTCTGTCCGGCGATCAGCACCAGGCTGCCATCCTCGACGATGAAGCCGTCCGGGTTCGGCTGCGCCACCTGCCAGTGCCCGGCGAGCTCGCCCTGGTCGAAATCGTCGCGGAAGGTCTCCACCGCCTGCGGCTCGGGCTCCGGTTCCGGCGCGGGCGCGGGCTCGGGCTCGGCGACCACCTCGGCGACCTGGGTCAGGGCGCCCTTCAGGTCGTCGGCGGAGCGCGCGTCGACATAGACCCCGCCATTGACCGCGATGCATTCCAGCTTCTCGCGGTCTTCCGCGCCGATGTCGAAGCCGACCACGTGGATGCGGGTGTTCACCCCTTGCGCCGCCAGCGCCTGCGCGGTGGCGCAGGGATCGGCGTTGCAGGTCTCCAGCCCGTCGGAGATCAGCACGATATTGTTCTGGTGGTCGCCGGCGGGCAGGGCTTCCGCAGCCGCCTTCAGCGCCGCGGAGATCGGCGTCTTGCCGGTCGGCGTGACCTTGCCGATGCCCGCCTTCAATTCGCCGGCCCCGGCGCCGACGGGGGCCAGCACCTCGATATCGCCGCAGTCGGTCTTGCTGCGATGGCCATAGGCGAGCAGGCCGACCTTCTGCGCCCCCTCCGCCTCCAGCAGTTCGCCCAGCACCTCCTTCGCGGTCTGGATCTTCGCCACCCCGTCGATCTGCCCCCACATCGAGTTGGAGCCGTCGAGCACGTACATCACCTGGGTGTCCGCCATCGCCGGTGCGGCGGCAATGCCGGTCCCGACGGCAAGGGCGAGGGCGGCGGCCTTGCCGGCGCGGATCGTACTGGTCGTGCGGCTCATGACGTCTCCGATGCGGTTGGCTACGGTCGGAACTCGGGATCGTCCCCGGAAAAGGCGAACGGCGGCAGAATGGTGAAGTCGTCAGTCCGCCTTGCGGAGGACGATGCGGTCGATCATGAACAGGGTTTCCCCATTCGGCTGCGCCTTCTGGCCCGCGGCCAGGACGATGCGCTTCGGCGGCCGCAGGGTGGCGACGGCGCCGCTCTCGACGATCCGCGGCTCCTGCTCCTCCGGCAGCTCGTCGCCGAACTGGTGGGTGGCCGAGTAGCTGCGCCCCTTCTTCCGCAGGGTCAGCTTGTAGGGCCGGGGGGTGGCGCCCTGGCGCTGCATGAAGTCGACCACCTTGCCCTGGCAGGCTTCCCAGTCGGTGAGGGTGGTGGTGTTCGTCTTCAACTGGCCGCGGCTCATGTCGTCCATGCCGATTTCCAGGGCGCAGTTGTACTTGAAGCGGCCGCCCAGACCCGAGGACACCACCAGGAAGTTCTCCGCGTCGTCGTAGAGGCCGAACTGCAGGTTCTCGTGCCGGGTGTTGAACTCCGCGTCGTAGACGACCTCCATCTCCCAGTCGCCGTCCGGCAGGGGCACGTCCAGCAGGAAGATGTTCGCCTTCTCCGGGTCGGCGAGGCTGCCCTGCGCGCCCGCGATGACGATCAGCTGGCCGTCCTCGACGATGAAGCCGCTGGGATCGGGGTTCGCCACGCTCCACTGCCCGCCCAGTTCGCCGCTGTCGAAATCGTCGCGGAACACCTCCTCCCCGGCGGCGGCCCCGCCAGGCGCCAGCGCGACGGCCAGCGCCGTGCCGGCCAGAAGGGCGGCAAGGCCGGCGGTGCGGATCGAAGCGGAAAGTCCCGTCATGGCGTGCCCCCAGGATTGCGATTGCCAGGATAGCAATTGGCGGTGCGACGATTGGCCCGTCGATGGCCCTTTGTGTATAAAGTTGAGGAAGCGCAGCCGCAACCTGACACCGGACGGTAATATTCGAGAGATGATCTCACGCCCGGCGATTCACTTAGCACTTGCAAGCTTCCTGCTGTGTCTTGCGCCTTTGGTCCGGGATGCTGTGGCCGAGGCGATCCCCGGCCACCTGGCCGGTGTCGCAGCCGCGCTCAACGATACGGCGCCGGACCGCCTGGACCCGCGGAAGCAGGCCGGACCGGCCGCGGCGGCGGCGGCGCAGGCCAGCCTCGATGCCCTGAAGGAGATGCGGGCCGGCATCTATGCCCGCAGCCCGGTGCCGGTCGGCGACAGCTATCGCGACCTTGCCCGCCTGCTGGGGCGCCCGCCGGAAGCACCGGAGACCGCCGATCTGGTTCGCGGGCTGCTGCCGCTCGACCCGGCGGCCTCGGCCGCCCGCATCCGCGCACTGCTGCCCGACACCGCGGCCGGCGATGCCGAGGCCGCAGCCCTGGCGGCGCTGGAGGCGCTGCGCGGCGGCGCCCTGGCGCGGCGCCACACCACCAGCCTGGATGACGGGCGCAAGGTGGTCCTGGACTGGTCGCCGGAAACGGGCCGGGCCGCGCTGACCGTGGAATCGGATGGCAGCGGGAACACACCGGCCTTCCGCACCACCCTGCCAGGGGAGGTCGCGCTGCAGGTCGACCCCGCGACCGGCGCGGCGCGCTACGAAACGCGGCCCACCGACGAAGCGGCGGAGGTGAAGGACGCGGATGCCCTGGCGGAAGAGGGCCGGCGGCTGCGGAAGTCGATCCTCGGCGACTGGCTGATGACCGGCGGCCATGTTCTCTCGATCGCTGCCAGCGAATCCCGCGCGGGCGAGGTCGCTGCCGACCCGAAGGCGGTGGCAGAGGAGGTCAGCGCCCTGCGCGCAGAGCAGCAGCGCCTGCGCGACCGGGTCGCCTATGTCTGGCGCAATACCGAAACCGGCGCCGTGGAACGGCAGGAGCGCTTCCGCCGCCTCTCCGATCCCTGGGAGTATGACGGCGAGCAGCCGATGGTCGGCGACCTGGACGAACGCCTCGCCGCGCTGGATGCGCGGATCGCCGCGCTGACCGGCGCGGCCGACGGCCCGCCGCCCGCCGCCATGCGCTTCGACCCGTCCGGGGTGAACGAGGTGAAGGCCGATCCGCGCGCGCGGCCCGTGACCCTGGTCTTCGTGCCGGACGCCCTCTGCCCGATCCCTTTCGACGAGGCCTGGTTCGACGGCAGGCGGTTGGCCGGCCGCACGACCCTGACGGCCGCCTGCCAGATGAACGAGGCGCTGCCGGGCCCGATCCGCAGCCAGCTTGCCGGCCGCGGCTGGGATTCGCCCTACTGGCTGCTGGCCGAGGTGACCTCCGGCGAGGCCGACCGCTACCTGGAGCTGCGGGTCGCCAGCTTCGGCATGCTGGTCACCTACGACCCGGACGCGATGAAGGTCAGACGGGTCCACGACGTGGCGGAGCATCTCTCCGGCACCGCCGAACGCTACGGCGAGCGCAGGCAGCGCTATACCGCGCTGGACTCGGCCCTGCCATGAGGATCCGCGCCCTCGCCGTGCAGCTGGCGCTGGCGGCCGCGCTGTCCGGGCTGCCGCCGGTGGCCGCGATGGCCCAGTCCGAGCCGAAGCCGGTGGCGGCACCGCTGGCGGAGTTGCCGACCATTCCGGCGGTCGGGCTGCAGGTGCCGGCGGATATCGAGGACCCGGAAACCGGCGGGATGCGGCTGCCCGGTACCGGCGGCGGCTTCGATCCGGAGGACCCGGAAGCCGGCGGCGCCGCAATTGCCGACGGCGGCTATGATCCCGAGGACCCCGAAACCGGAGGCATGGAGCTTCCCGGCAACCTCCCCGGGGACGCCCCGGCCGTCGGGCCGGATGGCGGCGCGGATGCGGCGGATCGCCCGGGCGGCGGCATGGACATGCCGGTGGCCGGCCCCGGCTTCGACGAAGATCCGGAGGGTCCCGTCGCCGAGGGTGGCGATGCACCGCCGGCCGCGCCCAACCCTTCGCAGGATGACGAGGCGCCGGGAGAGATCGCCGACGGGCAGGGCGGAACGCCAGGCGACGGTGCCGGCGTGGAGAGCGCGGCAGCGGACGATCCCGGGCCTTCCGGCGAGGAAGCGGCCGCGCCGCAGCCGGATGCGGTGGTGCCGCTGGAAACCCTGCTCGGGCGCTGGGAATCGGATACCGGCGAACTCGTTGCCGTACTCACCGCAGAAAGCCTGGCGGACGACGACAGCGGCGACGGGGCGGCGCCGTTCGGCACCAAGGTGAAGCTGCATACCGACCGCCGGATCTGGGAAGGCACCTATATCGCCGCCCCGGGCGAGGCGGTGGCGATCCGGCTGCACCATCGTCCGGAGGCCGGCGAGATGAACAGGCTGATCCCGGCCTGGGCGCGCCGCGGCAAGGAAGGCGAGGTGGACTGGCGGATCGACCTGGTGCCGGTCGGCCCGTCGTTCAGCCCGCGGCTGAAGATGCTCTGGTACCGCCAGCAGATCCGCTGGGAGGAGAGCGACACCGGCGATCGCAGTGCCGAGGTGATCGATGCCGGCGCGCCGCTGGAATTCGACCTGGCCTATGTGCCGATCATCGCGATCGACATGGCGGACGGCGTTCGTATCGAGGCCTATCCGGTCGGGGTGGAAGATCCGAAGCCGCTGCTCTCGACCCTCCAGCACCAGCCGTTCACCATCGCCGCCTTCACCAACGAGCAGCGTGCGAAGGAGATCGGCCCGACGATGGACGTCGCCATCCGGCCGCTGGACGGCGGTGCCGGCAATTCGGTCACCCTGCGGGCGGATCCGCCGGAGGACGGCGCGGTCCGCTATCGGTTGAAGGACCCGGTCTCGATCGCCAATAGCTGCGCGCAGCGGCCGCGCTACCGGCCGCCGGTGATGTCGTTCGACTGGATGGGGCAGTACTTCTCCGGCCAGCGCGGCACCTGCCTGGAGCTGCAGCTGCCCGCCGGCGGCCTGGTGGAACTGGCGGCGGGCGCAGCCGCGGGGAACGCCGCCTACCGCTTCCAGTACTACCCCAGCTGGGTGCAGGCCACGATCGCGCTGCAGGCGTCGCGCATGGCGGACTGGCGCACCCTGTTCGAGGCGATCCTCAAGAGCGACCAGCCGGCCAGCGCCAAGGAGGCGGCGCACCAGTCGCTACGCCTGGTCTACAACTACGAGAACCTGATGCGCCTGGACGGGCTGACCGACCTGCACCGGGCGGCGATCGGCGATGTCTATACCGGCGGCGGCAACGGGCCGACCGCCTATATGCGACCGCGCAACATCAGCCTCGAGCCGGTCGAGCCGGGCAAGGGGCTGGTGCTCTACACCCCGCAGGATGTCGCCAAGGTGCAGAACGGCTACCAGGCCGATATCGGCGGCGGCAGTTCGTCGATGTGGCTCGACGCGCTGCTGGGCGACACCATGGACACCCCGCTGGGCAGCGACGGGGCGGAGACGATCGGCCGCCGCGCGGCGGAGGCGACCCTGCTGGCGCCCGGCGTCATCTGGCAGTTCTGCACCGGGGCGCCGGAGGACCGGCCGCGGCCGGAGCAGGACCGGGAGACCCAGCTGGCCCTGCTGCGGGACATGCGCTGCCTGGAACAGCGCGCGGTCTACGGCGCCGTCCTGCATGCCGGCCGCGAGAAGATGAACGCGCTGGCGAAGACCTTCTACACCGGGGTCACCTTCGGCATGTACGAAGGGGTGGCGAACTTCACCCCGGTCGGCGACCTGGTGGTGCTGTTCACCGGCCGCACGATCTATGGCCAGCCGGCCACCAGCTTCGACTACTGGGCCGCCGCGGCCGGCCTGGGCCTGGAGGTACTGGTCGGCGCCGCATCGCTGAGCGATATGATGCAGCCGATGCGCTACCACGGCGCGCGCTTCAAGGGCGGCGGCATCCCGGGGCTGGTGATGCCGCGAAAGACCGCGCGCTACCTGACCGGCACCGCCGGCGCCGCCTTCGACGCCAGCCGCTTCCGCCGGGTGCTGGACTTCCCCCGCAAGGGCGGGCCGCGGCTGGTCGAGGTCATGGAGAAGATCGACCGGCTGCCGCGCTCCCTGAGCAAGGCGGAGCGGGACGCCATCGCGCGCTCGCTGCAGCCGCAATCGGGCCTGCTGGACAAGGCCATGCTGCCCGGGACCCGCGACGTGCCGGTGAAGCTGAAGCCGGCCGGCACCAACACCCCGCCGGCAGGCAACTTCATCCGCCTGCAGAACGAGCTGACATCGGAGTTCGGCGCCGATGTCGGCGTCTCCGAGCTGGGCCGGGGCAGCATCTTCACCCCGGCCAGCAAGGCGGTGAACGACGGTACCGTGGCCGGGAACTACGCGCTCTGGCGTGCCATCGGGCGGGAACTCACCGAGCTGGAGGGCTTCACCGACCAGCAGCGGATGCTGGCCGACATGCTGGCGCAACGGCCGGAAGGCTTCCGCGCACGCGCCGCCGCCTGGGGCGTCGACACGCCCCTGCCCTGGGCGGTCCGCAAGGAGCGGCTGCGCGCCTCCGGCCTGAAGGTGGCCACCGCGCCGCTGGAAACCGCACGCAAGATGCGGCTGGAGGATTTCAAGGCGCTGCTGGACGGCGGCTGGGTGCCGGAGGTGGTGCTGGACATGCCCGGCCGCCGCCGTCCCGTGGTGCTGGAGGATATCCTGACCGGTGCCGCCGGCGCACCGGAGAAGGTGCGCTTCTTCGACCCCAAATACGGCGCCCTGGTGGACATGGATGCCGGCGCCTTCGTCCGCCGGCTGGTGCGCGAGGGGCCGGAGCCGATGATCCGGGTCGTGCGCGCCAGCGACCCCGACCTGGGCCTGCGGCCCCGCCCCTTCGGCTTCGCACGCAAGGCCGCAACCTTCACCGCCGCGACCGCATCGGAGCTGCAGCCCTCGGCCAGCCTGGGCCCGAACCGGGCGTTCCAGTTCAAGACCCTGGACGGCGAGGAGCTGTCGCTGCGCCTGGGCGACTTCATCAACGACGGCCTCACGAATGCCGTCATGGACCTGCCGGACTTTCCCGACCTGGTGGCGCGCGCCTCGAAGCAGCGCCTGGACGTCACCGTCCCCAACGAGATCGCCTTCGACGTGTTCGGCCGCAAGGCGCTGGAGGATGCGAAGCTCGCTCCCAACCTCGTCGGGGTGCCGAAGCAGCGCGGCTTCTACCGTCGCCTGGACGGCGGGGTGATCGAGATCGTCGACCGCTTCGCGGGCGAGCAGGCAAGCCGCCTGATCGCGCAGCAGGGCGGCAGGATGACCCGGGGGCAGGCGGTGGCCCTCGAGGTCGCCAAGCGGGCGCTGAACAAGGCGGGCCTGGTCTGGGCCGACAACCATCCGGGCAACTTCGCCCTCGTGCGGCTTTCCGGCACCGACCGGTGGAAGGTGGTGATCTTCGATCCCGGCGGGATCCTGCCCGCCCGCGGCGCAACCCTGGCCGACCGCGCCCAAAGCGCCCGCGCCATGCAACGCTTCCTGAGCGATCCCGACGACCTGCTGGTCCGGCACTACACGCGGGACCCGAACCAGGCCCTGGTGGGACTGAAGCAGGAGTTCCAGCAGCAGTTCGGACAGGCCATCGACATGGACGCCGTGGAGGCGCTGATCGATCATCCCGCCATGGGGCTGAACCCGGATCTCGGCCTGCCGATGACGCCGCGCCTGGAGCTCGGCCAGAAACTGGTGCGCGATGCCGCGAAGATGTCCGACCTCGAGCTGCGCCGCGCCTTCGCCGGCAATTGACCGAAGCGCCCGATGAAACAGGTGCGCTCCCTGGACCGCGGCCTGGACCTGATGGAGGTGCTGGCGCGCGAGGGCGCGCAGACCCTGGCGCAGCTGCATGCAGCGACCGGCCTGCCGAAATCGACGATCCGCCGGCTGCTGGCGACCCTGCAGGCGCGTCGCATCGTGCGGCAGACGGTGTCGGACGGCCGCTATCGTATCAACATCGCGATGCCGTCGGTGCTCGGCGACCCGCTGCCGCCGCTCGCCGCCGCCGCGATCGACCTGGTGGTGGCCGCCGCCACCGACCTGACCCGCGACGTGGGCTGGCCATCGGACATCCACGTGCCGGAAGGGGTGGCGATGCGGATCGTCGATTCCACCCGGCCGCTGAGCCCCTTCCACATGTTCACGGTGGAGGCCAATCGCCGGGTCTCGATCTTCGGTTCCGCCGCCGGGCTCTGCTACCTCTCGACATTGCCGCCGGCGGCGGTCGCGGCGCTGGAGGCGCGCACCCGCGACGACCTGCGCTGGAGCCTGGCGCGCTTCCGGATGACCCCGGCCGACCTGGAGGCGGAGCTGGCGGCGACCCGGGCGCGCGGCTATGGCCGCCGCCTGCCCGGCTATGTCGGGGAATCGCCGCGTTCCGACGAGCTGTTCGCGATCGCGGTCCCGGTGCGCCAGGGGGACCGGGTCTGGGGCATCATGACCCTGGCCTGGCCGCGCGCCCATCTGCCGGTGGAAGATTTCGCCGCCCGCTTCCTGGCGCCGCTGCAGGCCGCGGCCGGGCGCGCCTCCACACAGCTCGACGACCTGCTGTAGACCTCCCCTCAGCCGGCCGCATTCGCTTCCGCCCTCTCCGGCGTGCCGGAGACGATGATCTCCAGCACCTCCTGCTCGCTGGTCTCCGCGATCCGGCGCTCGCCGACATTGCGGCCGCGCTTCAGCACCATCACCCGGTCGCCGACCTCGAAGATGTCGGTCAGGCGGTGGGAGATGATGATCTGCGCCACCCCCTGGCGCTTCAGCTCCTGCATGGTCTGCAGCAGCCGGTCGGTGGCCATGACGGAGAGGTTGGCCGTGGGTTCGTCCAGGATCACCAGCCGCGGCTGGAAGGAGATCGCGCGTGCGATCGCCACCGACTGCTGGCGGCCGCCGGACAGGCCGTCCACCCGCTGGAAGACGGAGTTCACGTCCACCTTCAGCCGCTGCAGCACGGCCTGCGCGTCGGCATACATCCGCCGCCGGTCGACGAAGGGGCCGCGGCGCGGCCAGCGGCCGAGGAAGATGTTCTGCCCGACATCCAGGTTCCCGCACAGCGCGAAGTCCTGGTAGATCATCTCGATCCCCGCCGCGCGGCTGTCATGGGCGCTGCGGAAATGGGTCGGCCGGCCGTCCACCAGCACCTCGCCCGCGTCGCGGTGATAGGCGCCGGTCAGGATCTTCATCAGGGTCGACTTGCCGGCGGAATTGTCGCCGACCAGGCCGAGGATCTCGCCGGGGGCGATCGCCAGGTCGACATCGTCCAGCGCGCGCACCGCGCCGAAGCTCTTGTCGATGCCGCGCATCCGCACGAACGGTGTGTCAGGCATCGGGGCCCTCCCTTGCGACTGCCGGCGGCGGCCGGCCGGCCCGTCTTCCGACCAGGCGCATGGCCAGGCGGGCCAGGATGCGGCTGCGGCGCAGCCAGATATCGGCGAGCACCGAAACGATCAGGATCACGCCGATGATCGCGTTGACCCAGTGCTGCGGCAGCACGATCGACTCGCCGGAGGCGGTGATGATGTTCAGCTGCAGGATCGCCCGCACCAGGGTGATCACCGCCGCCCCGGCGAGCGAACCGATCACCGTGCCATAGCCGCCGAAGATCGAGCCGCCGCCGATGATCACCGCGGCGATGGCGTCCAGCTCCCGGAACTGGCCGGCCACCGGATTGAAGCTGCGGAAATAGGCGACGTTGATCACCCCGGCCATCGCGGCGCAGAAGCCGGACAGCAGCAGCGCCTGCACCCGCACCCGGTTGGTGCCGATGCCGGCATAGTCGGCAGCGCGCCGGTTGCCCCCGGTGGCATAGACCTTCTGGCCGAAGGTGGTGCGCGCCAGCACGATGCCGGCCGCCAGGGCGACCAGGGCGAGCCACAGGGTCTGCACGCTGACCAGCTGCGCCACCGTGCCGATCCAGCCGCCAGGCAGCGGCCACGCCAGGTGGCCGAGAATGTCGCCGACCTTGCGGCCGACCAGGTTGAAGCCCTCCGGCCAGCCTGTGAGCTGCTGGCCGGAGACGATCCAGGCCGCCGCGCCGCGGGCCATGTAGAACATCCCCAGGGTGGCGATGAAGGCCGGCAGGCCGAAGCCCACCGTCACCAGCGCGTTGATCGACGCGGCGGCCATGCCGGCCAGCAGGCCGACCGCCATCGCCGCTGCCGGATCCAGCCCAAGCACCTTCAGGCAGTAGGCGGCAGCGGCACCGGCCAGCGCCAGGACCGCACCGACCGACAGGTCGATATCGCCGCAGGCGATGACGTAGGTCAGGCCGACCGACAGGATCGCCAGCTCGGTATAGTTCAGCAGGATCGCGAAGCTGTTCGACAGGTGCCACCAATAATCCGGCCGCAGCGCCAGGCCGGCGAGCCAGAGCGCCAGGGCCAGCAGGATCGCCAGCGCGTCGCGCCGTGCCAGGAAGCGGGCGATCGCGCCCCGCGCCATGCCGGTATCGCCGGCACCGCCACCGCCGCGGGTCTGCACCCCGGCCAGCGCCACCCCGCCGGCATCCGGCAGCGGCGGGGCGGGCTGGCCGCGCAGCCATGCCCAGGCGCGGGCCGCCAGCCGCCGGCGGATCACATAGGGCTCGATCAGCACCGCCAGGATCAGCAGCGCGCCGATGAAGGCCGGCACCGCCCCGGCCGGCAGGGTGGAGACGGCCTTCACCTCGATCTTCTGGCCGCCGACCTCGACGATGCGGGTGATCGGCACCCCTTCGCGCAGCACCTTGTTCACCAGCACGATCAGCAGCGCGCCCAGGAAGCTGCCGATCACCCGGCCGCGGCCGCCCAGGATCGACGCGCCGCCGACGATCACCGCGGCGATCACCATCAGTTCCGTCAGCAGCCCGGCCTGCGAGGTGACCCCCTTGTCCTGCGCCACCGTCATCAGCCCGGCCAGGGTCGCGCAGAGCGAGGACAGCAGATAGGCCCGGATCCGCACCCAGTTGGTGGGAATGCCGGCATAGGCGGCGGCCTGTTCGTTGCCGCCGGTGGCCAGGGTCTCGTAGCCCCAGCGGGTCTTCGCCAGCACCACCGCGCCCAGGCCGACCGCCAGCAGCGCGATGACGATCTGGTTGTTGAAGCCCAGCGCGTTGGTCTCTCCCAGCTGGAAGAAGCCGTCATAGGCGTCCGCCTTCAACGGATAGAGGATCGAGCGGCCGCCGGTCAGGCCCAGCACCAGGCCGCGGCCGACGAACAGCATGGTCAGGGTGGCGATGAAGGCAGGCACCCGCAGCACCGTGACCAGCAGCCCGTTGACCAGGCCGATCGCCGTGCCGGCCAGCACCGCGGCCGCGATCGCAGGCCCGACACCGAGGTCGAAATGGTTCGGGTCGAAGAGGGTGGAGAAGATCACCGCCGTGACGCCGAGGGTGGAGCCGACGGAGAGGTCGAGGTCGCGATTGGCGATGACGAAGGTCATGCCGACCGCCATCACCGCGAAGCGCGCGGAATCGCGCAGCAGCGCGTGCAGCGCGTCGGTGCTGCCGAAGAAGCCGGGATTGAGCATCGCGCCGCCCAGGAACAGCAGCGCCATCAGCGCCAGCAGGCCGGCCTCCCAGCTGCCGACGAGCTGCCCCGGAAGCCTCTGGGGAAGGCGCTCCGGCCGCCGGTCGGGTGGCGCGGCAGCCGCGGAAGGGAGGCGTCCTTCCGCGGCACCGTCACGAATCATCGGTTTGCGCTTGGTCGCGGCGGTCCGTCTGCTGCGGTCCGTCCTCAGTTCTCGAAGCGCTTGCCGACGTCGCCCACGCTGTCCTTCGTCACCAGCTGCGCGCGGGTATCCAGGTTGGCCGCCGCGATGCCGCGGTCGATCTGCAGGTAGAGCTGCATCACCGGCCAGAAGCCCTGCAGGAAGGGCTGCTGTCCCAGGGCGCCGGTCAGGTCGCCGGCGCGCAGCGCCTCCTGCTGCGCCGGGCCCAGGTCGAAGCCGTAGGCGCACATCTTGCCGGTATTGCCGGTCTGCGCGACCGCCTTGGCCAGGGCCGGGGTGAAGACATTGTTGCCGGCGAAGGCGCCGACCACGTCGCCGCGGGATTCGATCAGCGAGATGATGCTGTTGACCGGATCGTTCATGTCGGCGGAAATGCCCACGCTCTCCGGCCCGGCATCGACCTTGAACCTGTCGAGCATGCCGTCGCGGTTCAGGGCGGCGACGATCGCCTCGTAGGCGGCGGTGACCCGGTTGTTCACCTCGATATTGCCCATCGCGGTGTCGTTCGGCAGCAGGATCGTGCCCGAGGTGACGCCGCGTTCCTTCAGGCAGGCCACCAGCGCCTCGCCGGCGATCGCGGCGGCCGAGGCGTCCTGCCCGGTATGGCTGATGCCGTTGCGGTTCACGATGCTGCCGTCATAGGAGTTGGTGGTGGCCACCGGGATGCCCTTGCCCTGCGCCATGCGGACGATGTCGTCATAGGCACCGACCTGCGGCGTGGTCATGATCAGGCCGTCCAGGGTCGGGTCCTGGATGATCTGGTTCAGGATCTCGATCTCGCGGGCCGGGTCGTCGGTCGGCGATTCAGATCCGAGCAGCAGGATCTTCGCGCCGATCATGTTGCCGGCGGCGAGCGCGCCGACATAGACCGGGTCGAAGAAGCCGTTGCCGGCGGTGTGGGTGACGATGGCGAAGGTCAGCTGGCCGTCGGGCGAATGAAAGTCCTTCGTGCCCGGCGCTTCCCGCGCCGCCTCCTGGAAGCTGTAGCCGCCGACCGCCTTGTCGATGCCGCCGGACTGGGCCCAGGCAGGACCGAGAGCGAAGCCGGATGCGAGAACGCCGGGAACCAGACTGAGAAGCGTGGCCCGGAACAGGCTGCGATACGCTGACATGGTCGTTTCTCCCTTTTGCCCGGGCGTTTGCCGCCGGGCCGTTCTTGGGCGGCTTTGTCGGTCGCGGCCGGCCGGCTACAGCCAGCCGGCATCCACGACATAGGCCTGCGAGGTGCAGCCGCGGGCTTCCTCGGAGGCAAAGAAGGTCACCACCCGCGCGATGTCCTGCGGGTAGAGCTTCCGTTTCAGGCATTGCGCCTTCATCAGGTCGGCCTCCGCCTCCGGCGTCAGCCAGTTGTCGAGCTGGCGCTGCGTCATGGTCCAGCCGGGGACGACGGAGACGACGCGGATATTGTCCGGCCCCAGGTCCCGCGCGAGGCTGCGGGTCAGCCCCAGCACCGCGGATTTCGAACTCGTGTAGCAGGGCATGCCGCCCTGCCCGACCATCCAGGAGGTGGAGCCCATGTTCACGATGGCGCCACCGCCGGCTTCCCTCATGCCCGGCGCCACCGCCTGGGCGGCGAAGAACTGGTGCTTCAGGTTCACCGCGAAGCGTTCGTCCCAGTAGTCGGGCGTGACCTCCTCCATCGGGTGGCGCTGGTCGTTGGCGGCGTTGTTGACCAGCACGGTGACCGGGCCCTGGTCGGCGGCAACCCGGTCGATGGTGGCGCGCAGGGCGGCGATGTCGGTCAGGTCGCAGTTGTAGAAGCGCGCCGCCCCGCCGCGGCCGGCCACCTCTTCCGCCAGGGCGGCGGAGGCACCTTTCTCGATATCGATGAAGGCGACCCGCGCCTTCTGGTGGGCGAAATGGCGGACGATCTCCGCGCCGATGCCGGACCCGCCGCCGGTGACCAGGACGCTGCGCCCAGCCAGGCTGGGATAGGTCGCGACATCGTCGTACATCTGGAAAACCCCTTCTGCTCTGCTTCCGCTTTCGCGCTACCGCGCCTGAGCCGCGCCCCGCCTAAGCCCCGGCCCCCCTAGGCTCCGGTTCTGGCCGACAGCGCGGCCAGGATCTCCGCGTCCAGGCGCTTCAGCGCGAGTTGCACCATGCCGGCGACGATCAGTTCGGTGCCGCCGTGGTGGATGACGATGCGCGACAGCGGGTCGTAGGACGGGTTCAGCGCCTCGCGCAGTTCCGCCTCGAAGCGCGGCCGCATCAGGTGGAAGCCCCGCATGCCCGATCCGGCAATGGCGATCCGGTGCGGCGCCAGGATCGAGGCGGTGACCCGCACGGCATCGGCCAGGCTGGCGCCGGCCTCGTCGAACAGCCGCCGCAGGCCGGCCTCGCCGGCTTCCGCGCGGGCGACAAGGCCGGCCATCTGCTCTTCGCTGGGCTGTTGGTGGCTGGTGATCGGCAGGTTCGCGACCGAGCGCGCGTCGCGGTACAGGGCATAGTCGGCCAGATAGGCCTCGATGCAGCCGCGCTGGCCGCAGCGGCATTGGGCGCCGGCCGGCTGGCGGCGCACATGGCCGACCTCGGAGGAGAAGCCCTGCGTGCCGGGAAACGGCCCGCCATTGCTCAGCAGGCCCATGCCGACGCCATGGCCGATCATCAGCACCGCCGCCAGGCCCTGCTGCAGGCTCTCGTCGCCGGCGGCAACGGCCAGCGCGGTGGCGGCGGCGTCGTTCTCCATCACCACCGGGATGCCCAGCTCCTGCTGCAGCGGGGTGACGATGTCGGTGTTGCGGACCCCCAGGATCGGGCTCCAGACCTGCTCCCCGCGGCCGGGATCGACGATGCCCTGCACCGCCAGGCCCAGCGCGCTGGGCGGCGGGCCCGGCTGCTTCGCCGCAACCGTCGCGACCGCATCGGCGAAGGCCTCGCAGATCTCCGCCCCCGACAGGTCGCGGGTGGTGCAGGGGATCAGCTCGCGCACCAGGATATTGCCCTGGAAGTCGGCGATGACGGCGTCGATCACGTCCATCCGCATCGACGCCGCGGCCACCCGGGCATGGCCGGCATTGAATTCAAGGTTCACCGGCGGCCGGCCGCGGGCATTGCCCGGCGGCGCCTCCCCGGTCGATTCGCCCAGCACGCCGCCGGCGATCAGGTCGGAGGTGATGGTGGAGACCGCGGCCGCGCTCAGCTCCGTCCGCCGCCCCAGCTCCACCCGCGGCATCGCGCCGTGCCGGCGCAGCAGGCGCAGGATCCGCGCCCGGTTGGTGTCTCTCTTCAAGGTCCCGCTTCCCGCCTGTTCACGCCTGCCGGCGGCCTGCGCCGGTCCGGCCGCGAGCATACCGACCTCTGCGCGCTTCGGGACAAGCGCCCCCGAACGGCGGCGGGCATATGGCGTGGCGGCGTGCATGATCTGTGCGGTCCGTCCGGCGGGCCGGCGGATCCGGCCGGGCAGTAGCGCCTTGCGGCACTGCCCGGCCGGCCCGGTCCGGCGCAGCTCCCGTTATTGCGCCAGGCAGCTGTCGGCGTTCTGCTGGGTGCATTCGTCGAGCCCGGTGAACAGGGGGTCTTCGACCGCCTTGCCCTCGATCAGCTCGATCATCACCGTGGGCGCGCGATAGCCCATCTCGAACGGCCGTTGGCCGACCTGGACATGGCTGCGTCCGGCCTTCAGCGCCTCGAGCTGCGGCGGCAGGGTGTCGCCGGCGATGATCAGCAGTTCGCCGCTCTTCAGCTTGTCCATCACCTGGTCGGTGACCTGGGCATAGGCCTGCGGCGCGAACTGCGCCCAGCCACCGATCAGGATGAAGGCGTCCAGGTCGGGATTGGCGGTGAAGGTGTCGGCCATCTGCTGGTTGGCCAGGTCGACCTGGTCGTTGGTGAAGACCGGGCAGCCGTCGATCTCGGTCCAGCCGCCCTGGCCGGTCAGCCGGTCGGTGCCCTTGGCGCCCGCGATCGTGTCGCGGAAGCCGGCGGCGCGGGCGTTGATATTGTCCGCGGCGACATTGCCCAGCTGCAGGCAGACGGTGCCGCCCTCGGGCTTCAGCCGGGCGGCATGCTCCGCCATCTTCACGCCCATCAGGTAGTTGTCGGTGCCCAGGTAGGTCGTGCGCAGGCCGCGATCGCCTTCGACGAAATCGGCATCGATGGTCATCACCGGGATGTCGGGGTTGCGGCGCTTGATCAGGTTGCCCATCGCCGGCGCGTTGGAGGGCGAGATCGCGATCGCCGCCACGCCGCGGGTCAGCAGGTCGTCGACGATCTGCACCTCGCCGGCCTCGTCGGCGCTTGAGGCCGGGCCGGTATAGAGGCAGGTATAGGCGCTGTCCGGGTTCTCCTTCTGCCATTTCTGGCAGCCCAGGTTGATCTGTTCGAAGAACGGGTTGTCCAGGCCCTTCACCACGATGGCCAGGGTCTTCTTGTCATCGGCCATGGCGGTGCCTGCCGCCATGGCAAGCGCGAGCGCGAGCACGCCGCGCGGCCAGTTGAATGCCATTCCTGTTTCCTCCCCATTTCGCTCGGCGGTCCGGCGCATGGTCGGTGCCTTGCCCGGCACGCTATTTAATTCACGAAACGAATTATTTTTTGACTCCTGCGTGCTGTCAAGCGCCACACGTGCGACCTTGACGGGCAATCGGCGTTGTCCGGCGGCTAATAAATTGTTATTCTGAAGAAAATAAATTTTCGCCGGACCCGAAGATGGGACCGGGAGGGAGGGAAACCGGGATGGCAGTCCTTGAACTGCGCGCCGTCACCAAGCGGTTCGGCGCGATCCAGGCCCTGTCGGGGATCTCGCTGCGCCTGGCGCCCGGCGAGATCCTGGGCCTGATGGGCGACAACGGCGCCGGCAAGTCGACCCTGGTGAAGATCATCTCCGGCAATTTCCGCCCCAGCGCCGGGGACCTGCTGATCGACGGCGCGCCGGCGGAATTCGACAATCCCCGCCAGGCGCGGGAGCAGGGGGTGGAGGTCGTCTACCAGGACCTTGCGCTCTGCGACAATCTGAGCGCCGCCGCCAATGTCTTCCTGGGGCGGGAGCTGATGCGCCGCCTGGGGCCGCTGCGGGTGCTGGACTATGGCGCCATGTATGCCCGCGCCGCCGAACTGTTCGCGGAGCTGAAGTCGGAGACCCGGCCACACGACCTGGTGCGCCGCATGTCGGGCGGCCAGCGCCAGGCGGTGGCGATCGCCCGCACCCGCCTGTCGGACCCGAAGATCGTGCTGATGGACGAGCCGACGGCGGCGATCAGCGTGCGCCAGGTGGCGGAGGTGCTGGACCTGATCCGGCGGCTGCGGGACCGCGGCATCGCCGTCGTGCTGATCAGCCACCGCATGCCCGACGTCTTCGCCGTCTGCGACCGGATCGCGGTGCTGCGCCGCGGCTCCCTGGTGGCCGACAAGCCCGCCGCCGCCTCCTCGCCCGAGGAGGTGACGGGCCTGATCACCGGCGCCATCGAGCAGGCGGCCTGAGATGACCGATCGCAGCCATACCGCACCGGCCGGAGCCATCCCCATGAACGACCGGCAGCCGCCCGACAGCCCGTCGCAGGACACCACCGGACTGCACCGCGCCATCGGCCAGCGCCAGCACGGGAGCTGGGGCGCCTGGCTGGCGAGCCGGCAGACCTTCTGGATCTTCCTCGCCGCGCTGCTGGGCTGCGCGGTGCTGAGCCTCAGCACCAACACCTTTGCCACCGAGCAGAACCTGTTCAACGTCACCCGCAACTTCGCCTTCGTCGGCATCGTCGCGCTGGGCATGACCGCGGTGATCGCCTCCGGCGGCATCGACCTGTCGGTCGGCTCCATCCTCGTGCTGGCCGGAATCGTGGTCGGCGGCCTGATGGAGGCGGGACAGCCGCTGATCGTTGCCGCACCCATCGCCATTGCGGCTGCGCTCTGCATCGGCCTGGCGAATGGCATCCTGATCGCCGTGGTGGGCATGCCGCCCTTCGTCGTCACCCTGGGCACCCTGGCGATCGGGCGCAGCCTGGCGATGGTGCTGTCCAACAACAAGATGATCTACCAGTTCGGCCCCGACCAGGACCTGCTGCTGGAACTGGGCGGCGGCGCCCTGCTGGGGGTGGCGAACCCGGTCGTCATCCTGGTGGTGCTGGCGCTGGTCGCCGGCTTCCTGTTCCGCTGGACCCGCTGGGGGCGGCATGTCTTCGCCGTCGGCGGCAACGAGGATGCCGCCCGCATGACCGGCGTGCCGGTGCGCCGGGTGAAGGTCAGCGTCTACCTGGTCTCCGCCTTCGCGGCCGGGCTGACCGGGGTGCTGGAGGTCGGCTGGCTGGGCGGGGTGACCACCAACCTGGGCCAGGGCATGGAGCTGACGGTGATCGCCGCCGCGGTGATCGGCGGCGCCAACCTGGCCGGCGGCAGCGGCACCGCCTTCGGCGCGGTGATCGGCGCGGCGCTGATCGAGGTGATCCGCAACAGCCTGATCCTGCTGGGCATCAGCACCTTCTGGCAGGGCAGCTTCGTCGGCACCTTCATCCTGGTCGCCGTCGCCATCGAGCGCCTGCGGCGGGCGCGGCGGAGCGATTAGGGGCGGAGCGCTGACCTGACCGGGCGAGTTCTAGCCGCCGATTGACTTGCGCGGGACATGCAAGCATGTTCGCAACATGTCCATGATACAGATCAGGAACGTGCCCGACGACCTGCACCGCCAGCTGAAGGCGCGGGCGGCCCTGGCCGGCATGTCGCTGTCGGACTACCTGTTGCGCGAGATCCGGCAGGTGGCGGAACGGCCGACCCTGGAAGAGCTGCGACAGCGACTGCAGAGCCGGACGGCTCCGCAGCTCTCCGAATCGCCGACCGACGCGCTCCGGGCCGAACGCGACAGCCGGTGATCGTCATCGACGCCTCCGCGATCCTCGAGGCGCTTCTCGGAACAAGCTCCGGAGAGGCCGTGGGCCGGAAGCTCGCTGAGCCGGGCCAGTCACTCCACGCGCCGCATCTGCTGGACCTGGAAGTCGCCCAGGTGCTTCGACGATATGCCGTCCGCCGCGACCTCCGCCCTGATCGGGCTGACGAGGCGTTGGCGGATTTTCTGGCACTCCCCGTGCATCGCTATCCGCACGACGTCCTGCTGCCGCGTGTCTGGGAACTGCGGCACAATCTCTCTGCCTACGATGCGGTTTATGTTGCCCTTGCGGAGACGCTCGATGCGCCGCTCCTGACAAGCGACCGCCGCATCGGCGCAGCTGCGGGGCATCACGCACGGATCGAACTCGCAGGCCCGGCGTAGGCGCCCGCCGACCGCACTGGCCGGCCGGCGCCCCCGTCACCTCACCGGTATCGCTTCGGAACCGTCACTTCGGCTGCGGCACGATCCGCAGGTAGGGCTTCGGCGCCTTCCAGCCGCCGGGGAAGCGTTCCTTCGCGACCTCGTCGCTGACCGCGGGGACGATGATCACGTCCTCGCCGTTCTTCCAGTTCACCGGGGTGGCGACCTGGTGCCGGGCGGTCAGCTGGCAGGAGTCCAGCAGGCGCAGCACCTCGTCGAAGTTGCGGCCGGTGCTCATCGGATAGGTGAGCATCGCCTTGATCTTCTTGTCCGGGCCGATCACGAAGACCGAGCGCACGGTGGCATTGTCGGCGGCGGTCCGGCCCTGGGAACTGTCGCCCTCGGTCTCCGGCAGCATGTCGTAGGCCTTCGCCACCTTCAGCTCCGGATCGCCGATCATCGGATAGGTGACGGCATGGCCCTGCGTCTCCTCGATGTCCTTCGCCCATTTCGCATGGTTGTCCACCGGGTCGACGCTGAGGCCGATGATCTTGGTGTTGCGCCTGTCGAATTCCGGCTTCAGCCCGGCCATGTAGCCCAGCTCGGTGGTGCAGACCGGGGTGAAGTCCTTCGGGTGCGAGAACAGGATCGCCCAGCCGTCGCCGATCCAGTCGTGGAACTTGATCTTTCCCTGCGTCGTCTCCGCCTCGAAATCCGGTGCGGTCGCGTTGATCCTCAGGCTCATCTCGATCTCCCTCCTGTCTGGACGACCCATGTGGGCCGCAGCCGTGCCCTGCACGGCGCCGACAGGGAGGTGGTGAAGCAGCGCCCGGATATCCACCCATTGCCGTCGGTGAAGCGTGGCGGCCGGGACCGGCTCCGCGCCACAGGACCGTCATCCCGGACTTGATCCGGGATCCATTCCGCAAGCGGTGCGGCACTGCGCGGCCTGCGGAATGGATTCCATGGTCAAGCCATGGAATGACGCGGCAGGGAAGACCCTACCGGAACAGCTTGTCCGGGGTCAGCGGCAGGTCGCGGATGCGCCGGCCGGTGGCGTTGAAGACCGCATTGGCCAGGGCCGCGGCGACCCCGGTGATGCCGATCTCGCCGATGCCGCGCGCGCCCATCGGGGCGCGGGGATCGGGGATGTCGGTCCACAGCACGTCGATCTCCGGCACGTCGAGGTGGACCGGCACGTGATAGTCGGCCAGCGAGGTGGTCATCAGCCGGCCGGAGCGTTCGTCGACCAGCGCCTCCTCCCCCAGCGCCATGCCCAGGCCCATGATCATGCCGCCCTTGAACTGGCTGCTCGCGGTCTGCGGGTTCAGGATCCGGCCGCAGTCGAAGGCGCCCAGCAGGCGGGCGACCCGGATCTCGCCGGTCACCGCGCTGACCCGCACCTCGCAGAAATTGGCGGAGGTGCTGTGCATGGAGAATTTCAGCATCTCCAGCGGCGGCCCGCTCTCCCCCACCGCCGCCAGGCTGTCGCGCCCCGCCCGCTGCAGGATCGAGGCGAAGCTCTCGCCCCGGCCGGGCTCGGCGATGCAGCGCAGGCCGCCATCGGCGAACTCCACCTCGCGCACCCGCAGGCCCGCCAGCGGCGTGTCGTTGCCGGCGAGCCGCAACAGCTCGGCCCGCAGCTTGTTCGCCGCCGCATTGATCGCGGCCCCCAGCGACACGGTCTGCGAGGACCCGCCGGCGAAGCTGGCGAAGGGCAGGCTGGAATCGCCGATCTCCACCTTCACCATCTCCAGCGGCAGGCCCAGCCGGTCGGCGGCGTGCTGGCGCTGCACGGTGGCGGTGCCCATGCCCATCTCCTGCGCCGCGCTGGAGATGGTGGCCCGGCCGCCGGCATCGATCGCGATCCGCGCCGACATGCCGGGCATCCGCACATAGGGGAAGGTGCCGGTGGCGCAGCCCATGCCGATCTGCCATTCACCGTCGCGCACCGACCCGGGCACCGGGTTGCGGCGGTCCCAGCCGAACCGCTCCGCGCCCATCCGGTAGGCGAGCGCGGTCGCGGATTGCGAATGCGCCGCGCCGGTCACGGGATCGCGCTCCGGCATGTTGCGGCGGCGCAGTTCCACCGGGTCGATGTCCAGCCCGTACGCCAGTTCGTCCATCGCGCTCTCGATCGCGAAGGTCCCGATGGATTCGCCCGGCGCGCGCATGAAGGTGTTCGCCAGGCAGTCGAGATCGACATGGTGCTGCACGGTCTCCAGGCTTTCGGCGGCATAGAGCCCGCGCGCCGTCAGGCTGTACTGCTCGTCGCAGGCGCTGTGCCCCGGCTTCACCGAATGGCCGGTATGGATCAGCGCCTTCAGCCGGCCCTGCCCGTCGGCGCCCAGCGCCACCCGCTGCTCGGTCTGCGTGCGGCCGCCGACCAGGCGGGCCATCGCCTTCCGGGTCAGGGCGAGCCGCACCGGCCGTCCGGCCAGCTTCGCCGCCGCGGCGCCCAGGATCTGGTGGTCCCACAGCCCCTTGCCGCCGAAGCCGCCGCCGACGAAGGGGGAGATCACCCGTACCTGCCCCTCCTTCAGCCCGAACACCTTCGCCAGCGAGCCGGCGGTCGCGTTCAGCATCTGGGTGGCGTCGTGGACGGTCAGGTTGTCGCCGTCCCAGTGGATCGTCGCGGCATGCGGCTCGATCGGGGCATGGCTGTGCCAGGGGGTGGTGTAGACGGCGTCGACCTTCGCCGCGGCGTCTTCCAGCGCCGCCTGCGGCCGGCCGATCACCAGGTGGTTGCGCTCGATCAGGATCGAGTCCGGGGTGCGGGCATCCGCCTTCGCCTCGGCGAAGCGGGTGCGTGCCTTTGCCGGGCTGTAGCGCACCGCGACCAGGGCGGCGGCATGGTCGGCCTGCTCCTGCGTGTCCGCCAGCACCACGGCGACCACCTGGCCGTTCCAGCGCACCTGCGCGTCCTGCATCACCGGCAGCAGGTTGTTGCCGGCGGCCTTCATGTTGGTGATGCCCAGCGCCGGCGGCACCGCCAGCTTCGGCGCGTTGCGGTGGGTCATCACCAGCGCCACCCCGGGCGCCGCCTCCGCCGCCCCGGTGTCGAGGTCGGCGATCGTGCCGCGCGCGATGGTGGAATGCACGAAGGCCGTGTAGAGCAGCCCCGCCATCGGCACCTCGGCGGCGAAGCGCGCCGCGCCGCGCACCTTGTCCGGCCCGTCGATGCGCGGCTGCTGGGTGCCGAGCGCGACCCGCTTCTCGATCAGCGGGTCCGGCGTGCCGCCCGGCAGCCAGCCCGAGGGCACCTGCCCGATCACCGCGCGGGCGCCGCCCACCAGGGCATTCTGAAGCTTGCTCATGCCGCATCTCCCGCCGTGTCCGGCAGCCCGGCCAGCCGGCCAAGCACCGCCGCCATGACCCGCTGCGCCAGGCCGACCTTGTACCCGTTGCCCGCCAGCGGCCGTGCCTCCGCCAGCTCCGCTTCCGCGGCGGCGGCAAACGCCTGCCGCGACGGCGCCTGCCCTTGCAGCGCCGCCTCCGCCCGCCGCGCCCGCCAGGGTACCGGCGCCACGCCGCCGAGCGCGATGCGGACCTCCGCGATGCGGCCATCCGCCAGGTGCAGCCCGGCCGCGACGGAGACCAGGGCGAAGGCATAGCTCGACCGGTCCCGCACCTTGCGATAGGCGGAGTTCGCGGCAGCCGCACAAGCCGGGATCTCCACCGCGGTGATCAGCTCGCCCGGCTGCAGCTCGCTCTCCTGCTCCGGCCGGTCGCCGGGCAGGCGCAGGAAGTCGGTCAGCGGCAGCTGCCGCGCACCGCCCGGGCCGGCCAGATGCACGACGGCATCCAGGGCGGCCAGCGCCACGCACATGTCGGACGGATGCACCGCCACGCAGTGCGGCGAGGCGCCGAGGATCGCGTGGTGGCGGTCCAGGCCGCCGATTGCGTCGCAGCCGCTGCCGGGCGCCCGCCGATTGCAGCGCGATCCTTCCGGGTCATAGAAATAGACGCAGCGCGGCCGCTGCAGGATGTTCCCCGCCACCGTCGCCATGTTGCGGATCTGCGCCGAGGCGCCGGAGAGCAGCGCGCGCGACAGCATTGGGTAGTGCGCCCGCACCGCGGGATGGGCGGCCACCGCGCTGTTGCGCGCCGCGCCGCCGATCAGCAGGCCGCCATCGGCCCGCGCCTCGATCGCCGCCGGCAGGCGGGAGACGTCGACCAGCGCGTCGCAGGCCTCCACATTCTGCCGCAGCAGGTCCACCAGGTTGGTGCCGCCGCCCAGGCAGCGGGCACCGCCCGCCATCTGCGCCAGCGCCTCTTCCGCCGTGGCGGCACGGCTGTAGGCGAAGGGGGTCATCGCGCGCCTCCTGCCGCATAGGCCTCGATCGCCTCGAGGATGCCGTTATGGGCGCCGCAGCGGCAGAGATTGCCGCTCATCCGCTCGCGGATCTCCTCCCGGCTCAGGCCGCCCGGGCCAGCCGCCAGGTCGCCGGTGACATGGCTCGGGTCGCCGCGCCCGACCTCCTGCAGCATGGCGAGCGCGGAGCAGAGCTGCCCCGGCGTGCAATAGCCGCACTGGAAGCCGTCATGCGCGACGAAGGCCGCCTGCAGCGGGTGCAGCGCGCCATCGCCGGCCGCCAGGCCTTCCACCGTCTGCACCGTGGCGCCGTCGGCCTGCACCGCCAGGGTCAGGCAGGACAGCACCCGCTCGCCGTCCAGCAGCACGGTGCGGGCGCCGCAGGCGCCCTGGTCGCAGCCGCGCTTGGTGCCGGTCAGGGCCAGGCGTTCGCGCAGGAAGTCCAGCAGGGAGACGCGGGGATCGTCGGGGGGCGGGTGGCCGGTTCCGTTGACTGTGATCGCCATGGGCGCCTCCGTTCGGCTGGCGGGGGACGGAGCGACAGATCGGTCGCGCCCCACAAGATAGTACGAATTTCGTACTATTCAAGTTTCGCCGTATTCGGAGATCGCCGGATGTCAGATCTGGCCGGCATCTCCCGCGTCGGCGATCTTTTCCGTCAGGCGGATCAGCTCCGCCCGCTCCTGCCCCTGCAGCGCCGCCAGCATCATCCGGCAGGCCGCGCGATAGGCCTCGCGCTGCTCGTCGACCACCTGCTGTCCCTTCGCCGTCGCGGTCAGGGCGACGGCGCGGCGATTGCTTTCCGGCCGGCGGCGCTCCACCAGGCCGCGGCGCACCAGCCGGTCGATGGCGGAGGACATGGTGGTCGTCGCGACCCCCAGCCGGCGGGCGACATCGCCGACCCCGCAGCCGGGCGCCTCGGCCACGCAGACCAGGCTCTGCGCGTCCAGCGCGTTCAGCGCGTTCTCCGCCGCCGCCGCCGCCTCCGCCACCTTGAAGCGGCGGGTGAAGCGTTCGAAGGCGCGGGTCAGCTGCGCGACCTGGTCTGGTGAGGGTTCGCTCATGCCGGAGAAGGAAGCATGTCCGCCCCAGAAGTGCCAGCGGGGGAAGTGCCAGCGGCCGGCGGTCGCAGGCACCGGCCTAACCGTCCCCCACCCGGTCGAGGGTCTCCCGCCGCAGGGCGTCGCACAGGTCCGCCGCCGCGGCGGACGGATTGGCGCCGCGCAGCAGCCGCAGCTCGATCGCCGGCAGCGCCGGCAGGCCGAACCGGTCGCCGGCGCAGGCGATGCCGTCGGGCAGGCCGTGCCCGGTCCGCACCGCCACCCCCAGGCCGGCGCGCAGGGCCGCCCAGATGCCGGGCAGGCTGGGGGTCGTCACGGCGGGATGCCAGTGCCGCCCGGCACCTTCCAGTGCGGCCAAGGCCGCCTGCCGGAACAGGCAGGGATGGTCGAACAGCACCAGCGGCAGCGGCCCGTCGCACCGCGACTCGGGCAGCGTCTCATGCGCCAGCCAGCGCATCGGCAGGCGGCAGAGCGGCGCGCCCTCCTCGCCGGCGCCATCCGGCACCAGCACCACCGCGCCGTCCAGCCGGCCGGCCCGCACCTCCTCCGCCAGGATGTGGTTCGGGCCGGCGCGAACCTCGACATGGACCCTGGGATGGGCGCGGGCAAAGCCGGACAGCACCGCCGGCATGACGCTGTCGAAGAAGTCCTGCGGCAGGCCCAGCCGCACCAAAGCGGCGGCGGTGGCGGCGCCCAGCACCAGCGCCGCCTCGTCGTTCAGGGCGAGGATGCGGCGGGCATAGGCGGCCAGCGCCTCCCCCGCCGCGGTCGGCACCAGGCCGCGGCCGCGGCGCACGAACAGGGCGGTGCCGGCCTGCTGCTCCAGCTTCTTCAGCTGCATGCTGACGGCCGATTGCGACCGGCCCAGCTGCACCGCCGCGCGCGCGAAGCTGCCCAGGTCAAGGCCGGCGACCACGGCGCGCAGGGCATCGATGTCGAAGGTCGGCGTCACTTCAGTTTTTCTGCATCGACAGTTGCAATCAATTCGTTATTCGAAAGCCTATCGGGCTGCTAGCGTCGCGGTCAATCGGCCCGGGTGGTGGGCCGGCGGACGGGTGACAGCAGATGGCGCAGGCAGGAATGGATCGGGCACGGGGCAACGGAGCAGCCGGTCGCGACGGCCTGGTGATCGTCGTTGCCGGCGGCATCGTCCTGGCGCTCTCCTTCGGCGTGCGCTCGGTCTTCGGCGGGGTGGTGGAGCCGCTGTCGGCGGAGCTGTTCGGCGGCCGGATCGAGGTGTTTTCGCTGTCGATCGCCCTGCAGAACCTGGTCTGGGGCCTGGCGCAGCCGGCCTTCGGCCCGCTCGCCGACCGCTATGGCGACCGCCGCGCGATCTGGCTGGGCTTCGCCCTCTATGTCGCCGGCATGGCGGTCACCATCCTGGGGACGACCGCCTGGCAGCAGCATCTGGGCGCCGGGGTTCTGGTCGGCATGGGGATCTCCGGCACCGCCTTCGGCACCGTGCTCGCGGTGGTCGGCCGCGCGGCGCCGGAGGCGAAGCGGGCGCAGTATCTGGGCATCGCCTCCGCCATGGGCTCCGCCGGCCAGGTGGTACTGCCGCTGCTCACCGCCTGGCTGATCGAGTGGCTGGACTGGCGGCTGACCCTGCTGGTGATCGCCGCCGCGCTGGCGCCGATGGCGCTCTGCATCCCGCTCTTGAAGGCGAAGGCGCCGGCGGCGGGCGGGCCGGCATTTGCCTCTTCGCCCCCAGTTGATCCGTTGGGCCGGACCATCGGCACCGCCTTCGGCCATGGCAGCTACCTGATGCTGGCCGCCGGCTTCTTCGTCTGCGGCTTCCACCTCGCCTTCATCACCGCGCATCTGCCGACCTATGTGCAGAACTTCTGCCTCTCCACGGGCTCCGCCGCCGACCTGCGGGCGCTGGGGCTGCAGGCCCTGGCCCTGGCGGGCCTGGCCAACATCGCCGGCACCCTGCTGGCGGCGCGGCTGGGCAGCCGTTTCGCCAAGCCGCATGTGCTGGCGGCGATCTACGCCCTGCGGGCGGTGGTGATCCTGCTGTTCATCTCCCTGCCGCTGACCCCGCTCTCGGTGATGCTGTTCGGCCTGGCGATGGGGCTGCTCTGGCTCTCCACCGTGCCGCTGACCAGCGCCCTGGTGCTGGTGATGTTCGGCCCGCGGGCGATGGGCACCCTGTTCGGCTTCGTCTTCCTCTCCCACCAGCTCGGCAGCTTCGCCGGAGTCTGGCTGGGCGGCTGGATCTTCGACCGCACCGCCAGCTACGACCTGGTCTGGTACCTCGCCATCGCGCTGGGCATCGCATCCGCCGCCGCGCACCTGGCGGTGCGGGAGGCGCCGGCCCTGCGGCCGGGCCTGGCGATGGGAAGCTGACGGATCGGCGGCGACACCCACGGTCACTGTAGCGCAATTGCGATCGCCGGAAGGGAGCGCCATATGGCGTGGTTACATGTAACCATTGCAACGGAGCCTCGTCATGGCAGGCGCATCCGCTTCCCGCCCGTCGCGCACGAAGGTCGGCGCCCATCGCGCCCGGTTGCGCGCGCAGGGCCTGCGGCCGATCCAGATCTGGGTGCCGGACGTGCGCACACCATCGTTCCGGGCGGAGGCGCATCGCCAGGCCGCTTCGGTCGCCGCCAGCAGCCATGCGCAGGACGACCAGGCTTTCATCGACGCGATGTCCGACCTGGAGACCCAAGCCGACCCGAAAGACAGCCCCGGCCGGCAGGACGAATGAGGCGCGGCGAGGTCTGGACCGTCGCGGGTGGGGGCGGCTATGCGGGCAAGCCCCGTCCGGTCGTGATCGTGCAGGACGACAGTTTCGCTGCGACCGCCTCGGTCACCGTCTGCGCCTTCACCACCGATCCGACCGACGCGCCGCTGTTCCGGCTGCCGGTTGAGCCCGGCGCGCGCAACGGCCTGCGCGCGCCGTGCCGGCTGATGGTGGACAGGATCACCACCATCCCGAAGGCGAAGCTGGGCGCCCGCATCGGGCAGCTCGATCCGGCGGACATGGTCCGGCTCAACCGGGCCATGCTCGTTTTCCTCGGCCTCGCCGCATCGCCGCGGAGCGGCCAGTCCCCATCGACATAGAACCGCCCCGCAGCCAGGCGTAGCGGCGGCCGCAAATGCTGTAGAAGATGGCGCCGGCCGCGCGCGGCAGGATCAGGGACTGGCGCGGCCGGTACCACAAGGAGGGAGAGAGACGTGTTCAGTCACATCATGATCGGATCGAACGACATCGAGCGCTCGAAGCGCTTCTACGACGCCGTGCTCGGCGTGTTCGGCGCCGGCGAGCCGATGCGCAACGAGAACGCCACCGGCCAGACCCGGCTGTTCTACCGCCACGACGGCAGCACCTTCTGCATCAGCGAGCCGATCGACGGCAAGGCCGCGACCTTCGCCAATGGCGGCACCATCGGCTTCAAGTGCAATTCGCCGGAGCAGGTGAAGGAATTCCACGACGTCGCGGTGGCCCATGGCGGCACCACGATCGAGGACCCGCCCGGCCCGCGCTCCGGCGCGATGGGCACCATGCACCTCTCCTACGTGCGCGACCCCGACGGCAACAAACTCTGCGGTCTGTTCCGCGAAGGCTGACACTCGAGGGCCGGGGCGGGGGTGCGGACGGTCGCGCCCCCGCACGGTTTCACCGGCGGCTGTTGGGCCGGCGGCAGCACAAGCCGCTAAGGAGCGAGATCGTCCCGGAAGCGATCGATCTGATGCATGCGCGCATGCAGGATCGTCACGATGCCGATATCGCCGTTGCCGAGCCGCCGCCAGTAGATGAAGTGGCTTTCGTAGCGGCAGACATAGCCATCGACCCCGAACGCCGCCGACACCGGCCGCGAGACCACCTCATGCGTCTCGATCCCGGCGAAGGTGGCGAACAGGCCGGTGATATAGCGGTCGGCCTGTTCCGCCCCCCACCGGTCGCGGGTGTAGCGGTAGATCTCATCGAGACGATGGGACGCGACCGCCTGGATGCGGACATTTGCCATCCGCGATCAGACCTTGTTGCGCGCGATGACCTCGGCCGCGGTGAGCGGGTGATAGCTGGACTCGGGCACGGCGAAAGCGCGGGTCAGTTCAGCTTTCAATCGATCGAAGGCCTCCTGTTCCACCCGTTCCTTGTCACGACGGATCAGGTCGCGGACATATTCGCTGACATTCTCGTAGGTCCCGGTTTCGCCGACATTAGCAGCGACAAAGTCACTCAATGCACCGCTGAGACGGACCGTCAGCGTCGTGGTGCGGGCCATCGCTCTCCTCCATGGACGCCGTCGTATTCAATATAATCAATATTGCACACGCAGTCACAGGTAGCGCAGATCTCACGAAAGCGGAGCGGATGCGGAGGCAGTCGCAGACGCGCGGCAATGGCGAACATGTCGGACGTGCGAGAGGGACAGAATTGGCACCGGCCCGACTTCACCCGGTGAGGCTACGGGCGGCATCGGCGTCTCTAACGCTCCTGCGCGATCGGCAAGACGAGCGCGCTGCAGCGAAGCGAAGGCGGATGGCGGAGACGGAGGGAGAGAGTTTAAACACCCTCTTTGAAACTCTAGCCGGTTGGGAAGCTCAGCTAAAGGCGCTTGAGGCAGATATCCCCAAGCATCTGGAGGGGCCGTCGCCATGAGCCTTTCCAACTCAGAAAGTTTCAAGGTCGCTGCCTCTCCAAGGCCGAGCCGCAATCGCCAGCGGCCTGCACCGTTCTCCATCCGCCTGAGCGCGGAGGAACGGGCCGCTCTGGAACGCAAGGCCGGACACCGCCCGCTGGGAGCCTATATCCGCGGCAAGCTGCTCGGCGATACCGAAACCCGCCGCAAGGCTACCCGCGCACCCTCTATCGACTATGCGGTGCTGGGGCAGATTCTGGGCTTGCTTGGCAAGTCGGACCAGGTGCAATGCCTGTTCCTGCTGGTGATGGCTGCTGAAGCCGGTCGCATTCAAATGACGCCAGAGGAGCGCGGCGCATTGCGGTCAGCTTGCGCCGATGTGCAGGAAATGCGCGGCCTTCTCGTCAAAGCCCTCGGCCTCAAATCCGGCGGTGCCCCATGATTCTGGTCGGGAATCAGCGCGGCGGCGCGAAGGACCTGGCGCAGCATTTGATGAAGACCGAAAACGAGCGTGTCGAGGTCGCGGAGCTGCGCGGCTTCGTGGCGAACGATCTGGATGGCGCGTTTCAGGAAAGCTACGCGGTCAGCCGCGGCACGCGCTGTAAGCAATTCCTGTTCTCGCTCAGCCTCAACCCGCCCAAGGGCGCGGTAGTGAGCGACGAGGAGTTCCGGCAGGCGATCGACAAGGCCGAATCCAAGCTCGGCCTGTCCGGCCAGCCCCGCGCGATTGTCTTTCATGAGAAGCATGGGGACGACGGTGCACTGCGCCGCCATGCACATGCCGTTTGGAGCCGCATCGACGTGGCCGAGATGAAGGCGGTTCCGCTGCCGCACTCAAAGCGAAAGCTCCAGGACGTGGCACGCGGCCTGTACCTCGAACATGGCTGGACCATGCCGCGCGGCCTGGCTGTGACCGGGGCGCGCGACCCGCGCAATTTCACGCTGGCCGAGTGGCAGCAGGCCAAGCGCATCAAAGAAGACCCGCGGGCCATCAAGTCCGCGTTTCAGGACGCCTGGGCGGTATCGGACAGCAAGGCGGCCTTCACCCATGCCCTGCAGGAGCGCGGCTACTGGCTGGCTCGCGGCGACCGGCGGGGGCATGTGGCGGTAGACCATCGGGGCGAGGTCTATGCCGTGGCCAAGTGGGCCGATGTGCGTACCAAGGCGGTGCGCGAGCGGCTGGGCGATGCAGAGGCACTGCCCTCCGTGGCCGAAGCCAAACATGAGATTGCCCGCGCCATGCAGGCGAAGATGGAGGAATTCCAACGCGAGGTTCGGGAACGGGAAGAGCGGGAGGCGGCGGAAGCCGCCCGACAGCGTGAAGCCCTTAAGGTGCGCCAGAAGGCAGAACGGGAGGCCCTGCGGGAGGCTGCACGACTGCGGCAGCAGGCGGAAGAGAAGGAACGCCAAGCGCGCCTGCGCACTGGCCTGCTGGGCTTCTGGGACAAGCTGCGGGGGCAGCGGAAACGGAACATAGAGCTGAACGCGCAGGAAACCGCGGAGGCGCGTCAGCGCGACAAGGCCGAACAGCAGCTTCTTACCGCCGCGCAGCTTGGCCAGCGCCGCGAGGTGGTCAAAGAGCGCGTTCAGCAGCGCGAGGATAATACCGCCACTGCGCGCGATCTGACCGAAGACGCCAAGGTCTTCCGCAACATGGAAACCGACGCGGAAGCGGAGCGCGGAGCGCGCCGCAAAGCCTTCAAAGAACGTCGCCGGACCGAGGACCGGCCGCGCCGTCGTGGCAGGCAGCGCGACGGCCCGGGACTGTGATGCCACATCCAGTATTTACGAATGGGTTTGAGAGTCAGGTGCTAGTTCCGTAATATAGGGCTGGCAGTCCTATATTGCGGACATCCAAAAAAGTTCTGGATTTCCCATTCACTACTCGATTCATGCCTTGGACGCCGATGGCTTGTTATCACTGCGAGCGTCAATCAACACAATATCCTTGCTACCTTCTAGCTTCAGACGCTTCAAGATGTTACGAACCCGCATAAGTTGGCCATAGCTGAAATAAATAATGGCTTTAATACCATGCTGTGCGTCCGCCGCTTCCTGATATATTTCGACTTGCTTTTTCAAGTTTGATTCGAGTTTACTATTCTTTGCCAACTTCATCTCAACCAAGGTCTTATGTCGACCTCGGGAGATCTTAAAGTCCACTGGTCCTCGCCCGTCATTTGACTCCGGCCCAATGTCCGACGGAGTACCAAACCACACTAACCGGAAAAGTATCTGTATATCTTTTTCCCTCTCAACCGGCTTGCCTTTGTCGTAGAATATGTGCCAACAGCCCTGGTCCTCAATGGCGTGTTTAAGGTAGGCAAGGCGTGCGTGGGCTTCGGCGTAGGTGCCGCCCGCAGTTTTGTAGAAGTCCGTCTTCTCAAGTTGCGGCTGCAAAATCTCCCGCATGCGCCGCGAGAAGAACAGCTCAGTCAAAAGCACTTTCTCGGCACTCACATCGGCAGCGTCGTCTCCGGTCATTTCTTTTAATTTGATGTAGTAATCTATCAGTTCTGGATACTGCCGAATGGTCTCAGCCGCCACTGCACGACGCTCTTTATCTGTAGGTAATTTCTCGGGCCTGGCGCGGCGGCTGAGTGCCAGCTTGAAGTAATTGGCCACAGACGCCCGCAATTGCGTATCGGGTATGGCTGCTGGAATCTGTTCAAACCCCGCAAGCATATCGCTGCGGTTAATCCAGGTGTCGTCGCGAGTGAGCATATCCTTGGGAGTTAGTATTATGAAGTCGCTATCGTGCCAAGGTAAACGATATGTGCACCGCTGCCAGCTCTCTGTTTCGTAGTTAAAGACGGCGCGGTCTATAGGAACATCGCGCATATGTTGGTCCGATAGGTGCTGGCGCGCAAATTTCTCTGTGTATCGACAAAGGAAATCCTGGATTAAGTTTACCACGAAATCGCTGATATTGTCCCGGCCCACACCGTCCGCGATGAGACAAACCTTCTCTAAGTGACTGCTCTCGGTAATGCTCTCTCCACCGAAATCGTTGAATATAGCGCCAAGGTTGGCGTGCAATTCCCGAGCGAAGTCGATGCCTAATCCCCTACCACCATTGCCTACGAGAGAGAATCCAAGCCAGTTCTGCTTGACCTCTGGAAAGCAGTACCAGTTCCGCAGCAGACCTTCATTTACCGGTCCGGCCGCCGCACGATCACGCAAAAATACCAAATAATCTATTACCTCCCTGTGCAGTATTTGATATTCTTCTTTCTCACTGTGAAATAGCAAAAATGGATCAATGAACAACGGCAGATCATTGATCACCGAGATATCGAAGGCACCGTAAGACTCCAGCGCCTCCGGCTCAACGCCAAATGTATCGGTAAAAAATGTGCTCACTGGCCGCCTCCTGTATGATAATTATTGAGGAAAATATAGTAGACGTTTTTTTACGATCTAACACCATTAGTTGTTACACTATACCGCGCTTTGGGGCCGGTGCCTACGTTGGCCAACTCTGAAGCCGCTACTCGCAACGGTAGACCAACGGCTCTCCGGCGATGACGGTTTCCGCGTAATCCATGGCCAGGTCCCGCGCGATCGCGTCATAGTCGATGTACCCGCTGAGGGCTTCGGGTATATCGCCGTAGTAGCCGTCATCCACGAATTGCTCGGCCAGCTCGCGCAGGGTCTCCGCGCTATGGATATCAACGTCCAAAAGGTCGATATCGTCGGCAGCAGGGTCAAATCGGATTCCCTGCTCCATGGCGATGATGAAGCGGACTTTGCTGTGGTATTCCCAGTCCTCCACCGCTTCCAGATAGGCCGCGATGTTGCCCTGGCTGATCTCCCACGCCTTGGCCAGCGCAGCGTCGATGGCCTCGCCATCAATGAACTGGATTTCGAATTCCTCGACCGGCTCGCCGTAGTCGTTCACCGCCTTGGCGGCGTGCTCTTCATACTGCTGCACCGTCTCGAAATAGAACCCTGTCGCAGAAATGTCGTAGGGTTGTGCATAAAGTGTTGTCATCGTCCCGTCTCCTTTGGGTATGGGGTTGCGCATGCAACCCTTGGCCCTCGCCGAGAGTGGGGGTAGCAAAGGCAAGGAGGCTCCGAACGAGGGTCCGCCGAGCGAATGCAATGAGGGAGGTGGAGACGTTTGGATGCCTTGCCTGCGCGAGGGGCGAAGCCCCTGAGCCCTTGCGCGAGGGATCGTTACCGGATGGCCGAGACGCCCAAAGGGCGGCTCGGGGAGCGCTGCGAAAGCAGCGCGAGTAGAGCCCGTCCCGCAGGGCGCGCCAGTCGCTTTGAAAAACTGCAACTTTGCGAAGCCGGCCTGTGCGTTTTCAGGCTTAGTCAAAGCACCGCGTTGCAAGCAGCTACGATACGGGTATTTACGGGTCTCTTTCTGGATATCCGCCCAGACTTGCCTTTTCGGGTATTTTTGGGTATAAATACGGGTATGAGCTTCAAGACCGATTCCATAGCCATCACCCCGCAAATCCTCTCCCTCATCGCCGAGCTGGACGAATTCAAGGGCGCATGGAGGGCTCTTGGCACTCTCGCCCCTGAGCGGCTTTCGGCCCTGCGCCGGGTGGCCACGATCGAAAGCATCGGCTCATCCACCCGCATCGAAGGCGCGAAGCTCTCGGACAAGGAGGTGGAGCGGCTACTCTCCAACCTGGAGATTAGGCAGTTCGAGACCCGCGACGAGCAGGAAGTGGCGGGCTACGCACAAGCCATGGAAACGGTGTTCGCCCATGCAGACTCTATTGAGCTGAGCGAGAACCACATCAAGCAGCTACACAGGGACCTGCTGCGCCATAGCGCGAAGGATGAGCGTCACCGCGGCGAGTACAAGACCAATCCCAACCATGTCAGCGCCTTCGACGCAGAGGGCCGAGAGATCGGCGTGGTATTTGAGACCGCGAGCCCCTTCGAGACCCCGCTCAAGATGCGCAAACTGGTGACGTGGACCAGAGACGCCCTGAGTGACAAAGCGCTTCACCCGCTGCTGGTGATCGGAATCTTCACGGTGGTCTTCCTGGAGATTCACCCGTTTCAGGACGGCAATGGCCGTCTCTCACGTATCCTGACCACGCTGCTACTGCTGCGTGCCGGTTACGCCTATGTGCCGTATTCCTCACTTGAAAGCGTGATTGAGCAGACCAAGGAGGGCTACTACCTGGCGCTGCGCCAGACGCAGACCAGCATCCGCACGGAATCGCCCGACTGGCAGCCATGGACCCTTTATTTCCTAAGGAGCCTCCAGCAGCAGAAGCTGCGGCTGGAGAAGAAGCTGGAACGCGAACGCATCACGGCGGCATCGCTGCCCGCGCTCTCACTCGAAATCCTGGAACTGGCGAAGGAGCACGGCAGGCTGAGCATCGGCCAGATCGTCACGCTCACCGGGGCCAACCGCAATACGGTCAAAAAGCACCTGCAGATGCTGGTATCTGCCAATCACCTCGCCCAGCACGGACGCGGCAAGGGGACATGGTATGAGCGGGTGTAGCAACAATACGGAGCTTTCAACCCCGCCCCTTTGGCGGAGAGGGCGAGGCGGCGGAAGCCGCCCGACAGCACGAAACCCTGAAGGCGCGCCAGAAAGAAGCCCAGAAAACGACAAGAGGCGAACCATTTGCAAGAGTAGAGTATCCGCCTCAAGAGACCCTTAAGCCATAGAACGCCAGCAGTCTTTCTTTTAATAGCTCATATTTTGCCATTTATTAAATATTTCTCTTGCGGCTACGCTATTTATATTTCCCTGTCACCTTCTATATTTCGCAGTGTCCGATTGCTGTGTGTATAAAATGGGCCTATAGTGTATTCTTCTTTGTCCAGGTCCGGATTAATCGTAGATGTGGTGAAAATAATCTGATGCTCGAGCTTGGTGGCCCTCGACGCCTGAACAATAATACTCTGAAAATTATGACTTCTTTTGTCCTCCATACCCTTGTCCTCGACATCGTCCATGAGCAGGAAGCGGGGGTGCAGAAACTCCCAGTCTTCAGTGGCTGCAGCAAAGAGCGCAAGGATCACAGAATTCTTGACGATAACATTGCTACTTTCTGCGAAATTCAGATCTCCGTCTACGAGAATTGAATTATCACGGAAATTAACCTGAACGGACTCTGCGTGGCGGAACTCATCCTGACGATCAAGGTCTTGACGCAGGAATGCTTTTGCCTTCTCCGAAACATGGGTCAGCGCAATCTGTCGCCGTTTTGCGCTCGCGGCTTCCAGCGCCTTCTGGCGTTCTCTTTTCTTTTGAATCTCGGCCTGTACCGTGGCCTTGAGCTCACTCACAGCTTCGAGTTCGCCCACCCGCTCACGCAGGCGCGCAAGTTCCGTCAGTTCCCTGTCGATCTGTCCAATGCGCTGATAGCGTTCGGCGACGAAACTCTCGCGCGGGCCATTGCTGATCTCGTGGCGCACTGTGAACTCGGAAAGTTGCTCCTGGTAGTGCGAATGCAGCCGCCGCAGTTCCTTTTTGGCATGCGCGGTCCCGGAATTTTTATCGTCGAGAAGTTGGCGGGATTCCCTGATCTGGATGTCCAGATCAAGCTTGATCTGGAGATAGCGTGAGCGTTCCTGTTCCGGGTCAGTTTCGCTGCCGCACAACACGCAATGATCCGGATTGCTCGTGCCTTTGAGCGGCGCGAGACAAGCCGGACAATGCGTAAACTCGATGCTGCCTATTATTTCTGACGATTTCTGCGCCTTTGGCAGCTTCTCCGAGAGTTCTTCGAGATGACCGATGAAATTCGTCAGATCGGCAACTTCAAGATCATTGGCATGGATTTCCTGCTCAAGTTCGACAATTCGCCCCCCCATTTTTCGGATGTCCATTATCGCTTTCTTTCGATCTTCAAGAAACTCTTTGACCTGCCGATCATCGATCTTCTCGTCTACATTGGCGATTTCTTCTGCAAGCCGCGCATACTCGGCCTCAAGGTTATCGAGCCGTACATCAACGCTCTCGACGCGTACCAGAGCATCTTCTTCTGGCAGAGATTTGAAAAATGCCTTGTATTGCGTATCAAGATCGTCGAACTGCTTGTTCAGCTTCCGGAGTTCAAGCTCGATTTCGTAGGATTCATAGCCGCGGATACCGCAGACTAGATCGCCCACCGCTTCCCTGATCTCGCCGGTATCGAACGACTCGTACCGGAAGAGAAAAGAGGCTGGTGTCCGCTGGTCTGCATACACAAGCCGGAGCAGCTGGTTCATTGTTATATTGGAGGCGCCCTGACTCTGCGCTTCGGGAATGCCCGAGGCCCTGAACATGATCTGCGAGAAGCTCTCATTGCCGCCCACTGTCCGACGGATCGGATAGCTCTGCCAGCCATCGAGCCCTTGCGCCGATGCTTCCTCGAACGTCCCGAAGAAGACCATGGTCGGCGTCTGAGCCTTGTCGATGGACCGCTTCACAGTCAGAACACCGCTCGCTGTGCCGATCTCAGCCTGGACTTCATCACAGTTGGCAGCAACGGACTTCCAGTTATCGAACTCCCCGCCAAGGACGTAGAAAATAAAATCGGCAATCGTTGACTTGCCCGAGCCGTTCTCACCACGGATGATGTTCACGCCTCTGTGGAAGCTCTGGTCATAGACGGGGGTACTGCTCTGCATGACCCTGAGGCGCTTGAGGTAAAACTGCGAATAGTTCATCTCACAAGCCTCCGAAGACCGGTGCTCTGCCGAATATCGGCGATCGGTCTTGTTTCGGGAGCATACATACCGACAAGAAACGCTCCAAGTTGCTGCTCGCCTTCCGAAAAGAGTGGCAAGAATTCTTTGCGAAAGAGCCCGCGACCTTCTTCGGATGGCGCCACATTACCGTTTTCGAGCTGTGGCAGCTCAATGAGTCCTTTTCCGGAGAGCGTACGAAAAGCCTGACGCTGCACCTCATCCATCTTTTGGAAGAGGATTTGCGGCGAGGGATAGCTGACAAAGGATTTTTCGGGACGCAGCACGCCAAGCTTGCCAAAAGCCTTTCTCACCTCTTGCGGCATATGCGTTCTGTGGAGAAGTGGCGCATTGGCCAGAAAAAAATCCATGATGAAAAGACGCTCGGGTGACGGCAGGGTTTTGCCCTGCCATAAGCCAAGAAGACCACCGAGCCTGCGTACGGCGTCATAGACATCGAGCTGCGGAAACCAAAGCCTTCCCATCATGGCTTGTCCCACTGGATGTGGCATTGCTCGGTCAGAAAATAGAGCGCCTGAAGAATAGTGCTGTTTGTGAGTTTGCCGTGTTTGCTCGGCGCACACAGCGGATCGATGACATGTTCCTGCAAGGCGGCCGCGATCTCGGACTCCGGTGCGCCCGCACAGATTTTCGGACCATAAACATGGGTGAGGAAGCGCTGCTCCACAGCAGACAGGATAGCGTCGTGACGCGTCTTGGCTTCTGTGAAGAGGCCCAACTTGTGATATTTGCGCGCAAATCTGCTCTGAAGATTGTTTGCATTGGCATATTCATACTCGCGCCCAGCATCGATCAACTTCTCTTGTAGGGTCCGCCGATCATTTTCCGATGGGACTGAGTAATCGTCTGGCCCCAAGTCGCTATCTGGGTTGCCGTCACTTGTGGCGGGACATCCATTCAGCACCTTGCCGATGTGACGGCGCACCGACAGATAGGCGGCAGCCTCTTTGGTTTCGGGTTTGCAGATGGTAATGTGGTCGGCGTCGACCGGAATCGGCCGCGTTTTGGTACAACCGGGGTCGGCTGAGTCTATCGACACGACAAGCGCAAAATCTTTAGTTTTATACTTTTCGTAGTAAGCAACGGTCGTGAGGCCATTTCTGAAAGCGAGATCGCGATAGCTGTTGTTCAGGTTTGTGAGATATCCATCGTCGTTGCTGAGCGCGTCGACAAAGGGCGAGCTGACATGGGGGATCAAGGTCTTCAGGATTGCAGCAAGGGAAGCGCCCTTATGTGGGGTTGCAATGAAGACGACGAGCATGAGTCGCTCGCCAAGAGCCTTCCAGTCCTCGTCTTGCGTTTCGCAGCACGCCCTGAACATCTCTTTGGCAATCAATCCACCAAGGCTGTGACAGACCATGACAAGAGGACGCTTTCCAAGGCCGTGTGAGACGAGGTGCTCGGCAAGACTAGCGGCGCGTTCATGGAGGTCCATCTCCTTCTTGGTCCATTGCGCGAATAGGCTTGAGGGATATCCGGCGGTGTGGACGCAGACACCGGGAAGATCGTCCACGAGCCAGCGCGGCCAGAATATACCTCTGCCATTCGTCCAGGTTGCTTCCGGGTCGCCCGTAATGCCGTGGATGAAGATGATGTCGAGCACAGCTGCATCGTTGTTACCGCACATAAGTTTGAACTGAATGCCGTCGCTCATGCGCCCTCCATATCGGCACCTTCCGGAACGGCAATCCGAGCAAAAGGCTCACCTATGAAATTGTCGCTAATGTATTTAATTGGAAGAAACGATCGGACGTAATATTTGCACTGCGCGCAACCAATAGCGCCGCATAGAGCATCATAATTCTCCCGCAACGAACGGTATATTTCAAATCCCTTTATGTCCATATTTGAATCTCATTTCTGATTCGCGATATATGTTCAGCGCAGCTTTTTCAAAATTAAATTGCACTTTATAGAAACAACTACGCTTTTTAAAGCGTTGATTCTGTGACCTCGAGGGCTGCGCTCTCCGAACTGGCTCGATCATGCAGTCTCTATGATGCTGGCCCCTGAGAGCAAGAGGTCTGAGGGCGCGATCAAACGGCGCGGACCGTTTGCCGGAATGAAACGCCGGGACGTTTCGATGGCCTCGCCAGAGGCCACCAGCAGGGGGTTGGACAGGGGGCGGCACGCCCCCTTCCCGAGGGTCGCGCCAGCGGCTCGAGAAGATGGCGGGGTATTACCCCGCACATCTTGCGCGCAAAGCGCAATCGCTCTGAGGGTACGGTAAATCCCAATGGTCCCATGGTCCACCGATGGTGGTCCGGTGCATCACTTCCGCGTTTCGGGAGCGCCGTCTTTCTCACGCAGTGCGAGAACGGTCTGCACAGGGTCGGTGCCGAAGGCCTGACCGACAAACGTGCCTACGATGCCCCATAGCGTTTCGAGGAACTCCGCCTTTTGAGCTTCGGTCATATCGGCGCCATCGAGAAAATGGCGATACCGGTCAAGATCGGACGCGGCCGCCTCGTGGTCATGATCGGTCTCGGTCAGATGCAGGTGCTTCTTAGCCATCGTCTTCCACCATATCCGCAATCGCGTTTTCGACGGCGTCGAGGTTGCTCTGCACGGTCTTGAGTTTCTCTCCGATCTCCCAGAGCTGGCGTATCAGGGCATCGGCGGTCTTAGTATCCATGTGGGCGGTCCTTCCTTGGTTGGGGGGATATGGGTCACGGTTCAGCCCTCCAGCCCGTAGCGGGCGAAGGCGCGGGCAAGGGTGATTTCGGCCACGCTGTGGCGGGCGGCAATGTCGGCAATTCCCACCATGCCACCCGCGAGCAATCTGTGGGCTTCGCGAACGTCCTGCTCGCCCAGCTTTGGGCGACGGCCCAGCCGCACCCCGCGCCGCCGTGCGGCGTCCAGTCCGGCAACAGTGCGCTCGGCGATAAGGCGGCGCTCCATCTGGGCAACCGCGGCAATCATGTGGAAGGCAAACTCCCCATGAGCCGTGCTCGTATCCAGCTTCTCGGTCAGGCTCTCAAAAGCTATCCCGCGGCCCTGCAGGTCGCCCGCGATATCGAGCAGGTCCTGCAGGGAGCGCGCCAGGCGGTCGAGTTTCCAGACGATCAGCGTGTCGCCGGCGCGCAAGTATCGCAGTGCCTTGGTCAGCGCCGGACGGGCGCGATTGGCCCCCGATGCGTCCTTGTCGACAAACAGCCTGGTGCAGCCTGCCCCCAGCAGGGCGTCACGCTGCAATGAGGTGTTCTGATCGGCGGTGGAGACGCGGGCATAGCCCACCAGCCGCCCCGCGGGCGGGATGGGCGCAGAATCGCCCTGAAGCGCACTCATAGGGGCTCTTGCCCTCCGACAGAAAGGGTCCTTTCTGTCGGTCGCGGCGGCGGACGCCCCCGCGCCCTTCGCGTAGCCCAGAATTGGCAGAATTCCGCTAAAAATCAAGTTGCACGCCGCCTTCATCTCATAAAATCTGCCTTCCTACAAATATGACCCTTTATGTTTGGCAAAAAGAAGGGGGCATTCTCAATAGAAAAGGCGGCCTGTGCGCATACTTATCCACCATTTTTCGCGAAAGCGCCTCAGGTCATCGCCGACATACATGCGTATATTTTGACTTTTGCAAATAAAGAGCGTATAAGAGTCGCATATTATGAGTGTTATTGTAATTGGATTACGAAAGATAAGGCGATGTCTGTCGATTTGAGAGAAAAATTTGGAGGACTGAGTCGCACGGCCTATGCTGCTGCTGTAGCTGGCCCTCTGCTCGCGATGTCCTTTTTTGGAGCAGCGCAGGCGCAGGACCAGGTTGCCGCTCTGAACACGCCCAGCACTCCCGCACAGACGCAGACCGCGCCCAAAGGCAGACCAGTACTGGTTCGCATTGGGCCGGGTGTTCATGAGCTGGATGTGAAAGATCTTGTGCGCAGTATCACTGAGTCCAACTGCGAGTTGACAACCACCACTGACCGCGGGTTTCCGGGTCATTTCACTATTGAGGTCGGAGAAAAGAGATTTAAGGCACCGAGTGCTGCCAGCGCTGGACACGTAGCCGAAGACTGGTGTCACGAACCTGAACCCACGACTTAGTCAGCCCAGCCCTGGCCTCGATGTAAATGGAGGTATATTGCTGCCTTCTGCAACCTCCTCGCAATTATCCGCCTGTGGCGCTGTTGCAGTTTCGGTCTGAGCATCCAGCGTATCGGAAAACGGCTGGTACAGGGCAGCAGTCAACTCTTCGCTTAAATCTGGCTCGTTTCGAAGGGAAGCACGCACCTCGGCGGGCACGTCTTCAATAGCCATTTTTAGATATGTCGCATAGTCAGGTGTTTCCTTAAATTGCTCAAGGGACTCTATTTGCCGTTTAAGATCCGCTACCCCGGCACGATTCCTCAAAATTTCATCTGCAGCTGGGTCGTTCGCTATTTTCGTGATAATTTCCGGATCAGAGTCCGTTAGAAATTCATCGACCTTCGATTGATATAGTGCCGTCCCTTTGTACTGCGCCAAATCCTCTAGCGTCAGGATTTTACGCTCATGATGCTCAACCTCTCTGGATAGACCCTCCATCTTTTTGTGTATGAAATATCTTAATTCGTCCGTTTGTTCCGGTGTCGGATTATTCCTATCAAAATTCTGTCCAGTGGAACGAAATTGCTTGATCAGGTCATCTAATTCTTGTGCAGTGTAATCCACATCACGACCACTTTTGATATCGTCGCGAATGTGGCTCAGGTCGTCTTTTAGCTCCTGCGCTTCGTCTCGCTTCTCCTCATGCGCCTGAATCTCATCCCGACGGTCATCGATTCCCTCCTGGATATGTTCCAGGGCCGTTCCGTCATCTATCTCAGCTTGGGTGATTCCAGCCTCGTCGCGCAGTGCTGCATGGGCAGGATTATTCGGATCAAACTCGCCTGACGTTATCAGACCGGACAGTTTCTGAAGGTCAGTAATCTCGTTCGTCAGCCTGTCGATCTCTCGGTTATGCCAGGCGATTTGCCGCCCCAGGTCGTCAATCTGCGCTTGCAGGGCGGCCATGAGCAGTTCGTTCCTGCTGCGGTCAGCTTTGCGCTTTTCCTCGGCGCGGGCGTGAACCTTCCTATCCTGCTCGCTCAAACCGGTGACGCCTATCCGCCCGGACCAGCCCGCGCCCTTTTCGTCAAGCTGAGCCGTGGTATTGGCCTGGCTGTATGCACGAGCCGTCGCATTGCGGCGCTCTGCTTCTGTGGCCGGACCTTGCAGGATCACTGTCTCGCCTTCCACCTTGATTCGTGCCTCATCCTCGATCTTCCAGCCTATTTCATCGGCTTCATCCTCATGGCGGATTTTCGCTGTCGCCGCAGCGATCTCCGCGCGGCGGGCATCTGCATCCCGCGTTGCGGCCGTCGCATCAAATGTCGGAGTTACAGCATCGGCTGGATTGGCCCGAAACTTCGGCGGTACAGCGCCGCGCTTGTCCTCAATTTCCTTGTGGGAGTATCCCATTGCTTTGCCCCAAAATGTCTTTTACACGTATAAAATTCGCTTTTGCTTGAATTAAAATGGCGTAATGCAGGTGTCCATATTTCAAGTTCATTCATAGATTATCTGAAAAGTGTTAAAGAGTTATGTAAATTATATAAAATTTGATTAAATTTTTATTAGAGTTTTAGGTATAGTATTTACCCATGAAAACTGGACTTTCAGGTAGAAACGTCAATTTTAGCCGCGCCATTGAAGCTTCCGAGTTCGGGAGCATTTCCCGCCTCGCCGAGCATATCGGCGTTCACTATAACTGCCTCTACACCTATCTCTGCCTGGAACGATCACCGATCGATCGGCAGGGATGCGTGAAGTACGACGCGGCGGCCATTTGCGAGGCGCTGGGGTGCGAGCTGACGGACCTGTTTCCCAAGGCGGCGCTCGACCGGCCCTACAGGTTCCGGAAAAGCTATGCCGATGGCTACGGGCAGCGAGCACCGAAGGTACCTGTGCAGAAGCACTTCCCCGAAAGGTGCCTGACACAGGACCAGGCCGAGGCCCTGGTATCGCTTCTGGACGTTCGGGCGCTGATACCGCCGGAAGCCGCACTGTCCGTCGCAGAAGAGCTTGTCCGCCGCCTGTCCCAGGACGATTTCGATGTTTTCTCTCGGATGGCCTTCGAGGCAATGGCGGTGGCCGATATCGAGGCCGCTCTGGGGATAGGCTCCAAAGCTGTGCGCTCGCGCTATACGAATGCGCTCCGGCAGCTCAATTCGCCTACGACGTTGAAGGTGGTCCGTGCGGTCAAAACGGATCTTTGAAGGCTCTTTCCCCCGACTCACGATCTCAGGAATTCAAGGTCCTCGTAGGGCTCAAACCGCGGGTCGGCTTGCATCCTCTGCCGCGAGAGCGGCTCGCTCTCAAGGTCCCGAATGAGCTGGTCATAAAGCCCGCGCACTGTGTGCAGTCCCCGGTGCGTGAATCGAGGTGTGTCGTCAGGATTACGGCGCGTGGCCTCGAAGGCTTCCCCGACCACCTGGGTATGTACCAGCCGCAAGCGGAACAGCGTCAGTTTGCCGAGACCGCGTTCCGCGCCAATTCCCAGTACGGCATAGAATCCGTGAATCAGATCGATCTGATAGAGCGCGGCGGCTGTGTAGTCCTCTCCCATTTCCAGAGCCGGAATGAGGCAGGTGCGGCACAGGCGGGACTGACGTCGGCCCTGCTGGTGGTTCACGTAGCAAGTGCGGTCGAAGTAGCAGGTCGCCAGGCAGCCGAAGACCATCGCCTGTGCAGGCACGTTCGCTTCCGGGGTCATCACGCCCCGCAGGAGTAGTAGCGTCTCGCGCCAGCGGTCGAACCGCTCCTTCAGTAGCCGGGGGCGCAAGGCCAGCACGATTGAGCGGCAGGTCTTCTGACTAACCCCGGTCGCGGCGGCGATATCGGCTACACTCTCCGCGCAGCAGAAGCCCTGAACGACACGGTGTACCGTGCCGTCGGTGAGCTTCGTGAACGGGACAAGTCTCTGGGACATGAGGGAGTCCGATAGTAGGGCCGATTTCCCAGTGGCGATTTGGCTTGTAGCACAGGCGATTAGCGCTGTCGGCGCAGAGCTTTCCTTCCAGTTCCGCATACTTCGGCCCGCGCGGTTCTTGCCAGCCGTTGACCACTGTCCTCATCCTATAAATGTCCTCCTTCAAAAACTCCTCTGAGCAAACGAACAGCCGATTTGACCGGGATTCCGTCCGGTCAGGTCGGCAGTGCTCATGGCTCACAGAGGAGGAATTCCATGGCCAAGCAGCAGTGGGAACGGGTCGGCGGAGGCCGCTACGGCGTCTACCGCCCGAAGCCGAAGAGCTTCTGGGAGAAGGCCGGTGAGGCCGTGGGCGGCGTGTTCTTCGTGATCGCCGTCCTTGTCGTGATCGGCGCGATCATCGGCTAGCCGGTCAGGCGTCGACCCAATGGGGGTCCCCGGGTCGCGCGTGCGCCCGGGGGCTTCCCCTTTTTCCAAGCGACATCTTCGGAGGTCTGGTGATGAACCAACACTATCCTGCCGCGTCCGGAGGCCGAGACGACGGCCCGCCGGGGCAAAACCTTCTGGCGGTCTGCCTGGCGCTGCTCGCTGCCGTGCTGGGCACGCCGTTCGTCTTTCACTTCGTCGGCCCGTTCGTCGAAAAGCTGGTCTATCAGCAATACGGTTCGCGCGATCTGGCGGACTTCATGTACTTCGCCAGCTTTCTCTTAAGCGGCGTTGTCATTTTCGCGGTAACCCGCATGGCGCTGTGGTATGCGCTTGCCGCCATCGTGACCTTCGGCGCGCTGCGGTTCGCCGGGATGGCGGCGGTTTAGGCTATGGCAACGCCCCACGGCAATGCGGAATTTCCCTTCGGCTCGGCGCGGTTCGCCGGGCCGGAGGAGATTGCCCGCGCAGGCATGCTCAAGCCGCATCCCTATGCGTTGTTGGTTGGCTTCCGCGGCCCGCAACCCCTTTGGTATGGGGGGCCAGGCGGCATGCTGCTGGTCGCCGGGGCGCGGTCCGGCAAGCTCCGTGACGTACTCGCCTACAACATCTGCTCCGGCATTCACACGCCCTCTATGCTCATCCTCGACATGAAGGGGGAGCTGGCCGCGATCTCCCAGGACCAGACGCCAGACCGGAAGTTCAACATCCACTGGAACCCCGCCCGGCTGCACGGCATCCGGGGCAGCAGGATGAACCCGGCGGACTACCTCTGCGCGGACAGCCCCACGCTGGTCTCGGATACCAAGGTCTTCTGCGAGAACATGATTCCGCCTTCGGGCAGCGCTCACTCGGACTATTTCGAAGGACGCGCGCGCGAGTTTCTGGAAGGCATCGTCCTGACCTTGGTGCGGCTGAACGGCGTTCTGACGCTCCCTGACCTTTACCATGCGCTGAACCTCATCCCCGGCGGCGGCGATAGCTGGCTGGATTTCGCCTTCGAGATGGCGGAATCGGGGTTTGCCCTATCGGTGCGGATCGAGGAGGAGATTGCCGCCTCCCGCGACGATTCCACCGGCGGCTTCCGCGGCATTTTGGGCGAGTTGTTCAAGGCCTTTGCCTGCCTGTCCGACCCGGCGCTGATGGCGTCCGTCTCGCCGCCTTTCGACTTCTCGTTTGAAGCGCTCTGCGCCAGCGATCAGACCTACAACGTCTACCTCATGCCGCCCGCCGAGTTCGTCTCCGCATGGTCTGCGGTCATCAAGGCTTTGCTGGTCGCGGGGATGATCTACAAATCCCGCGCGCCGTCCGCCCCGCGCCAGACTTGGGTGCTGGATGAATGCGCGCAGCTCGGCACCTTCCCGCTGGTGGTCAAGCTCTTCACCTACGGCGCAGGCATCGGCATCCGGCCATGGGCGGTGTTTCAGAGCACCAAGCAGATGAAAGCGCTCGGCCCGGATGCGGAAAACATCATCTCGTCCTCGGCCGCACTACAAAGCTGGTTCGGAGTCCGCGATCTCGATACGGCCTCCACGCTCTCGCGCATGCTGGGCTCGCAGACGCTGCGTTATACAGATGAGCACCGCCGCGAAGCGGCGCTGCACGCGCGCAATCAGGCCGCGCAGGCGATCTTCCGCGGCTCCAATCCCTTCCGCAGCGGTCTGGAGTTGGCTCACCACACCCGCGTTGCGCGGCTGCCGGTGCTCAAGGGATTGTCCTTGCGCAGCCCTGACGAGCTGCTCGGCATGCCGCCGGACAAGCAGGTGATCTTCGCCGACGGCCTGGCGCACCCGATCTGGGCGGACCGCCGGGCCTATTACGAACAAGCCTTCATGGCCGGGCGCTATCACCCGAACCCCTTTCATCCGCCGCTCGACCGCGTTCGGGTGCGGACACCGCGCGGCCATGCGTGGCGGCGGGTTGTCGTCGAATCCGTTCCCCGCGCCTTCGCAAACTACCCGCAATACGCCGCTGGCCTGTGGTCGCGCATCCGGTAAGCCGCGGCCCTGTGAGAGGAGGAACCATTATGCAGAAACCAAAGGACGCCGCGCGCGGCTCCTATGCCTACGCACATCGCGGCGAGCTGCCGGGGCAAAAGAGCACCCTCGACCGGGCGCAAAACGCCGCTCCGGCCTTCGACCACTCCAGCCCCGTGCAAGGGCCTCAGAGGGCCTCGGCCATGGTCGGGCGTGACAGGCCGGAACCCGCGCCGCGCCCCTCTCCAGCCCTATCGCTGGGGCCGGACCGCGCCGCTTTCAACGCCGCATGGGAGCGTGAAGCCCGCGAGGCGCGGCGGGCGGCCTTTAAAGCCAAGCGCGCTCAGGAACAGGCAACGGGCCGTGGCCGCAAGCGCAGCCGCCAAGTCGCCCACTAAAGCGCATCAGGAAAGGAGAACACCATGGACCATGAGAGAGACGACGAGCCCGCCCCGAACAAACCGGCGGACGTCATCCGCGACGGCAACCTCAAGGCCAGCATCTGGCGCTATGAGGGGGATAGCGGCCCGTTCTTCGCCACCAGCTTCGTCCGGACCTACCGCGATCAGGATGGCGAGTACCGCGATACCAACAGCTTCGTGGCGGGCGATCTGCTGCGGCTCTCGGAGTTGGCCCGCAATGCCTACACACGGACGAATGCACTGCGCCGGGAAGGCCGAGAAGAGCGCACGGCAGACGGCCCTGAGCAGGACAGCACGGAGCGCACGGCGTTCAAGGAGAAGCGGAGTGCCGAAGGCCGTTCTGCCCCGCGAAATCGGGACAGATAGAGAATATTCCTCAAGTTTTCCTTGCGCTGCGATAGGACATTATTTATAAATGTTCCCTGTTTGTTCTATCGCAGCAAGGAAAGGGGCGAGGGAATGAGGTGGTGAATTAGAGAAGGAGTCGGGCCATGACCGGACGCGAACGAGACAACGATATTTTGAACCCCCGGCGGGCGGCCCCGTCCATCAGCGTAGATTACGACCTCTACGCCCACTACCTCGAAGATACCGACCTGACCGAGAATCAGAAGCGCGAATTCCTCGCCGCGCTCTGGTCGATCATCTGCGAATTCGTCGCACTCGGCTTCGAGGTTCATCCCGTCCAGCAGGCACAAAACGCCTGTGGAAAACTCCCAGAGAACCGCACAAATCTGCCGATTTCCATGCCAGACGCGGTAAAATCAGAACGTCATACTCAGCGTAAAAAATTTAACGATGCCGCCGATGAAAATTCTCCGCCGGTGGCAGAAAGGATTCAAGAATGAGCACCGATTCAAACCAGATTGCTGCCGTTATCTACTGCCGTGTCTCCAGCGCGGCGCAGGTCGCCAAGGGCCATGGTATCGCCAGCCAGGAAACCCGCTGCCGCGAGTTCGCCCGCATGAAGGGCTATGCTGTGCGGAGCGTGTTCAAGGACCAAGCGGTATCCGGCGGCATCATCGACCGGCCTGGCATGCTATCCATGCTGGCCGATCTGAAGGCGAACAAGCGCCGCGGCGAGACCGTGGTCATCATCGATGACATCAGCCGCCTTGCCCGCGATATCAAGGCGCATCTCGATCTGCGAACGGCCATCGCCGGAGCGGGCGGCAGGCTGGAAAGCCCGTCCATCGAATTCGGCGAGGATTCCGACTCCATTCTGGTCGAGAACCTGCTGGCCTCGGTCTCGCAGCATCAACGCCAGAAGAACACCGAGCAGACGGCCAACCGGATGCGCTCACGGCTGCTCAATGGCTACTGGGCCTTTAGCCGTCCGCCAGGATACCGCTACGAAGCCAGTGCCGGAGAAGGCAAGGTACTGGTGCGCGACGAGCCGCTGGCCTCCATCATCGCCGAAGGGATGGAAGGCTACGCCTCCGGGTATTTCCAGACGCAGGCCGAGGTGAAGCGCTTCTTCGAGGGTTTCCCCGAGTTCCCCAAGACCCGCTTCGGCACGGTTACGAATGAGAACGTCAACCGCATCCTGACGCGCATTGTGTATGCAGGTTATCTGGAGCATCCCGAGTGGGGCGTATCCTTGCGCCGTGCCCGTCATGAACCATTAATCTCGCTGGAAGCCTTTGAGCGGATACAGGCCCGCCTTACCGAAGGGGCCAAGGTGCCCGCGCGGGCGGGCATCGGTGAGGATTTTCCCTTGCGGGGCTTCGTGTTGTGCACCTGTGGAAAGCCGCTCACGGCCTGCTTTTCGAAGAGCAAGACCGGCAAAAAGCACCCGTACTATACCTGCTTCAACAAGGGCTGCGAAAGCGCCCGCAAGTCCATCCGCAGGGACGTAATCGAAGGGCAGTTCGCGGGATTGCTCGCGGGTATCCAGCCCGCTCCGGCGCTGGCCGAACTCGCCATGGATATGTTCCGCCGCGCATGGGACCAACAGGCGGAACGGGCGCGGGAGCTGCGCGAGCAGGTCCGCCGCCGCTTCGCCGAGATCGAGAAGCAGACAACCGCCTTGCTGGACCGGATAATCGAGGCGTCCAGCCCCAGCGTGATTGCCCGCTATGAGCAGCGCATCACCGAACTGGAGCGCGAACGCCTCGTCATGGCCGAAAAGCTGGAGTCTGAGGGCAAACCGCGCAAGAGCTTCGACGAAATGTTCCAACTCACCCTGCGGTTTATCTCAAGCCCTTGTAATATATGGGAAAATGGCACCATCGCACGGCGTCATACCGTGTTGAAACTGGCCTTTGACGACCGTCTCGTCTACTGCCGTAATGAAGGGTTTCGAACCCCGAAAACCTCTATTGTTTTCAGGGTGTTAGATCAGTTTAAGAGACCAAAAGCAGGAATGGCGGAGAGGGTGGGATTCGAACCCACGGTTCCCGCGAAGGAACAACGGTTTTCGAGACCGCCCCAATCGACCACTCTGGCACCTCTCCGCGCGGCCCGTCTGGCGGGCGTCCGACCTTGGGGCGTCGGAAGAGCGCGATAGGTACATAAAGGCGCGGGCGCGTGCAAGCGCGCTTTTGGGAGGCCCGGTACAAAGCATTTGACCTGCCGGGTCCCGCCGCTATACTCCGCCGCCCGAAGAGACAGCGCCTGCGGCCGGGACTTGCCCGGAGGCAGCGCCTTTTTTGCGTGTGCGCCCGGACTGCCCCTGCCCAAGGCCATTTTGCCCGGCATCGGACGGGTCCGCCCCCCGCATGCCGTACCGGCCCCGGCCGGCCGGCAGGTGCGGCGCGCCAGATGGATTATGGACGGATTGGAACGATGTTCGCTGTCATCAAGACCGGCGGAAAGCAGTACCGGGTCGCCCCCGACGACGTGATCGAGGTGGAGCGGCTGGCAGGCGAGTCCGGCAACGAGATCACCTTCACCGACGTGCTGGCCGTGGGCAGCGACGAGGGGAGCCTGACCCTGGGCAAGCCGCTGGTCGACGGCGCCTCCGTCCGCGCGGAGCTGGTCGACCAGACCCGCGGCCCGAAGGTGATCGTCTTCAAGAAGCGGCGCCGGCAGAACAGCCGCCGCAAGAACGGCCACCGCCAGGACCTGACCAAGGTCCGGATCACGGGCATCTCCGCCGGCGCCTGAGGCGCTGCGGACCAGTACAGCTTAAGGAGCCAGCGATATGGCACATAAGAAAGCCGGCGGCAGCTCCCGCAACGGGCGCGATTCCGCAGGACGCCGCCTCGGCGTCAAGAAGTTTGGCGGCGAGGTCGTGAAGGCCGGCAACATCATCGTCCGGCAGCGCGGCACCAAGTACTATCCCGGCCAGAACGTGGGCCTGGGCAAGGACCACACGATCTTTGCCACCCAGGACGGCGCCGTGAAGTTCCACACCGGCCGCCTGAACCGCATGTTCGTCTCCGTCCTGCCTGCTGCAGGCAGCGAGGGTCCGAGCCCGGAGCCGGCCCCGGCAGAGTGAACGGCCGCGCCATGACGCATCCGGCCGGCAGTGCGAAACCCGGCCGGAGCGGGAGTGGCAGGCCATGAAGTTCCTCGACCAGGCGAAGGTCTTCGTCAAATCCGGCGATGGCGGCGCGGGCTGCGTCTCCTTCCGGCGCGAGAAGTTCGTCGAGTTCGGTGGCCCCGACGGCGGCGATGGCGGCCGCGGCGGCCATGTCTGGGCGGAGGCCGTCGACGGCCTGAACACCCTGATCGATTATCGCTACCAGCAGCATTTCAAGGCGCGCCGCGGCCATCACGGCATGGGCGCCAACCGCACCGGCCCCGCCGCCGACGACATCGTCATGCGGGTCCCCGCCGGCACCCAGATCCTGGCCGAGGACAAGGAGACGGTGATCGCCGACCTGACCGCGGTCGGGCAGAAGGTGCTGCTGGCGCGCGGCGGCGATGGCGGCCGCGGCAATGCCCAGTTCAAGAGCTCCACCAACCAGGCGCCGCGCCGGGCCGAACCCGGCTGGCCGGGGCAGGAGATGTGGCTCTGGCTGCACCTGAAGCTGATCGCCGATGCCGGCCTGGTCGGCCTGCCCAATGCCGGCAAGTCGACCTTCCTGGCCGCGGTCAGCCGGGCGAAGCCGAAGATCGCCGACTATCCCTTCACCACCCTGCATCCGCAGCTCGGCGTCGTCGGCGTCGACAACCGCGAATTCGTGCTGGCCGACCTGCCCGGCCTGATCGAGGGCGCGCATGAGGGCACCGGCCTGGGCGACCGCTTCCTGGGCCATGTCGAGCGCTGCGCCACGGTGCTGCACCTCGTGGATGCCACGGCGGAGGACCCGGTCGCCGACTGGCGCCTGATCCGCCACGAGCTGGAAGCCTATGGCCATGGCGTGGCGGAAAAGCCCGAAGTGATCGGCCTGAACAAGACCGACGCCCTGACGGCGGAAGAGGTCGAGGCGCGCCGCGCCGCCCTGCAGGAAGCCGCCGGCGCCGCCCCGGTGCTGCCGCTGTCCGGGGTCACCGGTGCCGGCGTGCCCGAGGTGCTGCGCCGGATGCTGCGCCATATCGATGCCGACCGCGCGGCCGAGGCCGCGGCGGAACAGGCGGCGGCCGACCGGGCCGCCGGCCGCGACACCGCCTGGACCCCGGTCTAGGCGGGCCGCGGCATCCGAACCGCAACGCGAGTGTGACCATGTCCGAGATTCCCGACGCCGAGGCCCCTGAAGTCGGGGCGCCCGACGTCGACGCGCACGAGGAAGCCGAAGACGCCGGTCAGGTCCGGCATCGCACGCGGGCGCCACAGGCTGCACCGCCACCGCCGCCGCCGCCGGAGGCCAGCCCCCTGGCGGAAGCCGACCTGGTCGTGGTGAAGGTCGGCTCCTCCCTGCTGGTGGATCCGGGCAAGGGCGATGTGCGGGCGGAATGGCTGGATGCGCTGGCCGACGACCTGGCCGACCTGCACCGGGCGGGCAAGAGGGTGCTGGTGGTGTCCTCCGGCGCGATCGGGCTGGGGCGCGAGGCGCTGGGCTTCCGGCCCGGCCGGCTGCGGCTGGAGGAGAGCCAGGCCGCCGCCTCCGTCGGGCAGATCCGCCTGGCGCATCGCTGGCAGTCGGCGCTGGCCCGCCACCGGATCAACGTGGCGCAGATCCTGCTGACCCTGGGCGATACCGAGGACCGGCGCCGCTTCCTGAACGCCCGCGCCACGATCGAGATGCTGTGGCGGCTGGGCGCGATCCCGGTGGTGAACGAGAACGACACCGTCGCCACCAGCGAGATCCGCTTCGGCGACAATGACCGCCTCGCCGCCCGGGTGGCGCAGATGATGATGGCCGACTGCCTGGTGCTGCTGTCCGACGTGGACGGGCTGTACGACGCCGATCCGCGGCGGAAGAAGTCGGCAAAGCTGATACCATGGGTGGAGGAGGTCACGCCGGAGATCGAGGCGATGGCCGGCCTGAAGAAAACCGAATACGGCTCCGGCGGCATGCGCACCAAGCTGCTGGCGGCGCGCATCGCCGGCCATGCCGGCTGTGCCATGGCGATCGCCCGCGGGATCGAACCGCACCCGATCCGCCGGCTGCTGGAAGGCGCGCCCTGCACCTGGTTCGCGGCATTGGATTCCGCCTTCAACGCCCGCAAGAGCTGGATCGCCGCCAGCCTGCAGCCGCTGGGCGCACTGATCGTCGACAAGGGCGCGAAGCGCGCGCTGGACCGCGGCCGCTCCCTGCTGCCGGCCGGGGTGACCGCGGTGACCGGCACCTTCGACCGCGGCGACCCGGTGATCGTCGCCGATGCCGAGGGCTGGGAGCTGGGGCGCGGCCTCTGCGCCTATTCGTCGGACGACGCCCGCACCATCGCCGGCCATCGCAGCCGTGAAATCACGCGCCTGCTGGGCTACCGTGGGCGGGACGAGATCATCCACCGGGACGACCTGGTGGTGCATACGACCGGCCCCTGGCTGCGCCTGCCGCCGGACCTGCGCACACCGGACCAGGCGCGCGAGATCGAGCGGGACGAGGCCGAGGCAGAAGCAAGTTGAGCGGGGTGGGGCCGGCTAGGCCCGGAGCCCCCAACATGCCGGTGCCGGTCCGAACGAGAGAGCAGGAGGACGAACGATGAGCCAGGCGAGCAAGGTTGTGCCCCTCGATGCGGCGAAGGACGTTCCGGGCGGCGATGTCGAGGCGCTGATGGACGAGATCGGCCGCCGCGCCGCCGCCGCGCAGCCGGTGCTGGCCGCCGCCCCGGCGGAGCAGAAGGACCGCGCCCTGCGCGCCGCCGCGGCCGCCCTGCGCAGCAGCACCGACGCAATCCTGGCGGAGAACGCGAAGGACGTGGCGGCCGCGACGGAGAGCGGCACCGCCGCCGCCCTGGTCGACCGCCTGACCCTGACCTCGGAGCGGATCGAGGCGATGGCCGAAGGGCTGGAGCAGATCGCCGAACTGCCCGACCCGGTCGGCCGCCTGCTGGCGGAATGGGACCGGCCGAACGGCCTGCATATCCGCCGGGTCGCGGTGCCGCTGGGGGTGATCGGCATCATCTACGAAAGCCGGCCGAACGTGACCGCCGATGCCGGCGGGCTGTGCCTGAAGTCGGGCAATGCCTGCATCCTGCGCGGCGGCTCCGACAGCCTGCATTCCTCCGCCGCGATCCTGGACTGCCTGCAGGCGGGCCTGCGCGAGGCCGGCCTGCCGGCGGAGGCGATCCAGCGGGTGCCCACGCCGGACCGCGCCGCCGTCGGCGCGCTGCTGCGGCTGGACAAGTGGGTGGACCTGATCGTGCCGCGCGGCGGCAAGGGCCTGATCGCCCGCGTGCAGGCGGAAAGCCGGATCCCGGTGCTGGCCCATCTGGACGGCAATTGCCATGTCTATGTCCATGAGGCGGCCGACCTGGAGATGGCGAAGCAGATCCTGCTGAACGCCAAGCTGCGCCGCACCGGCATCTGCGGCGCGGCGGAAAGCCTGCTGATCGACGCGAAGGTGGCGGACCGCATGACCGGCCCGCTGGTCGCCGCCCTGCTGGACGCCGGCTGCGCGGTGCGGGGCGACGAAGCCGTGCAGAAAGCCGATCCGCGGGTCACCCCGGCGAGCGACGAGGACTGGTCGACGGAATATCTGGACGCGATCATCTCCGCCAAGGTGGTGCCCGACCTGGACGCGGCGATCGCGCATATCGCGCGCTACGGTTCCCACCATACCGACGCCATCGTCACCGGCGATGCGGATGCCGCGGCGCGGTTCCTGAACGCGGTCGACAGCGCCATCGTGATGCACAACGCCTCCACCCAGTTCGCCGATGGCGGTCAGTTCGGCATGGGCGCGGAGATCGGCATCGCCACCGGGCGGCTGCATGCCCGCGGCCCTGTGGGGGTGGAGCAGCTGACCACCTTCAAGTACCAGGTCGAAGGCGATGGCCAGACCCGGCCCTGATTGCGGTCCGGCCCCGGGGATGTCTTGAGCGGACGGCAAGCCGCACCGCCGGTCCCGCTCAGCCGCAGCGGCATGGCGCCGGGGCTGCGGATCGGGCTGCTGGGCGGGTCGTTCAACCCGGCCCATGACGGCCATGTCTACATCTCCGCGGTCGCGCGGGCACGGCTGCGGCTGGACCAGGTCTGGTGGCTGGTCAGCCCGCAGAACCCGCTGAAGGCGCGGGACGGCATGAAGCCGCTGGCGGAACGGATGCGCCTTGCACGGGCGCTGGGCCTGCCCCATTTCATCAGGGTGACGGATCTGGAAAGCCGCCTGGGCACGACCTTCACCGCCGACACCCTGGGCCGCCTGCATGGCCGCTATCCGGGGCAGCATTTCGTCTGGCTGATGGGGGCGGATAATTTGGCACAGATCCACCGCTGGAAGCGGTGGCACGAAATCTTCATGAAAACCCCGATTGCGGTGATCGACAGGCCGACTTACGCTAATCGCAGTCTCAGCGCCCCGGGAGCCATGCGTTTCGCCGCCAGCCGCCAACCGGCAGAGGCCGCTTCTTCGCTACCGGGCCGGCACGCACCGGCCTGGTGCTTCCTGCATGTGCGCACCCATCCGGCTTCCGCCACCGCGATCCGCGCCCGCAGCACCGGGACCGGGACTGCCGTGGAGCCGCCTGCGCAGGCTGCCGTTGCAGGAGAGGCCGCGTGACGGCGGGCCGTCCGGCCGCCAGCCGGAAGGCGGCGGCCGCGTGACGGGCGCCGCCCGCACTCCGGAAGCAGGCGCCGCGCGTGGCGCATCCACCGTCCAGACATTCGTACCGATCATCGCTGCCGGCGCCCCCTTTCCAGGTGCCCGGGCGGCGGCGACCCGTTCCGGAACCACAGGGCCGAGCCGGCGGCCGGTTCCGGGAGAGCAGACCGGCCAGATGCCACAAGGGAGAGGGACTTCATCTCACCAATGCAGCCAAATGCGCAGAATGCCGGGAGCGGCATCGATACGGCAGCAGAGGCCGAGGCCCTGCTGAACCGTGTTCGCGACTCGCTGGAGGACGACAAGGCGGAGAACATCTCCGTCATCGACCTGGCGGGGAAGACCACGCTGGCCGACTACATGGTCATCGCCAGCGGACGCTCCAGCCGACAGGTGGCCGCGATCGCGGAGCATCTGGTCGAGCGCGTGAAGGCGGCCGGGCAGCCGGTCCTCGGGGTCGAGGGGATGCGCACCGCGGAATGGGTCGCCATCGACCTGGGCGATGTGCTGGTGCATGTCTTCCAGCCAGAGGTGCGCAGCTTCTACAACCTGGAGAAGCTCTGGTCGGTAACCTGGCCGGAACAGGCCGCGGCGCTCTGAGGCGGCAGCCCCGGCAGGCCCCGCCGCCCGGGCCGGCGGACCGGCGCCGTGCCGGCCGGAGGGCGGCATGCGCCTGCTGATCGCCGCCATCGGCCGTGCCCGCGGCAAAAGCCGCGACGGGCCGGAGGCCCGCCTGCTGGCCGAATACCTGAAGCGCCTGCCCTGGCAGGTGGCGCTGACGGAGCTGCCGCAGTCCCGCGCCGCCACCGCCGGCCAGCGCAAGGCGGAGGAGGCCGCTGCCCTGGACCGGGCGGTCCCCGCCGGCCACCGGCGCATCGTGCTGGACGAACGCGGCGAGGACCTGGGCAGCACCGCGATCGCCGCCTGGCTGGACCGGCAGCGCCAGGACGGGCGGCCAGAGGTCGCCGTGCTGATCGGCGGCCCCGACGGGCTGGAGCCGGGGCTGGCGGCCCGCGCCGACCTGCGCCTGGCCTTCGGCCGGCAGACCTGGCCGCACATGCTGGTGCGGGCGATGCTGGCGGAGCAGCTCTATCGCGCCTATACGATCCTGGAAAACCATCCATATCATCGCGCATGAGCCGGATCCGGTGCGCTGCGGAACCGACCGCCGGCGCGACCGGTTCGTCCGGCGGGCCCGGCCGCGCGGACAGACCATCCGCCGGGCCGGGTCGCAAGACACGACAGGAGCCATCCATGACCGCCGCCAAGTCCCCCGCCCCCGTTGTCCTGTGCATCCTGGACGGCTGGGGCCTGCGCGACGCGCCGGAGGACAATGCCCTGGCGCAGGCCGACCTGCCGAACTGGTCCCGCTTCACCGCGGCGCAGGCGCCGGCCCGGATTGCCACCTCCGGTGCCGCCGTCGGCCTGCCCGACGGGCAGATGGGCAATTCCGAGGTCGGCCACATGACCATCGGCTCCGGCCGCATCCCGGTGCAGGACCTGCCGCGGATCGACGCGGCGATCGCCGACGGCAGCTTCGCAAGGATCCCGGCGCTGCAGGAGGTGCTGGACGCGGCGAGGGCCCGCAGCGGCACGGTGCATATCCTGGGCCTGCTGTCGCCGGGCGGCGTGCACAGCCACCAGCGCCACATCCTGGCGCTGGCGAAGGCCGCCGCGGATGCCGGCCTGGCGGTGCGCCTGCACGCCCTTCTGGACGGCCGCGACACCCCGCCGCAGAGCGCGCGGGATTTGCTGCCGCAGGTCGAGGCGGGGCTGCAGGAGATCCGCGATGCCGGCGCCGATGCCCGCATCGCCACCATCTGCGGCCGCTACTACGGCATGGACCGCGACAAGCGCTGGGAACGCACGGCCTTGGCCTATGCCGCCCTGGTCGACGGCGAAGGGGTGCGTCGGGCGGGAACGGCGGCAGAAGCGCTTCAGGCCGCCTATGAGGCCGAGGAGACGGACGAGTTCGTGCAGCCCGCCGTGATCGGCGATTATGCCGGCATGGCCGACGGCGATGCCCTGGTGATGGCGAATTTCCGCGCCGACCGGGCGCGCCAGATGATGACCGCGCTGACCGACCCGCAGTTCGACGGCTTTGCCCGGCGGATGCCGGCCTTTGCCGCGGTGGCGGGCATGGCCTCCTATTCCGCGGCGCTGGACGAGCGGATGGCGGTGCTGTTCCCGGCCCTGACCTTCCCCAACACCCTGGGCGCCTGCCTGGCCGAAGCCGGGCTGAAGCAGATCCGCATCGCGGAGACGGAGAAATACGCCCATGTCACCTTCTTCCTGAACGGCGGCGAGGAGCAGGTCTTCGCGGGCGAGGAACGGGCGCTGGTGCCCTCGCCCAAGGTGGCGACCTACGACCTGCAGCCGGAAATGTCGGCCGCCCAGGTCACCGACGAGGTGGTGGCGGCGCTGGACAGCGGCCGCTTCGCCCTGGTGGTGGTGAACTTCGCCAATCCCGACATGGTGGGCCATACCGGCAAGCTGCCCGCCGCGATCAAGGCGGCGGAGGCGGTGGACGAGGCCCTGGGCCGGGTGGCGGAAGCGGTCGAGCGCGCCGGCGGCGTGATGCTGGTCACCGCCGACCACGGCAACCTGGAAGAGATGCGCGACCCCGACAGCGGCGCCGCCCATACCCAGCACACCACAAATCCGGTGCCGGCGCTGCTGGTCGGCCCGGCGGCGCAGGGCCGCCGCCTGGCCGATGGCGGCCTGGCGGACATCGCGCCGACCATCCTGGACCTGCTGGGCCTGAAGCAGCCGGCGGAGATGACCGGCCATTCCCTGCTGCAGCCGGCGGACGCCGGCAGGGCCGGCAATGCCGGCCGGGCGGACCGTGCCATCGCCTGAACGCAATGGTCCCCGCCGCGCCCGGCGCGGCCCGCCGCCCGCCCCGGCGCTGGCGGTCGCCCTGGCGGTTGCGCTGGCGCTCGCGCTGATCCCGGCTGCCGCGCCGGCGCAGCAGGCGGACCCGCCGGCGCCGGCCGACCTGTCGGCGGAGCGGGAGGCCGCGCAGAAGCGGCTGCAGGAGATGCAGCAGAGCCTGGAAAGCCGCCAGGAGCAGCACCAGGACCTGACCGAGCGCGAGAAGGCGCTGCGCGACCGGCTGGAAGAGCTGCGCCGCAAGTCGATCGCCACCGCCGCCGCCCTGCAGAGCCAGGAGGAGGAGGCCAGCGCGCTGGAGCTGACCCTGGCGGCGATCCGCGAGGCGCGCTTCCACAAGCTGCAGGAGCTGGAGCGGCAGCGGGCGGAGCTGACCCGGCTGGTGAACGGCCTGACCCGCCTGAGCCGCCGCCCGCCGGAGGCGATGCTGTTTGCGCCGGGCGAGGCCTATGACACCTGGCGCGCGGCGATCCTGCTGGGCGATGTCGGGCCGCTGATCAATGCCCGCGCCGCCGGCCTGCGCGACGACCTGGACGAGCTGGCGAAGATCGAGGCCGACCTGCATGCCCGCCGGATGGACCTGAACCAGGTGGTCCGCTCGATGGCGGACGAGCGCGCGCGGCTCACGTCGATGGAGCGCGAGCTGGACGCCGCGCGCGCCGACACCCGCGACGAGGCCGCGGCCCTGTCGCGCCAGGTCGCCAGCCTGACCCAGGATGCCGCCAATGTCCGCAACCTTCTGGGCGACCTGGAGGAAGCGGAGCGCATCGCCCGCGAACGCCAGTTCGCCGCCCGGGCGGCGGCGCAGGCGGCGCAGGGCCGGCCGGCCGGGGTGCGTCCGGCGGCGCTGACGCCGCCGCGGCTGGACGGCCTGAAGCCGGGCGGCATGGCGATGCCGGTCGCGGGCCGGGTGATCGGCCGCTACCAGGGGCCGATCCAGGGCAGCAGCGAGCGGCGGCCCGGCCTGACCGTGTCGGTGCGCGACAATGCCCAGGTCACCGCGCCGGCTGACGCACGTGTGATGTTCGCCGGGCCGTTCAAGGGATATGGTCGGATATTGATCCTGGCCCACGGCGAAAACTACCATACCCTTTTGGCAGGGTTTGGCCGCATCGACCGTGAGGTTGGCGACCATGTTCTGTCGGGGGAGCCGGTCGGCGTGATGAACGCCGGCACGGCGGGGGGTCCGCGTCCGTCGCTGTACCTAGAATTGCGCCATGAGGGCAAACCCATCGATCCCGAACGCTGGATCGCCAAAGCAAACCGAAAAGCGAGTGGCTAGATGCGTAATTTCCTGCTGGGAAGCGCTTTCTCCTTCCTGCTGCTGATCGCCGTGGGCACCCTGGCCCTGCCGCAAGGCGGGGGCAGCCAGGCGGCAAGCTCCGAGACCTACCGGCAGCTGAACCTGTTCGGCGACATCTTCGAGCGGGTCCGCAACGACTATGTCGAGCAGTCCGACGATGCCGAACTGGTGGAGGCCGCGATCAACGGCATGCTGGCCTCCCTTGACCCGCATTCCACCTACCTGAACCCGAAGAAGTTCCGCGAGATGCAGGTGCAGACCCGCGGCGAGTTCGGCGGGCTGGGCATCGAGGTCACGATGGACAACGGCCTGGTCAAGGTGGTGACCCCGATCGACGACACCCCGGCGGCCCGCGCGGGCCTGAAGGCGGGCGACCTGATCACCCACCTGGACGGCACCCCGGTCCTGGGCATGACCCTGTCGGAAGCGGTCGAGCAGATGCGCGGCCCGGTCAGTTCCAAGATCAAGATCTCCGTCCAGCGCGAGGGCGAGGACGGGCCCCTGGACTTCGAGATCACCCGCGACGTCATCAAGGTGCAGTCCGTCCGCTCCCATGCGGAGGACGATATCGGCTATGTCCGCATCACCACCTTCAACGAGCAGACCGAGGAAGGCCTGAAGAAGGCGCTGTCGAGCCTGAAGAGCGAGATCGGCGGCGACCGGATCAAGGGCTATGTCCTGGACCTGCGCAACAATCCGGGCGGCCTGCTGGACCAGGCGATCGCCGTGGCCGACGCCTTCATGGACCAGGGCGAGATCGTCTCCACCCGCGGCCGGGACGAGGCCAACCAGCAACGCTACAACGCGCGCGAGGGCGACCTGACCGACGGCAAGCCGGTGGTCGTGCTGGTCAACGGCGGGTCCGCCAGCGCCTCGGAGATCGTCGCCGGCGCCCTGCAGGACCATCACCGGGCGATCGTCCTGGGCACCAAGTCGTTCGGCAAGGGGTCGGTGCAGACCATCATCCCGATCCAGGGCCAGGGCGCCCTGCGGATGACCACGGCGCGCTACTACACGCCGTCGGGCCATTCCATCCAGGCCAAGGGCATCGTGCCCGACATCGAGGTGCCGCAGGCGAAGATCGAGCTGCTGGAGCAGCGCCCCCGGACCTCCGAGGCCGACCTGCGCAACCGGCTCGCGCCGGAGGAGGAGGAAGCGGCCAAGGGCGAGGGCGATTCGGCCAAGGAAGCCGCGCCGGAGGCCGCCACCCCGGCCGGCAGCGACGAGGACTTTCAGCTTCTCCGCGCGCTGGATCTGCTGCGGGGCCTGTCGCTGTTTCACGCGAACGCCGCCTCCCGCTAAACTGACTGACCGACCGGAGCTGCCGCCCGCCGCGCCTGATGCGGCCGGGCGGCAGCGACCGGAGGCAGGCGGAGGCGGGTGAGACAGGCAGGGCGCGCTGGCCACTTTATTCGAGCAGGACGAAGCCGAGACCGGCGCCGCGGAGGATGAGGCAGGCGGCGGACGCCGTCGTTTGCGCCTGCGCGGCGAACGGCGGGGCCGCGACCGCAAGGGCCGCGCGCCCCGCGGCGGCGGCGAGGATGGCGACCGCCCGCGGCGCCCCTGGCTGCTGATCCTCGCCTGGGTGGCCTATATCCTGGTCCTGGCCGGCGGTGCCGGCTGGCTGTACATGGCCGGACCCATCGGCGGGAATGGGCAGGGCGGCGATGGCCAGGGCAGCGAACATGCCGACAGCGCCGAAGCCGGCGGCCATGACGGCACGGAGCATGCCGGAGAAGGGTCGGAGACGGCCGCCGGCGACACTGGCGACGGCGCGGTTCCCCCGCCCCCGTCCGCCCCTGCCGACGAAACCGCGACAGCCATGTCGAGCGACGATCCCGGGCAGGTCAGGGCAGGGTCCGACCAGGAGGCCGGCGCCGGCGATCAGGCGGCCAGCACGGCGATGCCGGAAGATGCCGCCACCGGCGGCGAAATGGCCGCCGGCGATCAGCCGGCCGGCAGTCAGGCAGCGGACGGTCGGGCTGCGGACGGTCGGGCCGCGACAGGGGAGATGGCGGCGGGCACCGAGGTCGGCACGGCACCGGACGATGCGCCGCCCCTGCCCGAAGGCCCGCCGCCGCCGATGGCGGTCGATCCGCTGCGGCTGGCGCAGAGCCAGCCGCCGCTGCCGGCCGTCCCGGACCCGGACCTGCAGGAGGACAGCGTCGACGGCGTCCTGCCCCGCATCGGCCCGGAGGGCCAGCAGCCCTGGCAGGTCTATGCCCGCCCCTTCGAGGGCGAGGAGGGCCGGCCGCGAATCGCCATCGTCTTCGGCGCGCTGGGGCTGGACTCCTCCGGCACCGTCCGCGCGATCGAGGACCTGCCGGGACAGGTCAGCCTGTCGCTGTCGCCCTATGCCTCCAGCCTGCAGGACTGGGTCGCGCAGGCCCGCAGCAAGGGGCATGAGGTGCTGCTGTCGCTGCCGGTGCAGCCGCTCGGCTATCCCGCCAGCGATCCCGGCCCGCACGCCCTGCTGGCCACACAGAACGCGTCGGAGATGGTCTCGCGGCTGCGCTGGAGCCTGGCACGGGCCGGCGGCTATGTCGGCCTGTCGACGGGCATCGAATCGCCGGTCATCACCGATGCCCGGACCGCCGAACCGCTGCTGGGCGCGGTGAAGGAGCGCGGCCTGCTGTTCTTCGACGGCAGTGCGGCATCGACCGTCACGGCAGCCGAGCTGGCACGGCGGGACGGCGTGCCTTTCGCCGCCGCCGACCTGGTGATCGATGCCACCCTGACGCCGGCCGGGATCGACGATGCCCTGGCCAGGCTGGAAAGCTTGGCCCGCCAGAACGGGCAGGCGATCGGCTTCGCGCGGGCCTACCCGATCAGCCTCGACCGGGTGGCCGGCTGGGCCCTGTCGCTGGAGGCGAAGGGAATCTCGCTGGCCCCGCTGACCGCCCTTATCGCCACGCCGGAGTCGGGCTAGGGTCCCGCCGGCCCGCCTGCAGTCCGGACCCACCGCCTGCAAGGCCGGCCGCCATTCCTTCTGCCACAGAGTGCCTGATGTCCCCCTCGTCCCCTCCCGACCCCGCCTCCCTGCCCTACCGGCCCTGCGTCGGGATCTGCCTCCTCTCCGCCGACGACCAGGTCTTCGTCGCGCGCCGCATCGACACGATGGTGGAGGCCTGGCAGATGCCGCAGGGCGGCATCGACCCCGGCGAGGCGCCGGAGGACGCCGCCCTGCGCGAACTGGAGGAGGAGATCGGCACCCGCAACTGCCGGATCATGGCCCGCACCCAGGAATGGCTGACCTACGACCTGCCGGAGCATCTGGTCGGCAAGGTCTGGAAGGGCCGCTATCGCGGCCAGCGCCAGCTCTGGTTCGCGGCGCGCTTCGAAGGCCAGGACAGCGAGATCAACCTGCAGACGGCGGACCCGGAATTCGAGGCCTGGAAATGGGTTCCGATGGATGCACTGCCCGACCTGATCGTCCCCTTCAAACGCGACATCTACCGCCAGATCGTTGCCGAGTTCCGTCCCCTCCTGACCACCGGCCGCGGCTGATCGCCATCCAGCACCGACCTGCGCGTCCCGCGCCGGCGGTGCCGGCCGCCGCCCGGCCCCGGCGCCCCGCCGCCCCTTCCCGCCGCTCCGTTCCACGACCAAGCCAGTCCCGATGAGCCATACCCTTTTCGCCATCCACGGCGCCTTCTCCGGCGCCTGGTGTTTCGAGCCCCTGCAGCTTGCCGCCACGCGCCGCGGCTGGGACCTGCATGCCATCGACCTGCATCCGGCGCTGCCCGACGGCAGGCCGGCCGGCCTGCGGGACTATCTGGCGGACTGCCTGGCCGCGATCGGCAGGCTCGACGGGCCGCCAGTGGTGGTCGGCCATTCCATGGGCGGGCTGCTGGCGCAGCAGCTGGCCGCCGCCGGGGCGGCCCGCGCGGCGATCCTGCTGGCGCCGGCCCCGGCCTGGGGCCAGTTCTATGCCTCGGTGCAGGAGAACGTGAACCTGATGGCCCTGACCCGCCTCGGCCCGTTCTGGGACCGGATCCTGCGGCCGGAGCGGCGGATTGCCCGCGACTATTCGATGCAGTTCATGGAGCGCGCGCAGCGGGCGGATGCGCTGGCGCGGCTGACGCCGGAATCCGGGCGGGTGCTGTTCGAGATCAACTGCTGGGGCTGGGATCCGACGATGGCCAGCGCGGTCGCCCACCACCGGGTCTGCTGCCCGATGATGTTCGTCACCGGCAGCGCGGACAGGGTGATCTCCGCAGCCACGGTGCGGGCCAGCGCCGCCCGCTATGGCGACCTGGCGCTGTGCCGGGAATATGACGGGCTGGGCCACTTCATCTTCGGCGAGCCGGGGCAGGATGCGGTCTTCCGCGACTGCCTGGACTGGCTGGATGCCCTGGACCTGCGGGTCACCGCCTGAGCGGAACGCTGGACCCGGGCGCGGCCTCATGCTCCGCTGCCGCAACCAGGATTGAGGAGAGCCGAACGTCATGACCGGACCTGACGACGGGATCAGCGCCACCGGGGCCGATGCCACAGGCATTGCCGCGCCGCTCGACCTGCCCTGCGGGGCGCGCCTGGCGAACCGCCTCGCCAAGGCGCCGCTGACCGAGGGGCTGGCCGATGCGCGCAATGCCCCGACGGTCCGCCACGAACGGCTCTACGGCCGCTGGTCCGCCGGCGGCTGCGCCCTGCTGGTCACCGGCAATGTCCTGGTCGACCGCCGCTACCTGGAGCGCCCGGGCAATGTGGTGATCGAGGATGGCGCGGTCCCGGCCGCGGGACTGCAGGCCTATGCCAGAGCCGGTACGGGGGCCGGTACGGGGGCCGGTACGGGGGCCGGCACCCATCTGTGGATGCAGATCAACCATGCCGGCCGGCAGACGCCGGAGCATCTGAACCCCGCACCCGTCGGCCCGTCGGCCGTCCCGCTGAAGCTGAAGGGCGGCTATGGCGCGCCCCGGGCGCTGGAGGCGGCCGAGATCGCCGACATCGTCGACCGCTTCGCCTTCGCCGCCGGGGTCGCGCGGGAGACCGGCTTCACCGGGGTGCAGATCCACGCCGCCCATGGCTATCTGCTCAGCGAGTTCCTGTCGCCGCTGGCCAACCGGCGGCAGGACGAATGGGGCGGGCCGCTGGAGAACCGCGCGCGGCTGCTGCTGGAGACCGTCGCCGCCGTGCGGCGGACGGTCGGCGCGGACTTCCCCGTCTCGGTGAAACTGAATTCCGCCGATTTCCAGAAGGGCGGCTTCAGCCATGCGGAATGCCTGCAGGTGGTGGGCTGGCTGAACGCGGCCGGGGTCGACCTGCTGGAGATCTCCGGCGGCAATTACGAGCAGCCGTCGATGATGGGGGTGCGGGTTCTGGACGCCGACGGACAGGCGGAGAACGCCGTCGCTTCGGTCGCCGCCTCCACTGCGGCGCGGGAGGCCTATTTCCTGGACTATGCCGCGTCCATCGCGCCGGTCGCCAAGATGCCCCTGATGGTCACCGGCGGCTTCCGCACCGCCGCGGGCATGACCGCGGCGCTGGCCAGCGGCGCGGCCGACGTGATCGGCCTGGGCCGGCCGCTCTGCGCGGAGCCCGACCTGGCCGCGCGGCTGCTGTCCGGCGCCGCCGACGGGGTGCCGCTCTACGAGAACGCGATCCAGCCGAAGCGCGCCGGCATGGCCTGGTTCGCGCTGCAGCTGCTTCGGATGGGGGACGGGCTGGACCCCGACCTGGCGATGGATGGCGAGACGGCGGAACGGCTGTACCGCGAGAACGAACTGGCAGCGGCCGCCGCCCTGGCGGACCGCACGGCAGCGTGACGGCCGACCGCTCGCGGTCCGGCGAGGTTCAGCGGGCCCAGTTCAGCCAGTCCGGGCCGCGCGCCGTTCCTGGTGGCGCATCAGCAGGGCGCGGCCGACAAGAGTGACGATCACGATGGCGCCGCCGGCCAGGGCGCCCGGTCCCGGCACCTCGTCCAGCGCCAGCCAGGCCCAGGCGCCGCCGAACACCGCCTCCAGCAGCATGATCAGCCCGACCTCGGCCGCCGGCAGCCCCCGCGGGCCGAGGGAGATCAGCCCGAAGGCGAGCGGCAGGACCACCAGCCCCAGCAGCAGGATATAGGGCAGGCTGGCGGCCGGCAGGAGCAGCGCGCCCGCGAACGGCGCCGCTGCCGCGGCGCTGGCCAGCCCGGCCAGGCTGAGCACTGGCAGCGGGTTGCTCACCCTGCCGGAGCGCAGCACGGTCAGATAGCCGCCGATCACCACGGTCACGCCGAGCGCCAGCAGATGGCCCAGGACACCGCTTTCGGTGCTGAACGGGTCGGCGCCGCCGTCCAGCGCGATCCCGTCCGCCGCCACAAGGCCCAGGCCCAGGATCGCCAGGGCCATCGACACCCAGGTCACCGGCGAAACCCGCTCCCCCAGGAACAGCCAGGAGAGGATGGCGCTGGTCAGCGGGATGATGGCCAGGATCAGCAGCACGTTGGCGACCGGTGCATGCTTCACCGCGCCGACGAAGCACAGGGTGCTGGCCGCGAACAGCAGGGCGGCCAGGATGGTGGGCCCGTCCGGGCGGAGCAGGTCCCGCGGCAGCGGCGACCGCCGCTGGACCGCCAGGATCGCCCAGTAGGGCAGCGCCATCAGCAGGCCGCGCCAGACGGTGACGGTCAGGGCCGGCGCATCGACCAGCCGCACCAGCAGCGCATCGACGCTGAGCACCAGCACGCCGACGGCGGTCAGCAGGGCCCCCTGGCCGCGGGTCATGTGCCGTGGCACTGCCGGCAGGCGCATCCGGCGGCCCGGCCACCGGGAATGGGTCGCGGTCTGGCTGTCTCGGTCGGACATCGTGATCCCGGGCGAAGACCCGGGATCCGCGTCGCGGCGGATCGAGCCTTTACGTTGCAGAAGGGCGGATCGCCGGGCCCCGGCGGGGGCCCGGGACCGTCAGGCCGCGCGTGCCAGGTCTTGCGGATCCTCGGCCGGTGCGCCGGCCAGCTTGGCCATCTGGCGGCCGCGCCACTGAATCAGGCGCCAGGTGGCCCGGGCGGCATATTTGCTGAGCCGGCCCTGCGCCTTCAGGTCGCAGGCCTTCAGCACCATGCCGGTGGCGCGCTGGATATGGCCGAAGCGGTACAGCCGGCTGGCGCGGGCACCGTAGGCGGCGGCGTGCCGCTTGCGGTCATAGGGTTCGGTCAGGCCGTTGCCGCAGTAATAGGCCATCGCCAGTTCGTCGTCGCTGGCCTCGTTGATGCGGGTCATCGCGACATAGAGGCGGCGCACCAGCGGCAGGCGCTCCATCGGCTGGTAGCGGCGGAAATGGTCCAGGAACAGCTTGAAATGCCGGAACTCGTCGCCGGCGATCTTGGCGCAGATCACCTTCAGCACCGGCTCGTCGGCCGCGTCGCGGATCGCGCTGTAGAAGCTGGAGGTGCCGACCTCCACGACGCAGCGGGCGATCAGTTCGCCCGCGCGGCTGCCGCGCACCGATTCGCTGGCATCCTGCGGCAGGCTGTAGCCCTCGCGGAACCGCTTCAGCGCATCGTCGAAATCGAAATCCGGATCCGCCAGGCCGACCCATTTGGCCAGGGCCTCGCCGTGCTGCACCTCTTCCACGCCCCAGGAGGACGCAGCCTCCCGGAACTCGGCATCGTCGGCGAAGACGTTATGCAGGTACCGCACATAGTCGGCGGCGTTGTATTCCACCAGACAGGCGGCCTTCACCGCCTTCAGGACTTCGGGATCCACCTTCGCAGGATCGAAGCGGTCCCAGGGAATGTCATCGAGCGTCCAATGTCGCGCCATGGCGTGCCATCCAAACCTCGGTCAATTTCCAGGGACGCGCGGGGCCGAGCCGCCGCGCGATTGGCCGAACTCATCGGCCAGGGCCTAATATACGAACTGTTCACAAAAATGACAGCTTCGGGAGATGGGTGGATCCCACCCGGCGGTCAACCCGGGACAGTCGAATTGGCGGGTATCGCCGTCTGCGCTCGAATCGAAGGACGCGGCCGGCCGCAGCCGCCCGGCGCTCTATTCCTCCGCGGCCTCGGCGCGCTCCTCGGTGAGCACGATCAGGCGGTTGTTGGCGACCTCGGCGAAACCGCCGCCGACCTCGAAGCTCTCGACGACCTTGTCGCCGTCATAGATCTCGATGGTGCCGGGGCGGAGCGTGGTCATGAAGGGGGCGTGCTCCGCCATCACGGCGAAATCGCCCTCGTCGCCGGGCAGCAGCACCGTCTCGGCCTGGTCCTCCTTCAGGAGGCGGTCCGGCGCGACGATCTCGTATGCGAATTTCTCAGCCATGCTCGGTCGGTTCCCCAAATATCCCTAGCGCAGAAGGCCGGGCCGGCACGCCCGGCAGCCAGCGGCGCGGTCAATCCTTGCCCTGCGCCTTCTTCTGGTCCTTCTTCTTCTGCTTCAGGATCTTGTGCTCGATCTCCTCGAGCTCATGCTGCGATCGGACGGTGAAGCGGGCCATGGCGTTGTCGACCATGGCGAAGGACTTGTCCCGCCAGACATCGTCCGCCTTCGCGTGGGTGTCGAAGGGACCGAACACCTGCAGCTCCTCGCCGGGGGCGAGCTTCGTGAACTTGGTGTTCTTGTAGATCCCGCCGACGACGTAGAACGGCCCGTCCGCATCCGACTCGCGCATCGCTCGCCCTCCGTCGGGCGGCCGGCCGCCCTCAGGCCGCCTCTGCCGCCAGCTTCTTCGCCTTCTCGATCGCCTCGTCGATGGTGCCGACCATGTAGAACGCCGCCTCCGGCAGATGGTCGTGCTTGCCGTCGACGATCTCGCGGAAGCCGCGGATCGTGTCCTCCAGGGAGACCAGCACGCCGGGGGTGTTGGTGAACACCTCGGCGACGTGGAACGGCTGGCTCAGGAAGCGCTGGATCTTGCGGGCGCGGGCGACCGTCAGCTTGTCTTCTTCCGACAGTTCGTCCATGCCCAGGATGGCGATGATGTCCTGCAGCGACTTGTAGGTCTGCAGCACCTGCTGCACCTCGCGCGCGCACTGGTAGTGCTCGTCGCCCAGGACCCGCGGGTCCATGATGCGGGAGGTGGAGTCCAGCGGGTCCACCGCCGGGTAGATGCCCAGCTCCGCGATCTGGCGCGACAGCACGGTGGTGGCATCCAGGTGGGCGAAGGAGGTGGCCGGCGCCGGGTCGGTCAGGTCGTCCGCCGGCACGTAGATCGCCTGCACCGAGGTGATCGACCCCTTGGTGGTGGAGGTGATGCGCTCCTGCAGGGCGCCCATGTCGGTGGACAGGGTCGGCTGGTAGCCCACCGCGGAGGGGATGCGGCCCAGCAGCGCCGACACTTCCGAGCCCGCCTGCGTGAAGCGGAAGATGTTGTCCACGAAGAACAGAACGTCCTGGCCTTCCTGGTCGCGGAAATATTCCGCCAGGGTCAGGCCGGTCAGGCCGACGCGGGCGCGGGCGCCCGGCGGCTCGTTCATCTGGCCGTAGACCAGGGCGGCCTTCGAATCGCCGTCATGGTTGATGACGCCCGATTCCATCATCTCGTGATAGAGGTCGTTGCCCTCGCGGGTACGCTCGCCCACGCCGGCGAACACCGAGTAGCCGCCATGGCCCTTCGCGATGTTGTTGATCAGCTCCATGATCAGCACGGTCTTGCCGAC